>CEUZ01256978.1_pt1 | contig 11076 bp, 8 predicted proteins | sample 361511 | NCBI WGS metagenome assembly CEUZ01 (sample SAMEA2622822, study PRJEB7988) | marine metagenome | biome: marine biome (ENVO:00000447); feature: surface water layer (ENVO:00002042); material: "saline water (ENVO:00002010), including plankton (ENVO:xxxxxxxx)" | depth 5 m
CAGGCGGTGAGAGACCCCGGCAAGGGCTTCCGTATTATCGCGAGAGCTCTAGATGGCGTTGTAGAAGCCATAGAGGCAGAAGCTCCCTGGACCGCAATTGGTGTCCAGTGGCATCCAGAAGAGATGCCCGAACCCCACAGGAAAAAGTTGTTCCGCGGTTTTCTAGCAGCTTGTGGTCGACTTAACTGAGTACCTTGAACAGGTCACTCGATCGAGGAAAAACAGCGAGTTAAGACTTCGCTGAGGACCTCCTTGCTAGTGGCAAAGTTAAGGCGAACAAAATCTCGACCAGGTTCGCCAAATGCTTCTCCTTCACTAAAGCCCGTTCGTCCTTTGTTTAAAAAATGGTGATATGGCGACGGTTTCAAGTGGAGGTCCGCACAATTAAGCCATGCCAAGTAGGTAGCTTCTGGAGCATGAACGCTTATTCCCGAAATGGCCTTGGGAAACTCCGAAACTACGTAATCCCTGTTCTGCCGAAGTAAGCTCAAAACGTCCTCTAACCAAGATTCTCCTTCCAACCAAGCAGCTTTGGTTGCGAGAAGCCCCGGCTGGGAAAGCCCTCCCCTGGCATGGCGCGGAATCCCACAAAATCGGCGTTGTAGATTCTCGGAGCCAAATGCGGCCACAGCACATCTTAGCCCGGCAATATTGAACGCCTTTGAAGCCGAATAGAAAGTGACCGTGCGTTTAGCGATTTCAGGGGAAAGCGAAGCAAATGGAGTATGTGCGTGCCCCGGATAAACCAGATCGGCATGAATTTCGTCACTAAGTACAATCAGATCATGCTCTAAAGCGATCCCTGCCAAAGCCTCGAGCTCTTTAGAAGTAAAAACTCTCCCTGTCGGATTATGGGGGTTACAAAGGAGCAAAATTTTCACCTCTGGCGTACATGAACTCCGGGTAAGATCGAGGTCCAGCACATACCCATCAGAGCTGTCCACTAGGGGCACCTCGATCAAGCGACGTCCAGTTTCTTGCACTGATTGGAGAAACGGTGGATAAATAGGAGTCTGGACAAGCACCCCATCCCCAGGTTCTGAAAATTGGAGCAAGGCAAGGTAGATGGCTTGAACCACCTCACTCATGACCTCCACCCGTTTAGGATCCAAACTCCACCCGAACTTTCGTTCCATTCTCTCCGAAAATACTTCGGGGATCTCCGATCGGCGGGGGTCCAACGGATACCCCCAGTCGGAACGTTCTAGAGCGTTTCTTAGAACCTCGCGTACCGCGGGGGCTACTTCGAAGTCCATATCCGCAACCCAGACCGGCAGGACGTCGGGAGGATATAAACGCCACTTTTCGGCATTTTTTTGCCTACAGATTTCCAAATCGACTTCGGGCAGTACTCTAGTCACAGCTGCAGTTTAGCCGGGATAGCCTCAGACCCTGACGATCTTTATGTTATGGAGCCCATGAGTACTGAAAAAGACGACCTAAAAGCTTACATTTTGGACCCTGAAACCCTCCCTAAGCATTTTGATGCGGGGGAAGCTGAGGTCCGCTGGGATGACTTCTGGCAATCGGAAGGAATCCACAAATGGGAACCTTCTCGCCCACGGGACGAGACATTCGTTGTCGACACTCCTCCCCCCACTGCCTCCGGTTCACTACATCCGGGACATGTCTTCAGTTACACGCACACGGATATTCTTGTGCGCTTTCAACGAATGATCGGGAAAAATATCTATTACCCTATGGGATGGGATGACAACGGCCTTCCCACAGAGCGCCGGGTTCAGAACTACTATCATGTTCGGTGCGACCCAACCGCTCCTTATGAAGATCAACTCGAGCTAGCGCCTGCGTCCGCAAAAATGCGCAAGAAGCCCCCTAAAAAAATTTCACGAGACAACTTCATTGAACTATGTCATCGCGTTACGACAGAAGATGAAAAAACCTTCATGGCTCTCTGGAAACGACTTGGCGTTTCAGTGGACTGGAATGAACAATATCAGACGATTGATGACAACTGCCGTCGCATCGCGCAATTTTCCTTCCTCGACCTTCTCGAAAAAAATCAAGTGTTTAGCAGTAACGCACCAAGTATGTGGGATGTCGATTTCCAGTGCGCTATCGCGCAGGCTGAGGTAGAAGACAGAAATATCGCCGGGGCCTATCACGATATTGAATTCGGGCTCTCAGATACTGGAGAGACTTTCACCATTTCAACTACCCGACCTGAATTACTTCCTGCATGCGTTGGAGTAACCGCACATCCCTCCGACGAACGCTACAAACACTTTTTCGGTCGAGAGGCTATTAGCCCCCTGTTCCGAATTCCAGTTCCAATCTTCCCGAGTGAGATCGCGGATCCTGAAAAGGGTACCGGAATACTCATGGTGTGTACCTTCGGCGATGCCACGGACGTCGAGTGGTGGCGAGACGAGGGGTTGACTCTGCGACAACTGGTCGGCCGCGATGGACGGCTTCTCCCAGCCGACTTCGGCAGTCAAACATTTCCCAGTCTTGATCCAGTCGAAGCTGAAAAAAATTACAGCGATCTAGAAGGGAAAACCCTCAAGGCTGCTAGAGAGCTGATCGTTTCCCTTTTGCGAGAAGATTCTAGTGGTTTCGATGGAACCAGGGCCGCCTTAGTGGGAGAGCCCCGGCTGTTAGAGCATTCGGTAAAGTTTTTTGAAAAAGGCGATCGACCTCTGGAATTTGTACCCACTCGTCAATGGTTCGTGCGTTTGCTAGACAAAAAGAAAGAACTTATCGCCAAAGGAAATTTAATTAAATGGCACCCCGACCACATGCGTCGGCGGTACGAAGATTGGACCGAGAACCTTTCATTCGACTGGTGTGTGAGCCGACAACGATTCTTCGGTGTTCCAATACCGGTTTGGTACCCTATCCTCGAAAATGGCAACTGTGACTACAAAAGTCCTCTTGTGCCGAAGAAAGAAAACCTTCCGACCGACCCCACCCGGGACTGTCCGCCTGGATTCACTGAAGAGCAACGCAATCAGCCTGGTGGATTTAAAGCTGAAACTGATATTTTTGACACCTGGTTCACCAGCTCTCTGACGCCACAGATTAGTTCCCACTGGGGAAGCAACCAAGAGCGTCACCAAGCTCTATTCCCAGCAGATGTTAGACCACAAGCTCACGACATCATTCGTACTTGGGCCTTTTATACTATTGCGAAGGCGCATCTACATGAAGACTCAGTACCTTGGAAGCATGCCACCATTTCTGGATGGATTCTTGATCCCGATCGAAAAAAAATGTCCAAGAGCAAGGGGAATGTGGTTACCCCGATCCCGTTAATTGATAAATATTCTGCAGACGGAGTACGATACTGGGCAGGCTCAGCACGACTTGGCGTTGATACCGCACTTGATGAAAAGGTTTTTAAAATCGGAAAAAGACTTGTTACCAAGATCTTTAATGCTTCAAAGTTTGTCCTAACCCAGGACGGTCACTCAGCAAAACCCTCTAGCGAATTAGACCTTGCCTTCCTATCAGAACTCCGAAGCCTAGTGAGAAGATCCACTAAAGCCTTTGAAGACTTTGACCAAGCACACGCTCTGATGGAAATAGAAAACTTTTTCTGGTCACGATTCACGGATACTTACATTGAACTTGTCAAAGTGAGGGCGAGAAGTATTGATAACAAGAATCCGCAAGACCAAGGATCTGCAATCTTCTCCTTGCGCTTTGGTCTTTCCGTGCTCCTAAGATTATTCGCTCCATTTTTACCATTTGTTACAGAGGAAGTTTGGTCATGGGCTTACGCTGAAGAATCCGGTTTTAAAAGCATCCATATTTCGTCTTGGCCCAAGGATGCTGAATTTGCTCACTTGGAAACCCCGAACGAAACTACGAGCCTTTCCATCGCTATCGCGGCCCTTACGGCCATTAACAAGGCCAAGGCCGACGGAGAAGTCTCGATGGGTCGCGCTCTAGAACGTTTAGTTCTCTCGGGACAAGCTTCAGACGTTGACAAGTTAAGAAGTGTGGCAGTTGACGTCACAGCGGCTGCCCGGTGTGAAAATTACGAAATTATTATCGACGACACGATTGAAAAAGGCTCTTTTCAGGTCAAGAACATCGAGTTCGCCCCTAAACCAACGTAGTTGAAGAGCGGCTTGATACCTAAGAACTTTCACGACGTTTTCTAGCAGAATCGGCCAACTGTTCCAAAACAGGCATTGTGCGGTCCCAGCCCATGCATTTGTCCGTGATGCTCTGGCCATAAGTCAAGTTTTCCAAAGTCGAAGTCTTCTGATTCCCGTCTTCGAGAAAGCTTTCTAGCATGACCCCTGCGATGTTGGTCGAGCCACTCGCGACCTGGGCCGCCACAGACGCGGCCACCTGGGGTTGGACCTTGTGGTCTTTACCGCTATTCGCATGACTGCAATCCACAATTAAGCGAGTAGACGCTCCCGCTTTTGAAAGTGCATCCGAGGCGGAAAGGAGCGACTTCTGATCAAAGTTAGGACCGGAACTACCGCCGCGTAAAATCAAATGACAATCTCGATTCCCTTGCGTCGCAACAATGGCCGCCACTCCGTGCTTAGTGACGGAAAGAAAACGATGAGGATGAGCGGCTGATCCTATCGCATCTATTGCTACCTGGAGATTCCCGTTCGTTCCATTTTTGAACCCAACCGGCATAGACATCCCGGACGCTAGTTCGCGATGAACCTGACTCTCCGAAGTACGGGCACCTATCGCGCCCCAAGAAACCAAATCAGCAAAAAATTGCGGAGTGATCGGGTCCAGAAATTCGCAACCCGTAGGGATTCCTTTATCCGCGAGTTCTAACAAAAGACCTCGAGCAACACGCAACCCTTCGTTTATGGCAAAGCTATCGTCCAAATGCGGGTCATTAATTAACCCCTTCCAGCCGATTGTAGTCCTGGGTTTTTCGAAATAGACCCTCATCACAATTAACAGGTCTTTCATTTTGCTCGTAGAGATCTCTTTTAAGCGAGAAGCGTATTCAAGGGCAGCCTTGGGATCGTGGATAGAACAGGGGCCCGCTATAACCAACAACCGATCGTCTTCTCCTCGCAAAACACTCTCCACCTGTCGTCGCCCCTGCACAACAGTACTTGCAGCGGAATCCCCAAGAGGAAGCTCCTCCATCAAGATCGCAGGTGGAATAAGGGGATGAAGGCTAGCAATACGAAGATCGTCGGTTTCAAATAGCACTTTATTTCTCCGGAAGCGCGGAGACTAGCTCTCAAGTGACATACTTCCCATGCACTAGAAGCATTTTGGTGATCGAAATTTGTCCAATTAATGCCAGTCTTTCGTTTTCTAAAGCAATTTCATGCAGTGGCCCATGTTTTCCCCCTGGCCTCCGCATGCCCGATAGTGCCTCAAACAGGGTTAGAGATTTTTTGCCGTAAATCAGTCGCCCAGTAAGGGTTCATAGCCCTCTCTAAACGTCGGAAAATGAAAGCGATATCCGAGTTGCCTCAACAAACGGTTACTACAACGTTTATGCCCCAAAGCCCGTTTCCAGCCGGCCTCAACTTCGGCCGGCAAAGAAGAGTCTACTCGCCTAGAGACCCATTCGGCTACGTCAAATAAATCCGCAGGATCGTTATCCACCGCTACTACTTTTGTGGGAACCGATTTGAGGCGCAGCAGGTGCCGCAAAACGCCTGCTGCGTCACTCTGATGAATCCGGTTCGTGAAATAAGGTCTTATTGGAGGCAATTTAAATGTCTTCTCTTGAACTGACCTTGGCAAACGGGTGCGTCCCGGCCCATAGATACCCCCAAACCGCACTGAGCAAGCATGATCGAAAGAGCTCTTTACCGCCGCCTCGCCCTCGAGCACAATTTCACCCCGAAAACTTTCGGGATTCGTTGCTGACTTTTCATCAACCCACTCTCCCGTCGACTGACCGTACACGGAGGTACTAGAAGCGAATAAAAAACGCGGTGAAGAATCTTCTCTAGATGAAAAAATTCGTCGCAACGCAAGAATTCCCTGTACGTAGGCCTTTCGGTAGCTACCTACACTTGAGGAGTCAGCGCTCACTGTATACACAACGGCATCCAACTTTTTCGGAATAACTCCCAAACTAGCTGGGTCAAAGAGGTCCCCTTGTAGCGTGGTGACGTTTCCTTCTATGTCAAAAGGAGTCCGACGAAGCGCGAACACGGTATCCCCATCGCTCGAGAGTTCTACGGCAAGAAATCTACCCACATAACCACAACCGACGATTAAGACACGCAAGGGACGTCTCAGAGAAATCGTGAAACCGTCGAAACTTCACCCGACGATCCCAAGATGACACTCGTACGCTCATGAAAATCCGTCGGCATCACTTCTACAATTCGAGTTCGATCAGTCAAGGCCTGGCCTCCAGCCTGTTCGATTAAGTACGCCATCGGATTCCCCTCGTAGAGGAGACGCAGCTTCCCTCCCGGGGCCTTGGTCGTTGCCGGATAAATAAAGACTCCACCTTTGAGAAGCGTGCGATGAACATCGGCAACCATCGATCCAATGTATCGGCTTCCATATCCGTTCTTGTGCGCAAAATCTAGATACGCGCGTACTCCGTCAGAAAAATCTTCCCAATAGGCTTCGTTAATAGAGTAGATCTTTTTTTCCTTTGGAACTTTAATCTTCTCTCCGACCAAAATAAACTCTTCCGTCGAGGGATCCAAAACATACATATCAACACCGTCACCTGTAGAAAGAACCATTACAACAGACGATCCGTACAAGACATAGCCCGCTGCGAGCTGCATCGTGCCTTTTTGCAAAACAGCCGTTTCGCCTACTTCTCCTGTCGTCGGGGTCCCGAGAATGCTGAATATCGTTCCGACACTCACGGCTACGTCTATATTCGACGAGCCATCAAGAGGGTCGGTCACCACGCAAAATTTTCGGGAAGCCTCTTGGCCAAACACTACCGGCTTATCTAACTCTTCGGAGGCAAATACCGCCACATCTGCCCGAGCTGAAAGCCTCCCCAAAAGAATAGAATCTGCCAAGACATCGAGCTTCTGCTGATCCTCTCCGTGCACGTTCGTGTCTCCTGCCATGCCCAATACGTCGTTAATCCGCGCGCGACGCACCTCAGCTGCTATAGCTCCCGTTGCAGCGGCAATAGTCGAAATCACGCCACCAAGATCACCATCGACCTTTTCGGTGAGGTCCTTAGATCTTAGGTTCTGTTCAAGTCGAATTTGTTCGGAAATCATCTAGGTAAAAAAATGTAACGCAAGCTGAAAAATCTCGCGCCTAAGCGGAGAGAAGCAAAAGAGAGGGACCCCGGTTGCTGCTGCGCAATCGGGGCCCTTCTAAGTCAAGGAGGTTTGCCTAATCAATACATATGACCCCGAAGAAAAAGAAACGGTTCCCTCAGTTTCCTTTTTTCGCTTTAAAAACTTCACTCTGCTGAGTTACTACTTGGCCGCGTGCCATTACCCACATCTTGTCCGCAAGACAGTCCAAGGATTTTAGAGGGTCACCTCGCACCGCCACGATATCTGCCGACCTCCCAGGCTTCAGGAATCCAGTTTCATCCGAGATGCCCAGAGCTGAAGCAGAGCCTGAAGTTGCGGATATAAGAGCTTCTCGGGGGGACAGCTCGGCAAAGCGAGCCCAGACAGGTAGGGCGCGGTCTAAGGCATCGTGGTGCACTCCAGGAATCCCTGCATCTGTCGACGCCACCATTCTCACCCCAGCAGCCTTCAGACCTCGGTAGCACCGATTCATCCGCCGAGCAAAATCGGAACCATCATTGGTGCTTTCGGTTCTCTCGCTTATTGGGCGATTGTCGTTGTACTGAGTTAGGAATCGGGACCAGCGCGCATGAACTGTGGGAGCAACAAACGCTCCTGATTCAGAAATTAACTGGCTAACCTCCTCGTCGAAAGCCGAACCAAAGCCACCCTCACCTGAAAAAGACGAATGCTCAATACTTTGGACCCGAGCGCGGGCACACGCCGCAATTCCTGGAGTCCCGTGGCAATGTGCTGCAACTGGAAGTCCAAAAGCCTCTGACATAGAGACCATTTTTTCCAATTCCTTGAGCTTAAACTGTGCGGCACTTGGTCGAGTGCCCTGAGTCAAAACACCTCCAGTAGCCATTACTTTCAGCCAGTCAAAGCCTAACTCGGCCTGATCCCTGACGAGCTTTTCAATGTCTTTAGCGTCTTCAACAACCCCTCCCCAAAAATGGCAATGGCCTCCAGGTGTTGTCAATGGCGGGCCGGCAACAAGGAGTCGAGGGCCGATACGTTCGCCTTTGTTAATTTCCTTCCGAAGTTCCAAGATCTTCCCTCCCGAGCTCCCCAGGTCACGTGCGGTAGTGATCCCTCGGCGGACCATGGCCCTAGCTCTTAGCACCGCTCCATCAGGATCTTCGGCATTGGTTCCAGGACTCTCGGGATCTAAAGAGAGGTGTACGTGAGCGTCGATTAAACCCGGAATAGCCGTCAACCCGTCTAGAGAGACAACTTCGGCTTCCGTTCCTAGACGGGCACGAGAATTGATTTCCTTTATCTTCCCATTTTCAACGAGAATAGCTGTTTCAGATGGAAAATAATCAGCTGCTGTTCCATCCCAAACTTTTTCCGGTAATAAGATCTGGGCCATCCCTAGAATTTAGCGACTCGAGAGTCGAGACCCAAAACTATTCTTTCCTTCTCTCCCCAATCACCGTCAGAGTGCCTCATAAGGATCTATGATGAGACAATGAGTGAAACCGCCGAACAATACAGAGGCTTTATTCGAGGAGTAGCCTCTTGGTTTGGCGCATGGGGAGTGCATTCTGCAATATTTTCTTGGTTGCTTACGGTAAAACTCAATGCCACGCCTGAGCAAGTCGGGTTCGGCCAGTTTTCGGTCATGTTACCAACTCTTCTTCTCATCCTGTTTGGAGGCGCACTTGCCGACCGAGTCGACGTCAGGAAATCTTTAATCGTCCTCCACCTTTTATCCGCACTCGGACCCTTAGTTCTTGCAGTCCTCGTTAGCGCCGATCTTCTTTCATATAACTTCCTCCTGTTGTACGGCGTATGGCTCGGAACCATTACCGCTTTTATCATGCCCGCTCGAGATACCCTCCTTTCCCGAGTCGCGGGCAGCGACATGTTGAAGGCTGTGGCCGGAATGACCATGGTACAGTTCGGTTGCCAAGCAGTCGGAAACCTTCTCGCCGGACTTGCAAAATGGACGGGCGCGGCGCCCGTACTTGTTCTCCAGGGCATTATTCTCGCATCAGGGGCCCTACTCATAGCCAAGATCAGATTTCCCAAAGCTGCAGCATTCAGTGAGACACCCAAAAACCAGGGTATCAGGGCTACGAAACGTGAAATTATCGCCGCCATAAAAACTGTTGCGAAGGATCCCAGACTTCGCTCTACATTCCTGATGTCACTTACTGTGGCTTTTTGTTTTGCGGGCCCCTTCTACGTGATCTTTCCTCTCATCGTAAGGGATAGTTACGGTGGATCCGTACTGCTACTCGCCATCATCATGACCTTGTTTGCCTTAGGGAACATCGGTGGATCTTTCTGGATTCGAAGGCTCGGCGGCCTAAAAAGAAGAGGCCAATCCGCTTTAGTCTCGATTTTATTAGGATCCTTACTGCTCCTATTGATAAGTCTGGATTTGGCGGTCTCTTGGATGGCAGGGCTGACTTTCATTTGGGGCATCTCAACGTCAATCTTTATTAACGCTACCAGGACACTCTTTCAAGAAGGTGCCCCCGAACACGAACGCGGTAGGGTTCTCTCTGTTTATCAGCTAGCCCTTATGGGCGCAGGCCCAATGGGATCGACCGTGGCCGGTCTTAGTTCAGCTGCCATTGGAAATCACGCTACTCTTGCACTTTACGCAGCGACAATTTTAGTTCTCGCTATGATCCTTTGGCGACCAGTTTCAGATGCGGATGCGATACACAACAAACTCTGAAGTCAGAGCCGACATTTGACACAGCAACCCCTGTGCTTACTCTGAAGCGCTAAATGGCTCGGAAGAAACTCAAGGAGAAAAGATGATAAACGAATCCCCCAACTTTAAAGTTGCCGACCTTGGGCTAGCAGACTGGGGCCGCAGGGAAATCAAGTTGGCAGAGCATGAAATGCCAGGACTCATGGCATTACGGGAACGATACCGAGCCTCTAAACCACTGTCGGGGCTTCGCATCATGGGTAGCCTGCATATGACCATACAAACCGCAGTTTTGATTGAAACCCTCACCGAACTTGGCGCAGACGTTCGATGGGTCAGTTGCAACATTTTCTCTACGCAGGATCACGCCGCGGCTGCTGTCGTCGTAGGTCCTTCGGGAACCACAGATAATCTTCAGGGTATTCCTGTCTTTGCCTGGAAGGGTGAAACTCTTGAGGAATACTGGTGGTGCACGCAACAAGCTTTGGTCTGGCCTGACGGGTCAGGCCCCCAGCAGATTGTGGACGATGGAGGAGATGCGACCCTTCTCCTCCACAAAGGATTAGAGTTCGAGAAAAAAGGGAAGGTGCCCGATCCTAACCCGGCTTCAGACTCCGAAGAATGGATAGTAGTACTAAATCTATTAAGCAAAATGCAGGAAGAAAACCCAAATACTTGGCATGAACTTACCAACGATATACGAGGAGTTTCGGAGGAGACGACAACCGGTGTTCATAGGTTGTACCAAATGCAAGAAAGTGGCGAACTGCTTTTTCCCGCTATCAACGTCAACGATTCCGTTACTAAAAGTAAATTTGACAACATCTACGGCTGTAGACATTCCCTACCTGACGGACTAATGCGGGCTACCGATGTTATGCTCGGAGGAAAGGTCGCCTTAGTTTGTGGCTTTGGAGAAGTAGGTAAGGGCTGCGCACAAGCTCTAAAGGGCCAGGGATGCCGAGTCATAATTACAGAAATCGATCCAATTTGCGCTTTACAAGCTTCAATGGAAGGTTACGAGGTCCAACGCCTCGAATCGATTGTTTCTGAGGTAGATATTTTTGTAACCACTACCGGCAATTTTGATGTCATTACTGCCGACCATATGTCGAAGATGAAAGACAAAGCAATCGTTGGCAACATAGGTCACTTCGACAATGAGATCGATATGGCAGGCTTAAAAGAAATTCCGGGGAT
>CEUZ01010528.1_pt1 | contig 11074 bp, 11 predicted proteins | sample 361511 | NCBI WGS metagenome assembly CEUZ01 (sample SAMEA2622822, study PRJEB7988) | marine metagenome | biome: marine biome (ENVO:00000447); feature: surface water layer (ENVO:00002042); material: "saline water (ENVO:00002010), including plankton (ENVO:xxxxxxxx)" | depth 5 m
CAACTAAAAGAGATTTAACAAAATTTGGTTCATTTCTTATGATGGGATTAATTGGAATTATTATTGCATCAGTAGTTAATATATTTATGAAGTCAACAATGATGTATTTTGTAATCTCTATTCTTGGAGTCCTTATTTTTGTTGGACTAACTGCTTATGATACTCAAAAAATAAAAAATATGTATTTAGCAAGTGACTCTGGAGAAATTATTGGAAAAAAAGCTGTTATGGGAGCGCTTACACTTTATCTCGACTTTATCAATTTGTTTATAATGTTATTAAGATTATTCGGACAAAGACGTTAAAATTAATTTACTAACTTAAGTTTTTTCCACATTATTTTACCTATTAGCAACTCTAAACTATCAGAAGTTTTAATAATATTATTTTGTCCATTTTTAATTATATATTTTTCATTTTTAGTTTTTGGCTTAAAGTTTTTTGTAATTTTATAGACCGGAAAATCAGATGTTCTATGATACACATTAAAACTTATTTCTTTTTTTGAAATACTAAGACCATAATCTTTCCAATCACCACTTGAAACCATTTTAGCATATAAATTTAATATTAATTTCAATTCCATTTTATTAAAAAATATATCTTTTCTATTTTTTTCATTATTAATTATTAATTTTAAATGTTGCATAATTATTTTAGTTTATACTTATTAATCAGTGGAAATTGACTAGCTGCAAACAAGAAACTAATTGGTAGCAAGCCCCAAACTTTAAAATTAACCCAAAACGCTTCAGATTGAGTTCTCCAAACCAACTCATTTAGAATAGCTAAAAAAATGAAAAAACCAATCCAGCGATAATTTAGTTTTTTCCAGCCCTCGTCTTGTAAATCAAATGCATTTTGAAAAAAAACTTTTAATAAAGGTTTTTGTGTAAAAAATTTTCCAAAAAATAAAATTACAGCGAAAAGTAGATTAATGATAGTTGGTTTCATATAAAAGAATATTTTATTATCAAAATACAATGTAAGCCCACCAAAAAAAGTAATTAAAATTCCACTCAAAAGCGGTGTTAGGGGTATTCTTTTTTCTAGAAAATAAATTACTATTAATGAAATAAGAGTGGCTATAATAAAAGGTGTTATAGCTGCTTTTAAATCATTTTCATTGTTAAAATATATTGTAAAGAAAACCAGCAACGGACCAAAATCAGTGGCAAATTTGATAAAGGATTTGTTCATAATAAAATATTAACATATGTGCCAATCAAGGGGTATTTTTTATGTTGATTTTTATTTAAATATTAATATCTTAAAGCTATCAAATGCCAATAAGTTTAGCCAAATTCTCAATAGGTGACGTAGTTAAGCATAAACACTTTAATTTTAGAGGTGTAATTTATGATGTTGACTTTGAATTTAACAATTCAGAAGAATGGTATGAATCTATACCTAAGGATGTGCGACCAAGAAAAGATCAACCTTTTTATCATTTGTTAGCTGAAAATAATGAGATTACTTATGAAGCCTATGTATCAGAACAAAATTTGGTTACCGATGAGTCTGATGAACCAATTAAACACCCATTATTAGAGGAAATTTTTACTGGAAAAAAAGGTTCAAGTTATTTTAAACCGTCAAACTAACTAGATTTAGTAAGTTTTTGCCACAAATTAAACATTATTTTCTCAAAAGCCGGCCAAAGTCTTTATTTATAAATTAAGTAATGCCTGGTTAAGGGACTTGAACAATCTTCCATCTCCCTCTTTGTCTCTTGATTGGGCATTAATCCACGTTTAACAAGCATTTTCTTAAGCACAAAATCTATTTATTTATTAGATCTAAGGTTATATGTTTCATATATGAGAAGAATTATTTCAAATTTTTTAATCACTTTGATGTTTTTTTCTTATTTTAGCTATGTAAGCGCTGATGATAAAGGGAAAGAAAAAAAATCAAACGAAACAGAATTTAATTTTTTTACAGGAAATTTTGACTTTAGTGATGATAAGCAGGCATCTGGTCTTATTGGTTTTCAACATCAAAATGATGACTTATTTAGGGAAAGTTTTTTAGGAAAATTATCTCCAATTACAGGAGCTTTCTTAACTGAAAAAAGTGCGTTTTACTTTTATACTGGCGCACAAGCAGAATATAATCTTGGTCCATTTATAATTACACCGAGCTTTGCTCCTGGATATTATAATTATGGCGACGGAAAAGATTTAGGATCAGCTTTAGAATTTAAAAGTGAGGTACAAATGTCTTTAAATTTGTCCGAAAGTACTGAATTTGGAATGTCCTATAATCATATATCAAATGCTAGTTTAGGAAGCAAAAATCCTGGAGCAAATAGCTATATGATCAATTTTATCAAACAATTTTAATTTATCTAAATTAAACTACAACCGAGTTTAAAATGCATCTTAAAGATTGTTACAACGTAGAAGATTTCAGAAAATTAGCTAAAAAAAAATTACCATCCCCAATATTTAATTATATTGATGGTGGATCTGATGATGAAGTTACTTTAAAGCGTAATACTGAATCTTTTAACAAATGTGATTTAATTCCTAATGTGTTAACAGATGTAAGTAATGTTGATCTCTCAACCACTATCTTTGGCCAAAAAATAAGTTTTCCATTATTTTTGTCACCAACCTCTATGCATCGACTTTATCATCATGAAGGTGAAAAAGGATCAGCAAGAGCAGCAGAAAAAAAGGGTACAATGTTTAGTATGTCAACAATGGCAACAACGAGTATAGAAGAAATTGGAAATTTAGCGAGCGGACCTAAATTATTTCAACTTTATATTCATAAAGATAAAGGTTTAACAGACAATTTAATTGATAGATGTAAAAGATCTGGATTTCATGCTTTGTGTTTAACTGTAGATACTGTTGTAGCCGGAAATAGAGAAAGAGATCATAGAACTGGCTTTACAACACCTCCCAAATTAACTTTTGGAAGTTTGCTGAGTTTTATTTTACATCCAGAGTGGAGTTTAAATTATTTATTTCGTGAAAAGTTTCAATTAGCAAATCTAATTCATATGACAGAAAAAGGAAGCAACATTGAAAAATCAGTTATGGGTTACATTAATGAACAATTTGATCCTTCGATGAATTGGAAAGATGCAGAGTATTGTATCAAAAAATGGCAAGGTCCTTTTGCACTTAAAGGCATAATGTCTGTCGAGGATGCAAAAAGGGCAATTGATATAGGAGCAAGCTCAATTATGATATCTAACCATGGCGGAAGACAGCTTGATGGCAGCAGAGCTCCCTTCGATCAGCTTTCTGAAATTGTTGATGCTGTTGGAGATAAGATTGAAGTGATTCTTGACGGAGGAGTACGAAGAGGTACGCATGTCTTAAAAGCTTTATCGCTTGGCGCAAAGGCATGCAGTTTTGGAAAAGGATATTTATATGCACTTGCAGCCGGAGGGCAAAAAGGTATCGAAATTGTTTTAGAAAAAATGCAGGCGGAAATTAAACGTGATATGATTTTAATGGGTTGCAAGTCTATAAAAGATCTCAATAGATCAAAAATTATATTTAAAAAAGATTAAAATGAAAATAGCTAAGAGAGTAGATAAACTTGGTACAGAGGCGGTTTATAATATATTTGCAAATACAAAAAAATTAATAAAACAAGGAAAACAAATTATTGATTTAAGTTTAGGACAATCTGATTTTAAATCTCCTAAGCACGCAGTAGATGCTGCGATTAAAGCTCTAAAAGATGGACATCATGGTTATACTTTACCAAATGGAATGATAGAATGCAGGGAGGCTGTAAGTAAAAAAATTAATAGTTTATATAGCGCAAATGTAAATCCTGAGAGAATAGTTATTATGCCAGGGGGAAAACCTACCATGAGTTTCGCCATTTCTTTTTTTGGCGAGCCTGGAGCTGAAATTATATATCCAGACCCCGGTTTTCCCATTTATGAATCAATGATCAATTTTACAGGAGCTAAAGCTATTCCATATGACATGACAGAAAATAAAAATTTTTCAATTAATCCTGATAAAATTTTTAAATTAATAAATGAAAAAACTCGTTTGTTAATTATAAATAATCCTCATAATCCTACAGGTGGTTTTACCGAAAAAAGTATAATAGATAAACTTGCAGATGGGTTAAAAAATTTTCCTAATCTGGTGATTTTAAGTGACGAGGTTTACGATAGATTGATTTTTGAAAAAAAAGAAATTCCAACTTTATTAAACTATCCAGATCTTTATGAGAGACTTATTGTTTTAAATGGATGGAGCAAAACTTATGCAATGACTGGATGGAGGTTAGGCTGGGGTGTGTGGCCAGAAAAATTATTAGATCACGTCTTTAAATTTTGCGTAAATAATCATTCGTGCGTGAATACCCCAGCTCAGTATGGGGCAATAGCAGCATTAAATGGACCCGAGAGTCATTTAAATAATATGTTAAAAGAATTTTCTATAAGAAGAAAAATCATTGTAGAGGGTTTGAGAAGTCTAAAAGGTGTTGACTGTAGTTTTCCTGGAGGATCTTTTTTTGTTTTTCCAAATGTTAAAAATACAGGAATGAATGGAGAAGAATTTACACAAAAATGCCTAAAAGAAGCTGGCGTAGCCATGATACCAGGAACAGCCTTCGGAAAATTTGCCACACATAATGTAAGATTTAATTTTGCTACTTCGAAAGAAAATATAAGTAAAGCTATAGAAAAAATAGATAAAATACTCAAATAGTGCTTCTGAATTTTTTGACCAACAAGCTTTAAGGTTGTAATATATTTTTATGACTAAATTAGCCATGCCAAAAATTGATCGTAAGCTTATTTCAAAAAAATTTGAAGTTACTTCAGATCTTAAAAAAATCATAAAAGCTGAAAATGTTTTGGACCATGAGGATGAAATTAGACCATTCGAAACTGATGCTTTATCAGCTTATAAACAAAAACCTATGATTGCTGTTTTTCCAGAAAATACATCTGAGGTTAGTAAAATTTTAGCTTACTGTAATCAAAGAAGAATAAAAGTTGTTCCTAGAGGAGCTGGCACTGGTTTATCCGGCGGATCATTGCCACTAGAAGATAGTGTGCTTTTATGTTTAACCAAGTTTAATAAAATTATTGAAATTGATTATAAAAATAGATGTGTAGTAGCGCAACCAGGCGTAACAAATTTATCGATAACAAAGGCAGTTGAAGAAAAAGATTTTTATTATGCTCCAGATCCATCAAGTCAAATTGCATGTTCAATTGGTGGAAATGTTGCAGAAAATTCTGGTGGAGTACACTCGTTAAAATATGGAACAACAACAAATAATTTACTTGGTTTAGAAGTTGTTTTCATGGATGGAACCATTAGCAAAATTGGGAGCAAAACTTTTGATTCAGAAGGTTATGATTTGTTAGGATTAATAACAGGATCCGAAGGTTTGTTATGTGTAATCACAGAAGTTACAGTTAAAATTTTAAAAAAACCACAATCTATTAAAGCAGCTTTAATTGGGTTTTCTACTATTGAGGATGGCGGCAACTGTGTTTCAGAAATTATTGCAAACGGAATAATCCCAGCAGGAATGGAAATGATGGACAAAGCATTAATTCACGCAACTGATAATTTTGTAAAAGCAGGTTATCCAAGAGATGCAGAATCAATGCTAATTGTGGAGCTAGATGGTACAGAAATTGAAGTAGAAGAACTTATTCAACAAGTAAGTCAAATTGCCAAAAAAAATAATTCTTCTAGTATTAAAATTAGCAAAAACGAAAAACAAAGATTAAAATTTTGGGCAGGGCGTAAAGCAGCTTTTCCAGCTTGTGGTGATATGGCTCCTGACTATTATTGTATGGACGGAACCATCCCAAGAAATAAATTAGCTGACGTTTTAAAAGAAATAGGAAGATTATCTAAAAAATATAATTTACCCGTAGCAAATGCTTTTCATGCTGGCGACGGAAATCTTCATCCTTTAATAATGTATGATGCAAATCAGAAAGATTCTTTAGAAAAAACTGAAAAATTTGGAGCTGAAATATTAAAATACTGCGTAAAAGTCGGAGGAGTTTTAACAGGAGAACATGGTGTAGGAGTTGAGAAAAGAGAATTGATGTGTGAAATGTTTAATAATAATGACATTCAACAACAAATCAAAATTAAAAAAACTTTAGACTCAAGCTCATTATTAAATCCAGGAAAAGTCTATCCTATACTAAGAAAGTGTGCTGAAGAAGGGAGAGTACATGTCCACAGAGGAAAAACAAAATTTCCTGACATACCAAGATTCTGATTCAATAGAATATCCTTTAAATGAAAAGGAAGTATCAAGTTTTATAAAAAAATATTACAAAACAAATACTCCGATAGAAATTATAGGTTCGGGATCAAAAAAAAAAATTGGAAAAGCCTTGCAGTGTGGTAAAACTTTGAGTTTATCAAAAATTAATGGAATTGTAGAATATTTTCCAGAGGAACTTTATATTAAAGTTAAACCTGGAACTTCTATAAAAAAAATTGAAGAAGAACTAAAAAAGAAAAATCAACATTTAGCTTTTGAACCAATAGATTTTGGTCTCCTTTTAAATGGTAAAAGTGACTATGGAACTGCTGGTGGGCAAGTATCTTGTAATATTTCTGGCCCACGTAGATTTAAAGTTGGTAGTGTGCGAGATCATGTATTAGGTTTTAGGGGAGTTAATGGTAGAGGGGAGATTATAAAATCAGGTGGAGTAGTTGTTAAGAATGTTACAGGATATGATCTTAGTAAACTTATGTGCGGTTCATATGGTACTTTAGCTGCACTAACTGAAATTACTTTTAAAGTTCTACCTATTCAAGAAGAAGTTAAAACATTAGTTATCCATAATCAAAAGATCGAGTCAGCAATCTATTTTTTAGATAAATCGATAAGTTCTTCTAATGATATTTCAGGAGCAGTTTTTTTTCCTAAAAAGTCCGATGTTGTTGGATGTCAGATGAACATTGAAAGTACCTTTAAATTAAATGACCTAAAACAAGACGGTTCAATTACGGCGATAAGAATTGAAGGATCAAAAAAATCAATAGATCAAAGAATTAAAAATTTAATAACTGATCTTAAAGTTGAAAATTATAACATTTCTATTATTGAATCAATTCAGTCTAAAATCTTTTGGGATAAAGTTAAGAGTTTAGAATTTTTTTCTAATTCAAAAAATAATATTCTTAGAGCTGTAATACCCCCATCAGAATGTATAAACTTGATCTATCAATTTTCAGATAAATTTCAATATTATGTAGATTGGGGAGGCTCCTTAGTATGGATCGAAGCTTTTGAACTTTCAGAAGGAATGTTTGAATCTATCAGAAAAAAAGTAGTAAAACTTGGAGGTTATTTAACTATGATTAAAAATTCAAATTATTTACCTTATGTTGAAGATACGTTTACTGTGAATCGAGATCGTTTTAATATATCGCAAAATATTAAAAAAAGTTTTGATCCTAAAAGAATTTTAAATCCAGGAAAAATGTATACAGGAATATAAAATGGAAACACATTTTTCAAAAGAACAGTTAAAAGATAAAGATAATAAATCTAGTGAAAAAATTTTAAGAAAATGTGTTCACTGCGGTTTTTGTAATGCTACATGTCCTACATATCAGATATTAGGCGATGAATTAGATGGTCCAAGAGGAAGAATATATTTAATCAAGGACATGCTAGAAAATAAAAAACCAGCAAATGAAAAAATAGTAAAGCACATAGATAGATGTCTTTCTTGTTATAGCTGTATGACTACCTGCCCGTCAGGTGTTAACTATATGCATCTTATTGACCATGGAAGACAACATATTGAAAAGACTTATAAGAGACCTTTAAATGAAAGAATTATAAGAGGTTTTTTGTCAATAATTTTACCCAATCCTATTCTTTTTAGACTTATTGGAAAATTAACTCTAATCGTTAAACCTTTAAAATTCTTTTTTCCAAAAAAAATTAAGGAAATGATAGGTTTTATGCCACTAAGCTTTCCAAAAAATACAATTCCTAAATTACATGTTTATAAACCTAAGAAAAAAAAATCTGTTGCTAGAGTTGCTTTATTAACAGGATGCGTACAAAGAGTTATTTCTCCACAAATCAACGAAGCAACAATAAGATTGTTAAATAGACATGGAATTGAAGTTGTGGTTTCAAAGGGTATTAATTGTTGTGGATCTTTAAACCACCATCTTGGAAAAAGCGACCTAGCCTACAACAATTTTAAAAAAAATATTAAAATTTGGTATGATGAATATTTAAATAACGGACTTGATGCAATAATATCAAACACATCTGGATGTGGAACTACGTTAAAGGATTATGGTTTTATTTTAAGAGCAGATGAAGAATATAAGAAAAAAGCAAAAAAAATATCAGAATTAACTAAAGATATAACAGAATACTTAGATGAAAATGTTAAACTTAATTTTATTGACAGAAATTCAAATGAAAAGAAATATAAAATTGCATATCATTCACCTTGTTCAATGCAACACGGTCAAAAAGTACACAAAGAACCGATAAATTTAATTAAAAAAACTGGTAATGAAGTTTATGAAATTTCAGATGGCCATATTTGTTGTGGTTCAGCCGGAACATACAATTTACTTCAAACTGATATCGCAAAAAAATTATTACAAGACAAAATTAATAATATTGAAAAAATAAAACCTCAATTTATTTCTACAGGCAACATCGGGTGTATTACTCAGATTGCAAATGGAACAAAAATTCCAATTTTACATACTGTAGAAATAATCGATTGGTTTACTGGAGGACCTAAACCTGATGTATTAGGAAAGTTATGAAAAAAGTTTTGATTACTACAAAATTACTAAAGGTTAACGAAGAAAGAATATCTAAAATTTGGAATGCTAATTTAAATATAAATGGTGAAATTTATTCAAGTAAAAAATTGATTGAACTAAGCGAAGATTGCGACGCAATATTATCTTCAATCTTAGATAAAATAAATGAGGAAGTAATAAATAAACTTTCAAATAAAGTAAAAATTATATCAAATTTTGCTGTAGGTTTTGGGAATATTGATATAGAAGCGGCTAAAAAAAAAAATATTTTAGTAACAAATACTCCTGATGTATTAACAGATGCTACAGCTGAAATTGCGATGTTACTAATTCTAGGTGCCTGCAGAAGAGCTAGCGAAGGTATAAAAAAGGCCAGAGAAAAAAACTGGAAATGGTCTGCAGATTTTTTAATTGGCAAGCAGTTATCAGGGTCAAGATTAGGAATATTAGGTATGGGAAGAATTGGTAGAGCTATTGCTAAAAGAGCCAGAGCTTTTGGGATGAAAATACATTATCATAATAGAAAAAAATTAGAACCAAGCTTGGAGCTAGAAGCAGTTTATCACAAAGATATAAAAAGTTTATTTTCAAATTCTGATGTTCTTTCAATAAATTGTCCAGCAACAAAAGAAACAAAAGACATTATAAATAAAAAAACTTTAGAGTACTTTCCGGAAGGCGCTATTATTACCAATAGCGCCAGGGGAGATATGATAGAAGATGACGCTATGGTAAAAGCTCTCCAGGAAAAAAAAATTTACGCTTTAGGATTGGACGTATATAAAGGAGAACCTAATATTCATCCTGGTTATTTAAATCAACCAAATGTTTTTATTTTACCACACTTAGGAAGTGCGACAAAAAAAACAAGGACTGATATGGCAGATTTAGCAATAAATAACATAGAAGAATTTTTCAAAACAGGAAATTGTAAAAATAAAGTAAATTAAATAATTATGATTGCAAAAGACAACGACATAGTCATTACTTCAGCTTTACGAACTCCCATAGGGACATTTCGTGGTTCTCTAAAAAATGCTAAGGCAGATGTTTTGGGTTCAATAGTTGTTAAGGCTTTGATAAAAAAATCTAATCTAAATCCCGCTGACGTGGAAGAATTAATAATGGGACAAGTATTAACAGGTGCAGCTGGACAAAATCCAGCAAGACAAACAGCTATTAACGCAGGTATGCCAGCAGAAAAAACTGCATATGTTATTAATCAGGTTTGTGGATCAGGCCTAAGGTCAGTAGCTGCTGGTTATCAATCGATTATATCTAATGATTCAAAAATTATAATTGCTGGAGGTCAAGAAAGTATGACAAACGCCCCTCATGCAATTTATTTTAGAAATGGAAAAAAACTAGAAGAAACAAATTTGGTAGACACAATGATAAAAGATGGTCTCTGGGATGCATTCAATGGCTATCATATGGGAGTTACAGCTGAAAATGTAGCTGACAAATGGAAAATTACAAGAAAAGAACAAGATGATTTTGCTTTATTATCACAAAAAAAAACTGAAAAAGCTCAAAGAGAAAAAAAATTTAAAGACGAAATTATTCCAGTAATTGTTGATGACAAAAAAGTAGAAATTGATGAACATCCAAGATCAGGCATGACATTAGAAAGGCTTGCAAAACTAAAACCATCATTTAAAAAAAGTGGAACAGTCACTCCAGGAAACGCTTCAGGAATTAATGACGGCGCCGCCGCTTTAGTTTTAATGACTTATAAAGAAGCTAAAAAAAGAAATATAAAACCTTTAGCTAGAATAATTTCGTGGGCTACTTGCGGTGTTGACCCATCTTTAATGGGTTCTGGTCCAATACCAGCTTCAAGAAAAGCTCTGAAAAAAGCAGGATGGAAAGTCGAAGATTTAGAATTAATTGAGTCCAACGAAGCATTTGCAGCACAAAGTTTGGCGGTAATAAAAGAGTTAAAAATTTCAAAGGAAAAAGTTAATGTTAATGGCGGAGCTATTGCTTTAGGTCATCCTATTGGTGCTTCAGGAGCTAGAATTTTGGTAACACTTGTTCATGAGATGAACAGGAGAAAGGCCAAAAAAGGTTTGGCAACTTTGTGCATAGGAGGTGGAATGGGAATAGCAATGTGCATAGAGGGTATCTTTTAAAATTCAATTGTAAATTGTATTTACATTTTTTTCATTGATTAATGAGCTTTTATATAAAATTTTCTTAAAATTTAGAAAGACTCTAAAAAACTTATATGGTTAAATTAAGTTAAGTTAATTAACTTATGACAATTAAGGGGGAAACTTATGTCAAAA
>CEUZ01091526.1_pt1 | contig 11070 bp, 12 predicted proteins | sample 361511 | NCBI WGS metagenome assembly CEUZ01 (sample SAMEA2622822, study PRJEB7988) | marine metagenome | biome: marine biome (ENVO:00000447); feature: surface water layer (ENVO:00002042); material: "saline water (ENVO:00002010), including plankton (ENVO:xxxxxxxx)" | depth 5 m
GAGTCAATGGAGTTTTTGTGATTCGTTCACTCCTCTCCCGAGGAGTAAGTGTCCTCGCAACGAGTCATAGAAATGACTTCTCTTTGGCCAGAGATTTAATAGACCTTGTGGAATTTTCCAAGGTCGATGTCACTCAATATGAAGAGCTGCTTGAACCTTTTGAGAGGTTTAAGCCCGATTCAATAATTCATCTCGCTGCAATATTACCGGTCGAAGCTCAAAAGGATCCACATCGCGGTTTCGAGGTAAACGCAATGGGAACAGCGAACGTATTGAAGGTAGCTAGAGAAGTTGGAGTTACCAGGGTAGTTTTTACGAGTTCTAAGGCTGCTTACGGAGAAGTTCGCGGACGCCATGCTCACCCATGGTACGAACCGATAGGTGAGAACGATCGTTGTCACCCTTGGGCAGTATACGATTTTACAAAATTAGCGTCTGAAGGGATCGGAGAGAACTACGCTCGCACCGGAGGCCCCGAGTTCGTCTCTCTAAGATTCGCGACCATTTTTGGTCCCGGCAAGGTCGGTAAACATGGACCGATGTCAATCGCTTCGGCGATTGTTGAAAATGCGGTTAATGGAGTCAAGACCAATATTTTACAGGGAGCCGATCAGCAAGACGACTACATCTACGCGGTGGATGCCGCAGATGCGATTGTAGATGTCACTCTTTTTCCGAATGAATTGGAACATACCGTTTACAATATTGGTTCAGGTCGAGGGACCTCGTTAAGGGAGTACGCAGATATCGTAAAGTCATTTGTGCCTGATGCGGAAATTGAGATTGGTAGTGGATTAGATCACATGAACTTTGGAGTGTCCTATTATTCAGTTTTCGATTGCACGCGTGCACTAGAGTTTGGCTTTACGCCACCCGAAGTGCGCTCCGGAATAAGTTCATTTGTAAAAGAATTAGAGAAAGAACGAGATCGATCTTAATTTCTCGAAGGAATGCCAGGTTGTTTAGCCGGAAGTCTCTGACCCCCTGGTAACACTGCGGGTCGTTTCGACATCGCCGTGAAAGCTCTTGAATGATTCGATTGTGGAAAAGTGGTGAGTGCTTGAATAAGAAGCACACGCGTCCTCAATCAGAGTCACTTCAAAATCTCTGTCTGACAGCTCTCTCGCTGTCTGGCCAACGCAGCAGTCGGTTACGAGTCCTGTGACTGCGATCGACGTGCAACCGCGACTTCTTAAATCCTCGGCTAAAGAAGAGCAAGCAACGGTGCCTGTTGTGTTCTTTCGAATTACAGTTTCGCCTTCTATCGGTTTAATGCGTTCGTCCGTTCTTGCATCTCTGTCGTCCAGGTAGGGCATTACAACCTGACCAGTAGAAGAAATGCTCGCTTCATTTATTCTACGCATGTGAAAAGACAAGTCAGATCCATCTGGTTTTAGGGAACCCATCTCTGCAAAAAATATAGCTTTATTGGCAGCCCGAAATGCCTCCAGGAGCAATTGTATGTTCGGTATCACCTGTGCATCTACACGCTTAAAGAAATCCTGAATGTCTAGACCGATTGTGGCTGGATCTGCAGCTTCTGAGGGTTTTACGAAACAGGCTTGTACGTCGATTATTATTAAGGCGTCTTGCATTAGAAAATTATCCACTAAATCTAGGAATGTTCCAGTGTCTCTTTTTTGACAAGCTAGAATAAGGCGGGAGGGTAAATGTCTTTATCGTATTCAGCAGCCAGATATTCGGTCCGTCAAGATCTCGAGCAAGCGCATCAACGCCTCTGGGCTAGTTTGTCGGCGCCTGGTACATGGCTTACTTCTGCCGAAAGAATTGAAGTAGCTAGTCAGGCGCGGTTGGCCCGACATGATGGAACATTAGAAAGAAATTCTTCCATTTTGTCTCAAGGATTACTCGAAGTGGCGAAGGTCGTAGGAGGGAATCCCAAGTCTATTAACCGAATTTGGTTCGACGAAATTGTCCCCAAAAAGCTAAGCGTGGAAAGATATGTCGAAGCTGTGGGTGTTATTGCTCGAAGTGTGAGCGTCGATGTGTTTTCGAAAGGTCTCGGTCTGTCTTTGCCAGACTTCCCCGAATGGCAAGATGGTTCGCCAACTATGGTCCGTCCCGCCACTGCGAAAGTTGATGTTGGTTGGGTTCCAATGATACCTAACGGTAGGGAAGGTGGCCAAGAGGCGATAAAGGTATTTGGTGGAGTCAATGCCAACGTGATCAGGGCGTTGAGCTTAGTGCCGGATGAAGTAAAAGGACTTCTAGATCTTTTAGAGCATCAATATATTGAAGATAAGAAAGTTACAGACCCCAGTTACGAATCGAATAGAGGGATTTCCCGAGCACAGACGGAGCTCCTTGCTGGTCGTGTCTCTGCATTGAATGATTGTTTTTATTGAACCACTGCACACTCAGTGTTGCTCCGTGGGAGTAACGGGTTCGATGGGCCAGATTCCGCGTTGGCGGCTATAAGCGGTGCTGATTGCGAGACTGGGGTGGCGTCAGGAGCAGCTATCTTGGCTTTTGCCGAGGCGATAATGGAGAGTGATGAGAAAAAACTTGCTTGTGCTCGAAATGTTATTCTCGACCAACTTGGGGAAGGTGGTTTAGTCGAATGTTCGGCCGTTGCTGCCAATTTTAGTCAAATGGTTCGAATAGCGGACTCAACAGGCATCCCTCTGGATCCTCCTTTGATGAGCATGGCCGATCCCATTCGAGATGTCTTGAAGATTGACAACTTTGAATCCGCGAAGAATACGATTTAGGAAGGTAGTAATGTAGTAACGCTTACTCGGTTTGTGCTTTCACGAAGTATGAAGGTGAGTACCGTATGGAGCAAAGAATGTTGCTAACACAATCGTGTATTAATGGTGGGTTTGAAGGCTAGGAACGTTTTTTGAAAGGATTGTTCACTATACCTACTCCGCTCAAAACCAGGAGACCTCCGGCTATCTCTATTGTGGTAAGTCGGTCGCCCAAAAAGATAAATCCACACGCAATCGCGAAGAGTGGAACCAAGTAGGCGGTTGCGGAAGCCTTCAGGGTGGAGCCTCTGCGTAAGATTTCTGACCACATAAGAAAAGGGATTGCGAGTCCTGGTATTGAGCCGTAAAGAAGGGATGCAACTCCTAACCCTGTGACTTCAGTTGAGTCTAGTCCTTCATGCCAAAAGCTTACCAAGCTTAGGCAGACGAATGACATTGCGAGTTGTACGGCAACAAAGAACGGAGCATTTGGACCCAAAAGGCCAGACTTCTTTACCAACACTGAGCCAGAAGCCCACGTGGCTGCAGCAAGTAAGATCGAGATTAGGCCTATGGGGCTTATAGTAGATGCGTCAGCCGTGGTGGGGGACGCAATCAGAGCAGCACCGCCAAAGCCTAAAAGGAGTCCTATGAGGCCTCCTGAAGTTGGAGATTCTGCTAGAAACGTTCTTGCAAAAATGATCATAAAAAATGGCATCGTATTGACCAAAACTGAAGCCAAACTCGCTGACACATATTGGAGGCCAAAAGTAAAGCAGATGCTTGAAACCGTTGTTAGGTGAAAAGAAATCCAGAAGATCGCAATCCATTCTCTTTTTGTTTTTGGAGGAGGGAACCCAAAAGTAAGGGAATAAAGAACGAGAACTAATGCAGCTATACCGTTTCTTAATGCTGAGAGTGTGAATGGGTCGAAGGTATCAAGAGCAACCTTCATGGCTACAAAGTTTGATCCCCAGAGAAATGAGACGATAAACACGAGAGCAAGAGTTGGAAATTTGGCGCGGGCCATATCGGAGGCTTTTGTTTGATTCATGTTCCGGACTATTCGATGTTGAGCAGTTAGTTATTCAACTTCGAAATTAATTTTTCCGAAGACGCCGTAATCCGCTTCATAGGCCCCAGGTTCTGCTTTTTTAGGTTGGCCCAACGCGCCACCCAGGATAATCATTCCCTTCTCTATAGGGTAGCCCTGAGAGAGGATATGATTGATGGCCCAGTATGCGCCCTCCCAGAGTTCGTCAGAGCCCGGAGACTCATAGGAATGAAAGAGTTCGCCATTTCGAGTCATAGATATTGTCAATTGAGAGAGATCAAGATCGGGGGAGTTCTTGGAACCGAGTAAGTATGAGGTAGCTAACATGTTAACTGCCACTAGATCTTCTGGGATCAGTGGATCCATTGATTTCAGCGTGACATCGGGTAATTCGATCGCCGCACGCAAATAAGCAATGGCTTCTTTTGCGGACAAAACCTCTTCCAAGGGTTCTGTTAGATCTACTCCCATTTCAAAAGCGATTTCAGTCTCAAGCCAAAGTAATCGGTAGTCGCTAAGCTTCAAAGTAGGAGAGCCGGTAAGTCTTCCTTGTGAAGGGAGTACGCCTGTTGTAGGTGTTTTCAGGCCAAAGCTTTCGCGAGATGCCGAAGTAGTGAATCCTGCCTTGTAACCTCCCGGTGCCAAGCCTTCCAGTCTATGCTGAACGAATAATTTTTGAATCCGGTAAGCACTTTCAAAGCTTATGTCGGGTAATTCGGCTTTAACAGAAGGCAACGGCGACTTGCTTTGATCGGCTTCGATTAAAGTTCTTGCGATGGTTTGTTCAGCAATTCTTTGCTCGCTCGTGTTATTTGGGCAACCTGTGATGAGCAGAAGAACCAACAAGCCGAAAAGAGAGAAGCATAGTTGACGATTCATAACGTACCCCTTACGAGATGGGTTCCTTCAACTAAATTCTTCAGCTTTTGGAAGGCTAGATAGCGAGGAAGGGCGGAAAAGCCGCAATCTGCAGTTGCACTAAGTCGATTCTCGGGAATAAATTTCAGACAAATTTCGAGCCGGCGAGCAACCTCTTCCGGTGGCTCGAGCCAAAAATTTTTCACATCGATGACACCAGCTGCGATATCAAACCGAGTCGATAGCTCTTTTGTTAGTTCCACGTCCACTAGCCCTCTATTAGCAAATTCGAGCATCAATTCATTACATTTGAGTGGTAAAAGATATTCGATTAGTCGATTTAACCTTCGATCAGCCATAGGTCTGCCAGCATTATTTCCAAAGCAAACGTGAAGACATGAGCGAACCGCGAATCCTTCAAAAAGGCGATTTGTTACCTCGAGAACCTCTGATTTGATTTGGCTTGGTTCTAGTCGGGTGATACCGGGTTCGTCGAGCTGAATATAATCTGCTCCTTCCTCTACCAAGAGAGCTATTTCGTTTCTGAGTACGCGAACTAAAGAGTCGATAACTCGTTCTTTTTGAGTATCCTTGGTATTTATCGAGCCTGCAAAGGTAAATGGGCCTGGAAGTGCAATCTTTTTGGCTTTATGGGGTACTAACTTTTTAAGTCGTTTGAACTCTTCGAGTATTCCTAATCCTCCCGGTGCTTCGATATCATCCCGGACTCGAAATGAGGGAGCCATGTCGTAGCCCGGAATTCCTAGTCTTCTGGCCGGCTCGATCCGTTCAAGCCCGGTAAGTCGCTCGAACACCTCGTAGACGAAGCGTTGTCGAGACAGTTCACCATCAGTAAAGATGTCGACACCCGCACTTTTTTGATCGCCTACCACTATCCGAGTGGCGTCTTCGAGCAATTCTTCGGCGTCGTGCGTGCCCAATTCGCCGGCCCTTTTTTTACGGTGCATTGCAATGTACCAGCCTGGCGCTGCGTAGGAGCCTACGCCGAGTGCTGGTATTGAAGGAATGTCCGGTTTCCACATGCTGATATCCTACATTGAGATCGATTACGGTCCTCGGATTTGAGACGAAATAATATGAAACCGAGTTGAAGTGAAAGTAGCGTGTTCGGCCCCGGTTATAGATGATTTCAATGGTTATACTGAGAGCATTGTGTGCCCTCGTAGCTCAGCAGGATAGAGCGGCCGCCTCCTAAGCGGCAGGCCAGAGGTTCGAATCCTCTCGAGGGCGCCATTAGCGGGTAGACGCCATGATTTAGCGATAATGTGGAAGAACCTCTTTGCCTACTTTTTCGATCATCGCTTTGAGCTCATCGAATGGCAATAGTCCTTGGTCTCCTTGCCAAATAAACCATTCAGGATTTCCAGCTTCAATTAGCTTGTCGAGACCTCGACGTATATCATCAGGAGTGCCTGCTAGAGCGAAGTTAGAGTCGATCATCCTCTCCGTGGTGCATTCACTCAAAGGAAGCGGTTGATCACCGTATTTCCGATTGTCCTCTTCAGTTCTAAATCCCTCAGTGAAACCAAATTGATGAAAGAAATTTCGGAAGCCGTATCCTACCATTCCTGCCGTCAATAGCTTTTTTGCGTTTTCCATGTTGTCGGCGCAATACATACCGCGGAGAACGCCAATAGATTCTCCAAAGGTCACGTCTCTTCCTACGGTCTTAGCTTCTCGAACGTGTAGCTCCGCTAAGTGTCTGACTCTGTCATGGTCAGCCACGAATATAGTCGGAATAATTCCCTCCCGGGCACACCATCCTATCGTCTCGTCACTTGCCGAGAATGCCTGAAAAAGTCTCGGGTGGGGCTTCTGGTAAGGTTTAGGCACGATATCTATAGCCTGCACGTTTCCGTTTTCCCCAATTTCGCCCGGAGATCCATGCGTCCTAGTCCATTCGCTGGCGCCCCAGGGCGTCCCCTCTTCGTAGGGGAAAGGGTACTGGTAATGTTTGCCTTTAAATCGAAAAGGCTCGTCCTTCCATGCGAGTTTCAAAATCTGAAAAACCTCTTCAAAGGCTTCTCTGTTGTTTTTATCGACTTCACTTTGATCACTAAGTGTTGCGCCAATGTTGAGCTTTTGAGCCATTTGGTTAAGCCAGCGCGACTGATAGCCCCGAGCGAATCCGACATGGGTCCGACCTTTAGTTAGTTGGTCAAGCCAGGCGATTTCGAGCGCGAGGCGCAAGGGATTCCAGCCTGCTAGCACGTATCCAATTGGACCAACGCTAAGAGTACTAGTGTGATGGATTACGTGTTGTGTGAGTACAGGGAGGCTGCCGAATTCCATTCCTTCGGTGTGAAGGTGATGCTCAGGAAATCCTACGCCAGTAAATCCGAGGTCCTCAGCCATTTTGGATATCTCGACGACTTCGTCGAACATCTTCTGTATCCGCTCAGTGTGATGGGCGATGGGTCGTAGTGCTTTTCGCTCTTCAGGCGTAGCAGGGATGGAGGGAAGGAAAAAATACATGAACTTCATCTGGAGCTCCTCTGTTCAATAAGTAGTATCCCTTATTGGCCAGTCGTTTCCACCATTTTAAGTGCTCCAAAGTCAAGTAGAACCGATGGAGGAGCTGAAAGTAGCTAGATGAAGGTTTCAATCGGTATTGGAGGTGCTGCAATCGCCTCGGGCGAAGCAGCGCGGAGAGAAGCTGAATTCGCTCGCGACGCCGAGAAACTTGGTGTGGATGTCGCATGGAGTGCCGAAGGGTGGGGCACAGACGCGGTCTCTCCAATTGCCTATCTAGCTGCAATCACGCGGAAAATCCGTCTTGGTACAGGGATAATGCAACTAACGGCTCGAACACCTGCGATGACTGCGATGACTGCGATGACTTTGTCGGGCCTGACTGACGGACGCTTTGTTCTCGGGCTTGGAGCGAGTGGGCCACAGGTTGTCGAAGGCTTACACAACACGTCTTTTCGGAGTCCGGTTAAACGGATGCGTGAAACCCTCGAAATCATGAAACAGGCTTTTCGGGGTGACAAGCTTGCCCTTCAGGGCGCACATTATCGGTTGCCTCTGCCAGGAGGGGAGGGGAAGAAGATGAGGCTCGCGTTTAAGCCTACGTCTATACCAATCTACCTAGCCACGGTAGCACCTCGTGGGTTGGAGCTGTCAGGTGAAGTTGCGGATGGTTGGCTGGGAACGTCATTTATGCCTGAATCGAGTGAGGCTCATTTCAAGTTTCTCAGAAGAGGCGCAATAAAACGGAAAGCTGGGCTTGGCGCGATCGATCTCTGTTCGGGTGGTTCAGTGTGCGTAAGCGACGATCTGGCATCGGTAATAAGAGCCCGAAAAAACCAGATGGCCTACACGCTCGGTGCAATGGGTTCTCCTAAAACTAACTTTTATTTCAGGGCGTACTGTCGAGCTGGTTTCGAGGACGATTGCAAGGAGGTCCAGTCCCTTTGGCTCAAAGGAAACCGGGAGGAAGCTTCTCGACGAGTTCCAGAGGAAATGATTCTCAGGACGAATTTCTTTGGAAATGAAGAGATGATTCGTAACAGGATCAAGCTCTATCGAGACGTAGGCATAACAACCTTGAGGATGGACCCGTTGGGGCGAACATATTCTGAACGTTTAGACACCCTTGAGAAAGCTGTTTCATGGGTTCGAGATGAAACGCTTAAAAATAAGGAGCCTCGAGAGACATGAGCATAGTTCTTTACCACTGCCACGAAGCACGATCTATGCGCTCTTTGTGGCTTCTAAACGAGTTGGGTCTTGATTTTGAACTTGTTGTGATGCCTTTTGACATCGAAAAGCTTCGAACGAAGGAATATCTCGCTATTTCCCCTCTGGGACGTGTCCCTTGTTTAATCGATCAAGGAAAAGTTTTGTTCGAATCAGGAGCTATCGCACAGCATCTTTGTGAAAGTTACGACCAAAACGGTCTAGGAAGATCTCCAGGAAACGCTGAGAGATCTGAATGGCTTCAGTGGATTCATTTTTCTGAAACGATGGCTGTTCACGGTGCCAGCTTAGTTCAGCAAAATATAATTATTGCTAATGAAGCGGACCGATCACCTCTAGTCCAAAAACTTGAACTTCGGCGTCTTGAAAAGTCAATCGAGGTAATCGATCAAAGGGTATCGGATTCAAATTTTCTCCTTAAAGGAGGGTTTTCAGCCGCTGATATTGCTGTGGGCTACAGCCTTCATCTTGCGAGGTTGTGGACCGATCTAAAAGCTTTCGTTGGAGCTTTTGGATATTATCAAGTTCTTTCGTCAAGACCCGCGTTTAAAGCCTCATTGCCGCCAAGTTCTGACTTTCCTGAGCCTTCTTAAAGGTACTAGTCCACTTCTCCGTTCTTTAGGAATAATAATTGTACGCTGTGAAGGAGAAATTTTATGTTTGGAGAATATACGTCCTTCAAATGCGAGATTTAAGTGAGATTTCGCATTTGCCTCATCGCCTAGGACGAAACTGAGGAATCTTTTGGCCGCTTGGGTGTGATTGAAAAACGACTTCTACAGGGAGACCAACACGTAATTCTTCAGGTTGAGAATCGAGTAAGTTAGTAATGATTCGCAGGTGGGCTTGCTCTTGTAGTTCAACCTCGGCAACAATATAGGGCACTCTCGCGATAGCAGCGGGATGGATGGGGTGGGTGACGACAGTCCATGACGTTAGTTTGCCGAGTCCCGACATTTTTGACCACTTGGAACTGGAGGAACCACACTCACCGCAGACGGGGCCAGGAGTAAAACGATATAAAAAGCAGCCGTTGCACTGTTGGATTCGTAGTTCGTCTCGGTTACAGGCCGCCCAATACTGCTCGGTGTCTAGGTCTGCAATAGGAAAGGGAAAGTTGTGTTTTTCTGTCATCCTAGTTGTGCCTTTTTAAAATCATGGCAGAGGTAGGCACTGCATTCCCAGAGGCTACGAAGACGTGCTCTACATTTTCTATCTGACAGTTTGAGTCACCTCTGATCTGTCGAACAGCTTCGATATTATTTTGCATTCCGTGTAGATAGCCCTCAGATAAATTTCCGCCGCTTGTATTTAGTGGGAGGTCTCCATTAGGCCAAGCAAGACGACCATCACCAACGTAATCTTTTCCTTCTCCGCGTTTGCAGAAACCGTATTCTTCAAAAGCCATTAGAACTAAGGGAGTAAAATGATCATACAAAAAGAGCACGTCAATATCTCGATGAGAGATATCTGCGTCTTGGAAGATTCTTTGAGCTATTACTGTAGATTCTGTTTCTTTGCTATCGACGTTTTTTACAACCTCGCGATGATTCCAGCTTCCTCCACCCATTCCACCGGAAGAAATGTACGCAGGCTTCTGGCGTAAATCTCGAGCTCTTTCGCTTGTGGTGACAATTAAGGCGGCTGCACCATCCGTTTCAAGACAGCAGTCGTAAAGACGGACTGGCTCAGAAATCATCCGTGAGTTTTGATGATCGTCAAGTGTCATCGTTTTTCCATACATCATCGCATTTGGATTACGTTGAGCGTGTTCTCTACATGCAACCGCTATCTCTCCAAAATGATGGCTCTTAGTTCCGTAGAGCTCCATATGTCGACGTGCGGCCAGCCCGACTGATTGTGCGGGACTAAAAAGACCATACGGCGAGTTAAAGGCTGAAGGGCCTTTAGCTCCTCTAGAAGTAGAGGCTTGGCCGAATCTAGGTGTACCTCTTCCAGATCTTTCGTTCATTGCTCTAAAGGCTATGACAGCTTTTGCTTGTCCAGTTGCTACAGCCATAGCAGCAAGAAGGATACTTCCTACAGGCCCTCCTCCTCCTCCGTAGGGAACCTCTCCGAAGAAACGCAATTGTGGAATACCGAGGTTTCTTGCTATCAGCACAGGATCATTGTTGTCCCAACTAAATTTTGCAATGCCATCAATATCATCGATTGAAAGGCCTGAATCTTGGACCGCCGAAGATATCGCCTCGCATGCAAGACGCATTTCGCTTCGTCCGGAATCCTTGGAGTATTCGGTATGTCCGATACCAACTATTGCAGTGCGGTCTTTAAAACTGTTCATGATTATAATTACCGTCTATCAGGTTAATCAGAGTGGAGAGTCTCATCCAGGAAAAATGCAGGTCGGACAACCGTTTTGTTCAAGGGCACGCTCCGCTAGCTCTTTGTCCAGCTCGCATTGATATTGAGGAGTGTCTAGTCGTTCGGTTCGGTTGTCAGCCGACTGCGAGTGGTCATCCTTCTTTGCAGGAGTCATTACTTTTTCTTTCCAGTTATCGTCCGTGTCCCAAGTTTCTGGCATCATAAGGACTGAGCCAGGCGCTGAAAGCCGGGTGAAAGCTGACAGGGCCCGCTTGAGGATAAGCTCCTGCTGGTCTTTCTGATTTGGCTTGCCGGCCGTGTGTCCAAGGGGAAAGTCAAGAAACGCGGCTCTTGGAGGGTTGACTGAACGTGTAATTGATAACGCGCTTGTTAGAGAAA
>CEUZ01069370.1_pt1 | contig 11069 bp, 13 predicted proteins | sample 361511 | NCBI WGS metagenome assembly CEUZ01 (sample SAMEA2622822, study PRJEB7988) | marine metagenome | biome: marine biome (ENVO:00000447); feature: surface water layer (ENVO:00002042); material: "saline water (ENVO:00002010), including plankton (ENVO:xxxxxxxx)" | depth 5 m
AGGAAGTTCTTAGAACTGTTTCTGATTGTAAAATCGTTAATCAAATAATCCTAGTAACAAAGGACGAAGATGCTTTAAAGATTGGTAGACAATTTAATGCTGTAGGAATTTTTGATGATGAGTTAGGAGTTAATAACGCAATAAATTTAGCTGACGAATACCTCTCTGACAAAAATTTTGACTGCTCAGTAATATTTCCACAGGACATACCAACAATGACATCTACCGATATTGAGACACTGTTAGGTTTTATCAAATCCACAAACTCTGTAATTATTGTTCCCTCAAGACAGTTTAATGGAACTAATGCATTAGTTAGATGCCCTTCAGGTTTAATGCAGACAAAATATGATTTGGGCAGTTATACACATCAAATAGATGCTGCAAGAACAAGAACTAACAATATATCAATTGCACTAATTCGTAGAATAATGCTTGATATTGATGACGAATCTGATCTTGCATTTATGCTAAAGCAAAATAGCAAACATGATTTTTGTAATAAAATTGCATCATACTTCTAGTTCATGTTTTTTTGAGTATACGTAATTTAATGCCAAAACTGCAACTGATATTATCCCAGTAACCACAAGTAGTATCTCAACTGTACTTAACAATGAATGCTCGAATGCACTGGTAATGGAAATTTGGTTGATGTCAGCCACGATATATCCATACGAATAAACAAAGTAGTTCGTTGCCCAATGAATCAATATAGCTGGCGCAAGACCATACCTGTAGTATACCCATCCAATTATAATTCCGCTTGCAATTGCCTGCACTAATTTTCCACTACTCCAAGATTGATCTGAAAAAATATGTGCAGCGCCAAAGAGTATTCCTACTATTACAATTACAGTCAATGCCTTCTTTGTGCTTACATTGCGTAGATTTTTCCATGGCCACCATAATGATTTTCCAAAAAGTTTTAGTGATGATCCATAAGAGTATAGGGCAAAAAGAGGAACACCTATCAGTATAACTCTGAAGCCAATTTCTTCTATAATAGGCGCAAGTGATATATCAAAAAATTGTATCAATTGGTTTGGAGCTTCTGGTTGCTCAATAGGAATGCCAAGAAGTTCTTGCATGCCAATTATTCCAGCTGAAACAATCACTAAAATTGAGAACCATTTGATTGTGGCAACAATGTAGTTGTCTTGCATTTTGTATTTGCCCTCTGTCATCATTGATTGTAATACAGAAACAAAATTGGTTTTTGGACCAAAAAGTGCAATTGTAAATATAATCAAAAATACACACCATATAACAACGAATCCATCTCCTAACTCAAACTCTATTGGCGCCTCAAAGCCTATACCCGCAAGAAAAATACTAAGACTGTCCATGGGGTATTCATATGTCACATCATCTCCTATTCCCGAATTGAAAACCAAGTACATTCCAGTTGGAAATGATATCACCATCAAACAAAAAATCACTGATATCAATGCAGTGTGCGGTATTGCTAATCCTTGCAAAATTTTATTCTGCGATGACACTTTTGTTCAGTGTAATTCTATCGTGTCTTCTGCAAAACCAAGTCCCACTAGTGTTTCTTTAATTGTATCCCTATGGTCTCCTTGTAAAAACACGTAGCCTTCTTTTGCGGTTCCACCACAAGCATATTTACTTTTCAGTTCCTTTGCAACATTTTCAAGATTGTTGATCTTAGGATCAAGTCCTTCAATCATTGTTCCCTTTTTCTTAAAACGTCGAGTCTCAAGACGTATTATAATATGAGTACTATCTTTGTCAAGGTCACCACAGGCGCATAAATCGTCAGGAAGTCCGCAAGTGTTACAAATTACCGCCATTAGTTCTAATTTTATCATCTAGCATTATTATTAAGCCTTATCAGTCTTGGACCAAGAAAGTTCAGGAAACACTAGGACTTTTTACAAACTAATTTAATGTTCTATTATTGCCGGATGATTTGACACAGAAAGCGATTAAAATGCTGCTTGGTGGTGGAACAATGCTAAGTGAGCCATGCCCATACTGTAAAGGTGTAAGAGTGATGAAGGATGGTAACGCATTGTGTGTAAATTGCGGTAAAGAGCCAGAAGGGAAGCCGGTAAAAGCACAAAGTGAGAATGAAGATTCAACTTCCACACTACAAACACTTGAGAAGAAACTTGAAAAATTATCTAGTCAACTTGAAAAGGAAAATGAACCAACAAAACAGCAGGAATTGATAAAATCCATTGATTTGTTAATAAATCTAATAGCGAAATTAAAGTCGAATTAAAAAAGTTTTTATCTTTACCACTCTGCCCAAATACCAAGGATGGCAGAAGGTAAAAAGAAAAACGCACCGCTACCAGCATCTAGCGCTGGCTTACTAAGATTCTTTGAGGATGAAACAAAGGGAGTCAAAGTGGATCCAAAAATTGTTATTTCAATACCAATCAGTCTCGTTGCAGTATCTTGGGCTATTGATCTTCTTCTAATTCCATAATATCATGTCAGATTCAAACGATATAGAAAATATTCATAGGCGATATACACTTACGCTGATAAATCCATCATCATACTATGTTTCACTGTTTGGTTCTATTGCAATAGCATGTGTAATCTCTTTTCTTTGTTTTAATAACTTCATTACAAATTACGAGATAGTTTATCATCTGCCAGCTGCTTTAGGGGCACTACTTGCGATCCAATACATAGATTCACGCTTTACACGACACAAGGAATACTCAAAATCACTTCATATGTCATTTTTTGGAAACGTGTTGTGGTTGATCACGATAGTAGCTGGAATCATAGGTTCTAGTCTGTTATCAATAGAACCAGCTCTGTTTTATGTTGCTCTTGGCATGTTCATATTTTCTAGCTTTAGGATTGGAATTATGACTACTACACTTGGGATAAATATGAAAAAAGCATGTGCATTGTGTTTTGTTCAACCGTTAGTAATGTTTTTTGCATTAGTTCCGATTAACATGTGGTCTGTTCTTTATGATGTACAGACATTAGCATTTGCGGTTGTATTTCTAGGAGTTGCAGTAGCTTGGTCATATATTACAAATAGAACTGGATTGCCTATGATCAAAAGCACGCATAAACTATTACAAGCATACTTACAGTCAGTTTCACAAAATGACCCACGTGACATGGAGTCAATTATACTTGAAACATCAAAACAATCAGACATCTCAACATCACAAATTCGTTTCTCTACAAGTGATGACAAGAACGACTTCAGGATGATACTACCTGATCTACATCCAGGACCATTCCATCCAGTAGGGGGCAGTAACATTCCATATGAAATTTACAAAAGTATGAATTCATCTGCAATGGTTTTACATAGCATCTCTGACCATTCTCTTAATCTTCCATCCCAACAAGATGTACAGGATTATTTGCAGGAATTATCGAAGAGTCGTGTATCCAAAAAGGGCATGACATGTACAGAACCTGTTACTGCGCAAATAAACAAGGCGCATGTTGTAGGAATACGACTTGATGAAACTGCATTACTATTCTTGTCATTATCTCCACATGGAATGGAGGATGTTCCTGTAATCTTAAAGACAGAGATTGAACAAATGGCAAAAAATAGAAATTTCGAGCACGCATTAATTGTGGATACACATAATGCTATGGGCGGAGAAATATCACAGGAAGATTCTCAGGATTTGTTAACTGCAGCAAAAAACGTACTTGATATTCTTATCACTAAAAGTAACCATCCATTACAATATGGATATGCAAACTCGCAATCTATGAATATTCAAACTAGCGACCTTGCGGGTGGTGGTATTGGAATGCTTTGCCTTGCTTTTGAACAAAAAAAATACTTTTTGTGTTGGGCTGACGCTAACAACATGGAAAACGGTGTACGTGAAGAAGTTATAGCTCATCTAAAAAATCATGGACATGAACTGGTTGAGATGTTTACATCTGATACACATTCAACAACAATGGGGGTGAGAAACAGAAATGGTTACTATGAGCTTGGCAGTGTTACTAAATCAGAAAGATTAGCGGATTGGTGTTTAACTATCGCAAAGCAAGCAGAAAAAAATATCGCAGAAGGCAAATTTGAAATCTTAGAAAACAACGCAAAGGTAAGAGTAATGGGATCGGGAATATTTGAACATCTTTCCAAAGCACTTGACAGTTCCCTGAATATGACAAAATGGTTTATGATTTTATGTACTGGGATTTTCTTGATATCTATTTTTCTACGGTTCTAATCTCTTCCAAGTTACCATAAAACTCGTCAATAAATGAAGAGAACTGCATTACTGGTACAATCGGTACTTTGTTAACCAGTTTTACGCCTTCCTGATACAGTGTTACAATTACTGGCGCAGCCATAACTTCATCTGTTATTGTCACATAATGTTTCACACGGTCTATCTGTTTTAGAACAATATTCTCAAGAGCAGAATTAGTCATTCTCTTCCAATGTTTACAATCAATAAGTACTGCCGTACCAAGATGTATTCCAACAACATCTATTTCCATTGTAGGCTTCTTCATCCTAAAATTACGTGTAACTTCAAAATTTTTTGATTCCAAAATTTCAGCTACTAATCCCTCAAAATCTTTCCAATCAACATCACGTGATGCCTCTTCAATTGGCACGCCAGATTTTATTGCCGAGATTGCATCTTTTAGTTTATTTTCTATGAAGAATCACCAGATAGATTTTTTGTTAATGCCTAATGAACCTTAAATTATGATAAGATATCATGTCTGACATGAAATTTTGCCTAGTTTGGATAGCAGCAATCCTGTTTCTATCACCATTTATGCTTCATTCTTCATTTGCGGAGAAGGGAACATTCGTTGAACAAGTCAAGTTTATCCAGTACTTGGATGAGAACACTGCACTTGAGGAAGTCAGAAATGGAAACTTGGACATTTACTTTTTCCGTGTATCATCAGACAGAATAGAATCAAACGAGGCCAGGGAAGGAATACAAATCTTCGAATCAACTGGCGGCTCATACAGCATGCTAGTTAACCCATCAGTATCTGACAATTTCAATCCATTTTCAATTACTGAGTTGAGATTTGCATTGAATTATCTCATAGACAGAAATCTAATCGTTAACGAATTAATTGGCGGTTATGGAAATACTATGATTTCAAACTATGGAATATTTTCCGCTGATTATCTTTCCATTATTGAAGAACTGGAATCATTTCACTTCAAGTATAACCCAGCATTGGCAGACGAGATAATTTCACATGAGCTTGAAGAGGCAGGTGCCGAAAAAATTGATGGTCAATGGTATTATGATGGAGAACAGATTGAGATTACATTTTTTATTAGAAGTGACGATCCAGTAAGGAAATCTATAGGTGAGATTCTGGCTTCAGAACTTGAACATATTGGTTTCAAGGTGAACAAGGATTTTGGTGACCTAAACAAGGCGTTTGTAGTTGTTTATGGTTCAAATCCAGCAGACCAGAAATGGCATCTTTACACAGAAGGATGGGGCAGTTCTGGATTTGCAAAATATGATTCCGTTGGACTTGCACAAATGTATTCACCATGGTTTTCAAACATGCCAGGTAACAACGACCCAACATACTGGAATTACAAAAACGACTACATCGACTCCATAACAAAAAAAATCTATGTCAGTGACTTCAAATCTGCCGAAGAAAGATCTTCATTGATTAAGCAAGCAACAAAAGAGGGTGTCAATGAATCTGTTAGAATTTTTCTTGCAAGCAAGACGGACCAGTATGTAGCTAATGATGACATAGACGGAATCATCAACGCACTTGGTGCAGGAGTTCCAACCAGATTTACAATAATGAATGCAAAATCAGATAATGATTTGTTGGTAGTCGGTGTAAAACAAATTTACCAGGGAGCATGGAATCCCATTAGTGGATTTAGTGATACATACAGCAATCAAATATGGTTAAACCTCTATGATCCTGGAGTGTTTAGCCATCCATTCACTGGAAAGACAATTCCAATTCGCACAAGCTGGCAGGTTGAAAATCTTGGCAATGATGAAAAGATCAACGTTCCTGCAGATGCAATTTCATGGGATATAGGTACTCAAAAATGGAAAAATGTTGGAGATGGAATAGATGCAACAAGCAAAATCACATTTGATTTAGTACTAGGCGATTGGCATCACGGGGAGACGATGGATATGAATGACATACTGTATTCACTATACTTCCTGCAAGAATGGGGTTCAGAGCTACAAGATGGCGATAATACATATGATTCTGAATATTCACCACAGGCTGCACAAAATGCCAAAACACTAGTTGGGATAAAGCCAATAGATCATGATACTGTTGAGGTTTATGTTGACTATTGGCACTTCGATGAAGCCGAAATAGCTGGATGGGCAGCACCATGGAGCAGCATGCCATGGGAGATTGTTGCTGCATCTGAGGAATCTGTTCTCAATGGAAAAGTTTCATTCTCACGTTCTGGTGGAGTTAGCAAGAGTGTAAACTGGCTTTCACTGATTGTTCCAAATGATGCGAACATAATCAAGGAACAGCTTGCAGAATTCAAAGAAACAAAGCACATCCCATCATCATTGCAAGACTCGGGACACGATTGGCAATATTTTGAACAACGTTATGACACAGCGATAAAATGGATTGATGAAAATAAACACGCAGTGATCAGCAACGGACCTTTTTACCTTAATAATTATTCACCAGAATCAAGGACAATCACCATAAATTCATTTGATTCAACAGGATATCCGTTTGATGCGGGTAAATGGAAAAAATTTGAGCAGATCAAGTTTCCAAAAATTACCAACGTGGAAATTCCAAGCGTTGTAGATTTGAAGAAGGATATGTATGTTAGAGTTCATACAGACGACACATCTGCAATTCATTATTTCATCTCAAACCCTAAGGGAGAAACTGTCTCATCAGGAATCAAATCAGTTTCCAACGGCTTGTCTGAGATTGGCTTAACAGAAACAAAGATTTCAGAACTTGATGTTGGAGCAAACACACTGAAGATATTTGCATCATCAGAGGAAGCACTAAGACCAGATGTCTATGAGACAAGCTTTCTAGTAGTTGAGGGGCAAACTGAGCTTCCAACAGTTCCCATTTCTGATGTAGAGTCTAGTTCTGATGGTACGTCATACACTGGTATTGTTCTAGCGATCATTGGTGCAATAATAGTTGGAATAATTGTGTACATACGAAGAAAAAGAAAATCCTAGACTTTCTTTCCGGTAACAAACAACGTGCCAAACTCCCGTTTCCATTTCGCTCTGTGCTTTGTGTCCTTCACTTGTCTTGTAGTTGTCTTAAAGCCAGCTTCGTTGAACATTCTTTTCCATTCAGCCTTAGAGCGCAAGTCCATTGGCACATTCATGACTTTTTTCCATCTCTTGGTGAGATGGTTGTCACTGTAAAAGTCGGTTCCACAGTAAAAGAAACCACCAACTTTGAGCATCTTGAAAACCTTAGCTAGTGCTGGTTCCATCGGCACCGAATAGTATAACGATTCCATCGAAAAAATGATGTCAAACTTTCCAGTATAATTCCAGGATTCAAGATCAGTGCATGCATATTTTTCCTTTTTTGAAGTCCGTTTCGATACGGCTCTTTTTATCATGTTTTTGCTTTTGTCTATTCCCATCGCATTTTTGCATTTGGGAAGCTGCGCAATTTTTCTAACAACCCAGCCGTTGCCACATCCAATATCCAGGAATGAAAATGGCTTGTCAAAGTAAATACTGCCTAGAAATTTACCTACAGTCACCCCATGTCCCTCTTCCATCTCTTCAGCCCTTCCGGCTTTTGCCCAGCTGTTAAAGACTTTGGTTGTCTTGTCCATTCAAGCACCTTTTACAATATTGAAGAATTGTCGAACAGCCAACATTGGATGATGTGTAGCTAATCTGACCATTTTTGATACCGTAAAGTCTGCCCTTACAAAGTCCAAGAATTCGTCTGCTGTCAGATTGCTTATAATACCAATTTCCTTGTCCCAGTCATCATCAGACAATTTCAGCCACTTGGCTTGAACTTTATGTGCGGATTTTATTTTTGGTTCTATCTCTTTTTTCCATGTTTCTTCATATGGTCGTAACGCCTCTTCTGAAGTGTCACCGGATTTGATAGCTTTGCTAACTATGTCTCCTGCAACTCGTCCATACTTTATTGCATAACGAATTCCTTCCAATACCAGTGGATTCGCCATGCCGGCAGTGTCACCGACCAAAATTAAATTATCATAAACTGTCTTGCGCGAAAGTCCCTCATTTGGAATCAAACCATAGTGAAATTCCTTCTTTGTTATCTTACCAAGGTCCTTGATTGGTCCAACTCCTTTTTCAATTAACTCATCCAACCTTTCAGTAGGATCCACATCTGATTCCGGCTTTCCAACCCCAACTCCAATTCGCACCAGGTTTTGCCCAAGCGGAAATATCCATGCATATCCAGCTGGTGAATACACCTGTCCAACCATCAGCCACCATGTATCTGGGTTTACATTTTCTACCTCTGCTTCATATTCTGCACCCACGCCAAATCTCTTCCATTGCTTAACAAGACAAAGTGATTTTGCCACAACCGACTGGAATCCACTAGCATCTATCACCACCTTTGCGCGAAAAGTCATTTCTTGATTTGATGAGGTTGCCTTTACTCCAACAACCTTTCCATCCTCTGTAATTACTTTGGTTACGTTTGTGTTTACAAAAATTTCTGCTCCGTTATTTTTTGCTTGATCTGCCAAAAACCTGTATGTCTTTCGTACGTCCAGAACTGCAGCCTTTGCCTGTTCATCACTGATTGAAACTTGGTTCTTTGGGGAGCAGAAGTTGTATGTCCTTATTGGGTTGTAGCAGTCTTCTGGAATACCAAATTCTTTTGCATAGTCAATCCATGTTACACCACTTGTTCTCACAGTTTGGGCCACTGATTCTTCTTTTTCTATTAGTGCTACTTTGAGACCATTTCGTGCTGCAATAAATGCCGCAGATGAACCAGCTGGTCCCGCTCCTACAATAACTGCATCATATTCGTGTTCAGACAATCATTCAATTCTATATGCATACCATTTTATTTTTATTGGAGATTACTACTAACTTCATAAATGTACTTATCACAGATCCTAGAAAATAGAACATATCTACTCACGATTATTGGTCTTGCAACAACAATATCTGCACTGGGCCCATTTTTTGTTGTTGAGGCTTTTACCGTCGAAATGGCAGCACATGCAGTTCTTCACATCTCTGCAATCACTTTTGGTATATTCCTTATCATACTTAGCATAATTGCATATAATAGAACAAAAAATTCAAGTATGATTTTTACAACTCTTGCATTTATCACTTTCACAGGTCTATCAATTTTCCTTCTTGATATAGATTTGAATTCTGACCATTCTGCACACAGTGAGACAGTTTGGATAGATGTTTTACTTACACTAATGATTGGATTTTTCGGTATTGGTGTTTTCGCAAATCAAAAATTCAGAGGAAGAACAAATTACAATTAACTTACTACGTAAGAACCAATAATCTCTACAGTTTCAGCTCCTGCTGGTAGTTCAATGTACAAGTCCATTCCGGCTTGTTCATAGTCTTGGTGTTCTTGGTTGTCTACTATGATAAAGAATGTTCCATCGTCAGAGCCAATATGGTCGGCACTTAATCCAACAAACAATTCTGCATCATCCATTGTATCTGTCTTGATAATCAATGCAGAGCTGCTCTTGTCAATATGCATGCTCTTAACATCACCATCACTGATTGTCCAGTCAAGTTGATCAATCAAGTTGCCATCTGATTTTTCATAAGATGGATGAGCACTGAATATTGGTGTGTATGTCGAAGGTGCTTTCTGTACAACTGGTTCACTTGGTGGTGCTTGCTGTACAACTGGTTCACTTGGTGGTGCTTGCTGTACAACTGGCGGACTTGGTGTTGGTTCCATTACTGAAGGTGTTTCCTCGCCCATTGGAATAATTCCAGTAAAGCCTATTCCAATAGCTAAAGCAACGGCAGTAATACCAATGGCTATACCAATGCCCATTTTATCCGCGCTTCTTCTTTTTGGTGGGGCGGATGAACCTGCTGAATCTGAACTACTTGGTGAACCTGGTTCACTTGGTTTTTCAAATCCTTTTGGCATTGCTCCGCCTTCAGTCATATAATGGAAAATCACATTTCGTATGATAAAGATGCCGGTATCAAAACTGATTTTGTTTGATGTTTGTACCAGTTAGCACCATCGAAATTCCATGATTTGGTTTAAATTGAACTAGTAAAAAAATCAAACAGATTTGACATCAAACCGCGAAATCGTATTGCATGCTGTTATAAAACATCCAGGTCTACGTTTTCATGAACTAAAAAAAGAGACTAACCTTGCAAATGGAACTCTTCAACATCATCTATCCAAGCTATTAACTGGCGAAGATATTATTACAGTACGTACGGATAAAAATCCAAGATATTTTGAGAGAGAACTGGAAGATACTTCTGCTATTATAATTAACAGGTTAAGACAAAACACTACATCAAAAATCATCAAAGCATTGTTAAAAAATAGGTGTATGTCTTTTCGCCAGATTGTTAAAGAATCAAAAAAATCAGCTGGAACTATCTCAATTTACAAAAACATGCTTTTACAAGATCATATCATTGTAGGTGATACCGATGAATGTGAAAGTTGCCCAGAGATGGCTAATAAGATCAAATACAGATTAACCAATCCATCGTTAATTCATAGTATAGTTGATGAATATGGTAAATCATCTCTAAAAAAATCAGCTGACAATTTGGCTGACATATTTTTGTCTTTAAAATAATAGAATATTATTTCTTGAGTACAGGCACGTCTTTCTCATCGTTTGCCCTTTCAGTATCCATAGGTTCACTATGCTCCTCATCACGGTGCATATAGCTATGACTCTCGCCCTCCTTCTTTCGGCAGAAATTCTCGTGCACCTTAATCATCAGATTCAGGGTATCCTCATTCTCGTGAAATTCCCGCTTTCCACACTGCTCACAAACAAATTCAGGCATGAAATTCAGCCATTTCTAATGTATTTATTTTATTCCTATTGACTATCTAGAGCATGG
>CEUZ01002365.1_pt1 | contig 11065 bp, 15 predicted proteins | sample 361511 | NCBI WGS metagenome assembly CEUZ01 (sample SAMEA2622822, study PRJEB7988) | marine metagenome | biome: marine biome (ENVO:00000447); feature: surface water layer (ENVO:00002042); material: "saline water (ENVO:00002010), including plankton (ENVO:xxxxxxxx)" | depth 5 m
AATCTATATCTAATTTTAAAACAAGGAAAGGCTACTCATCAGGTGTAAAAGTTACATTAAGAAGTAACAAAATGTACGAATTTATTGATAGATTAGTAAATATTGCTTTACCTAGAATCAAAGATTTTAGAGGGTTAAATGCATCAGGTATAGACAAATTTGGAAACTTTAGTTTTGGTATTAAAGAGCACATAATTTTCCCCGAAATTAATTTTGATAAAGTTGACCGAATTCGTGGCATGGATATTACCCTTGTTACTAATGGTGGCGATAAAAAAACTACTTTTGCTTTAATGGAAGCAATGAATTTTCCATTTATTAAAACGCAAAATAAGGAAAGGATTAATTAATATATTATGGCTAAAACTAGCGCAATACAAAGAAACTTGAAAAGAATTAGAATGGCTAAAAAATTTCATAAAAAGAGATTAAATCTTAAAAAAATAATTAGTAATAGAAAGCTTCCACTAGAAGAAAGATTTGCTGCTCAATTGAAATTATCAAAGATACCAAAAAATTCAGCGAGAACAAGAATAAGAAATAGATGTGAAATTACTGGTAGACCTCATGGAGTATATAGAAAACTTAGAATATCTAGAATTGCTTTAAGAGATCTTGCTTCTAACGGAAAAATACCAGGAATGACAAAATCTAGTTGGTAGATAAAAATGGAGAGATATAAAATATAATGAGCTTCGCAGATCCTATAGGTGACATGATTACAAGAATAAGAAATGCTCAACTAAGAGCATTGTATAATGTAAAGATTCCTAGCTCTAAATTTCGAGCTAAAATTTTAGATGTATTAAAACAGGAAGGTTACATCACTGATTATAAAATTTCATCAGATGAAAAAAATAAAAACTCTTTAATAGTAGACTTAAAATATCATAACGGTGAACCTGTAATTAAAGAAATTAAAAGAGTATCAAAGCCAGGAAGAAGAATATATGCAAAAGCAAATAGCATATCTAAAGTTCAAAACGGCTTAGGATTAGCTATCGTTTCTACATCAATAGGAATTATGTCTGATAATGATGCAAGAATGAAAAATGTTGGTGGCGAAATAATTTGTAAGGTGTTTTAAATACTATGTCTAAACTTGGAAAAAAACCTATACCTATACCTAAAGACACTAAGGTTAAAGTTGAAAATGGAAAATTAATTTTAACTGGTCCAAAAGGCTCTAAAGAGCTATCAATAAATGATAAAATTTTTAGTACAAGTGTATCTAAAGATAACAATTTAATAATAAAACTTATAAATAAAAATGAGAAATCAACAGTAATGTGGGGAACTACTAGAAGTATTATTAATAATGCTCTTATCGGAGTTACAACGGGACATGAAAAAATTCTTGAGCTTACAGGAGTTGGTTTTAGAGCTAATTTAAAGGGAAATATATTAAATTTACAGTTAGGATTTAGTCATGACGTATCATATGAAGTACCAGAAGGTATAAAATTATCAGTAGAAAAAAACACTGTAATAAAAATAAGTGCAGTTAATAAAGAGTTAGTTGGAAAGGTAGCTGCTGAGATTAAAATGTTAAAACCTGTTGAACCATATAAAGGAAAAGGAATTAAAGAGAAGGGACAATACATTTTAAGAAAAGAAGGTAAAAAGAAATAAAATGCAAACCAATATTTATTTTAAAAGAGCTCAAAGAATAAGAAAGAAACTGAAAAAAGTTAATAAAGATAGATTAAGATTAACTATATTTAGATCATCAAAAAATATCAGCGCTCAAATTATAGACGATAAAAATCACAAAACAGTAGTTTCTGCATCATCATTAAAGGAAAAAGATAAAAAAAAGAATAAAACAGACTTGTCCATCCAAGTTGCTGAGACACTAAGCAAAAAAGCAATAGAGAAAAATATTAAAAAGGTTTATTTTGACAGAGGCAGATATAAGTATCACGGTAGAATTAAAACATTTGCTGAGGCGCTAAGAAAAAACGGATTAATTTTTTAATTTGATATATGGAAAAAGTTGAATTTAAAGACAAATTAGTATCGGTAAACAGAATTACCAAAGTAGTAAAAGGTGGACGTAGGTTTACATTTTCTGCTTTAGTAGTAGTAGGAAATTTAGCTGGATCAGTAGGAGTTGGATACGCAAAAGCTAAACAAGTACCTGATGCAATTAAAAAAGCTACTCAAAATGCTAAAAAAAACTTATTTAAAATTTTTTTAAGAGACGGTAGAACGCTTCATCATGATGTACTTGCAAAAGATGGAGCTGGTAAAGTTTTATTGAGATCTGCACCATCTGGTACAGGTATAATCGCCGGAGGCCCAATTAGAGCAACATGTGAAGTAGCAGGAATTAAAGATGTTGTGGGTAAATCTATGGGTTCATCAAATCCAATTAATGTTTTGAGAGCTTGTATTAAAGGTTTAAAAAATCAAAAATCTCCAAAATATATTGCAAGCATAAGAGGTAAAAAAATTTCTGAAATTACAAAAAAAAGACACGGATAATAATAATGAAATTAAATACATTTAAATCAAAACTCTCAAAAAAGAAAAAAAGGTTAGGCAGAGGAATTGGTTCAACAAAAGGAAAGACATCAGGCAGGGGTCACAAAGGTCAAAAATCAAGATCTGGTGTAGCTATTAAAAGCTTCGAGGGAGGTCAAATGCCTTTATACAGAAGATTACCTAAAAGAGGTTTTAAAAAAATAAAAAATAAAAAAATAGCTAAAATTAATTTATCAAAATTACAAGAAATTTTTAATAGAAAAAAGTTTTTACCTAACGCAAAGATAAATTTACCAACTTTGCAGAAATCAAACTTAATAAATAATAAATATAATAAACTTAAATTATTAGGTGGTGGTGATATAAAGGAAAAGCTTGATATAGAAGTTGATTTTATTTCAAAATCAGCTAAAGAAAAAATAGAAAAATTTGGCGGCAAAGTAACCTTAATAAAATAAAATTATGGCTAATGAGGATTTGAAATCAGGATTCTTTTCTAAAGGAAATGATCTAAGAAACAGGATTCTTTTTACAATATTACTTCTATGTGTATATAGATTTGGAACCTATGTACCTCTGACAGGTATAGATTCACAAGCTTTACAATCTTTAATGGAAGATAATCAAAGGGGTCTACTAGGAATGTTTAATATTTTTTCTGGTGGAGCAGTTAGTAGAATGGCCATATTTACTCTTGGCATAATGCCATATATTTCTTCTTCGATTATTGTTTCTTTGCTTACCGGTGTATCCGAAACGTTTAAAAATCTAAAAAATCAAGGTGAGGTTGGAAGAAAAAAAATTACTCAATATACAAGATATGGAACCGTTTTACTTGCTACAGTACAAGGGTATGGAGTTGCTGTTGGATTAGAAAATTCTGGTGCAGTCGTTTCAGATCCTGGTCTTTATTTTAAATTAACAACAATTATTTCTTTAGTTACTGGAACAATGTTTTTAATGTGGCTTGGAGAACAAATTACCCAAAGAGGAATTGGAAATGGAATATCTCTTATAATTTTTTCTGGTATTGTAGCTGAGATTCCTCGAGCATTGGCTTCCACATTTGAATTGGGTAGAACTGGAGCTTTATCAGCATCACTTATATTATTTATATTTGTCTTAGTCATAGCTACAGTTATGTTTATAGTTTTTGTGGAAAGGGCTATAAGAAAAATATTAATTAATTATCCCAAAAGACAAATGGGTACGAAAATATATGGAGGAGAGTCTTCACACTTACCATTAAAAATTAATACAGCCGGGGTTATTCCTGCTATATTTGCATCGGCTTTACTTTTATTACCTATAACTTTTTCAAATTTTGGATTTTCAGAATCTGATTCATTCATAGATTTTTCTTCATTATTTTCTCAAGGTAAACCTCTTTATATGTTACTTTACGCATCAGGAATAATTTTCTTCGCATTTTTTTATACTTCAATAGTTTTTAACCCAAAAGAAACTGCAGAAAATTTAAGAAAACACGGTGGATATGTTCCAGGTATACGACCTGGCGATCAAACTGCGAATTTTATTGAAGATATATTAAATAGACTAACGACAATTGGAGCATTGTATTTAACTCTAGTTTGCTTGATGCCAGAATTTTTAATTTCAAAATACCCCATACCATTTTATTTAGGCGGAACCTCAATATTAATCGTTGTTGTTGTTGCAATGGATACAGTAACTCAAGTACAAACCAGATTAATGACTCAGCAATACGAGTCATTAATTAAAAAAACTAGATTCGGAAAATAAAGTGAATATAATATTGTTTGGTCCTCCTGGTGCAGGAAAAGGCACACAATCAAATAATCTAGTAAAAGATTTTAACTTATTCAAAGTTTCAACTGGTGAACTTTTGAGAAAAGAAATTAATGATGGCACAAATCTAGGTAACGAAATTAAATCTACGATTGACAAGGGCTCCTTAGTCTCTGACAATATTATCAATGACTTAATTGAAAATATTATCCTAGATAAGAAAATTAATAATAGATTACTATTTGACGGTTACCCCAGAAATTTAAACCAAGCCAAAAACCTAAGCAAGGTATTGAATAAAAATAATCAAAAACTATCCTGCGTTTTAAGTTTAACAGTAAACAAAGATTCTCTTATTAAGAGAGTATTGGGTAGACAAACATGCTCTAAATGCGGAAAAATATTTAATGAATTTTATGAACCTGCCACATCAGATAATCACAATTGTGGTCAAAAATTTTTACATAAGAGATCTGATGACAATGAAAAAGCAATTACTAATAGATTTGAAACATATTCCAGAGATACCTTGCCAATCCTAGATTTTTATAAAGAGCAAAATTTGCTTCACCAAATTAATGGAAATGCTAAAATTGATGATATTTATAAGGAAATAAGAGCTATTATTTCCTCTATAGATACTTGACATTATGAACTGTCTTAATATAACTAACGTTTTTAGAAAAGATATCTCAAAAAACTATGGCACGTATAGCTGGAGTAAACATACCGCAAAATAAGGTTCTTCACGTAGCATTAACCTATATTCATGGAATAGGAAAAAAATTTTCTAATGATATTTGCACTAAGTTAAATATTTCTAAAAATAAAAGAGCTAACAGCTTGACAGAAGATGAAGTTCTAAAAATAAGAGAATTTATAGGTCAAAACTATAAGGTCGAAGGAGATTTAAGAAGAGAAGTGTCTTTAAATATTAAAAGACTAGTTGATTTAGCGTCGTACAGAGGTTCGAGGCATAAAAAAAAATTACCAGTAAGAGGTCAAAGAACTCATTGTAATGCTAGAACAAGAAAAGGTAAAGCCATTGCTATTGCTGGTAAAAAACTTACACCACTTAAAAAATAACTTATATGGATAAAAAAAAAACAAATAAAGAAATTGAATCTACTAATGAAGAAGTTGAAAAAATAAAAAAGATTAAAGCACCAAAAAAAAAAATTAAGAAAAATATTACTAATGGTATTGCATACGTTAATGCTACATTTAATAACACAATTGTTTCAATCGCAGACGAAAGTGGAAATGTAATAGCATGGTCATCTGCAGGAGCAAAAGGATTTAAAGGTTCAAGAAAATCTACTCCATATGCAGCACAAATTGCTGCTGACACAGCTGCTACAAAAGCACAGGAGCACGGGCTAAAAGTTTTAACCGTAAAATTAAAAGGTCCTGGAGCAGGGAGAGAAACAGCACTTAGAGCTTTACAATCTCGAGGTTTTAAAATTCTTTCTATTAAAGATACAACACCAATGCCACATAATGGTTCACGACCACCAAAAAAAAGGAGAGTATAATTATATATGCAACAATCTACCGAAACTCAAAATTGGAAAGCTCTTATTAAGCCAGGTAAATTAAATATTAAAAATAACGAAGATAAAAGTATAACAACTGTTACAGCGGAACCACTTGAAAAAGGTTATGCTTTAACATTAGGAAATTCATTGAGGCGAATTTTGCTTTCATCAATACAAGGATCTGCAATTACTGCTATACAAATTGATGGAGTACTTCATGAATTTTCATCTATCAAAGGCGTAAGAGAAGATGTTACGGACATAGTTTTAAATATTAAATCATTATCAATTAAAGTTATGTCGGGTGAGTCAAAAAAATTAATACTAGATGTTAAAGGCCCAGGTGAAATCAAAGCTAAAGACATACAGCCAAATCCAGATGTAAAAATTTTAAATCCAGAACTAGTTTTATGTCATCTTGATGAGAATACAAAATTTCATATGGAATTAATCGCAAGCAATGGTAAAGGCTACTGTCCTGCTGATAAAAATAAGAAAGACGACTCTCCTTTAGGATTAATAGCTATCGATTCACTTTTTTCACCAGTTAAAAAAGTTTCTTATTCAGTAGAAAATGCTAGAGAAGGTCAATCATTAGATTATGATAAATTAATACTCAACGTTGAGACTGATGGTTCCATAGCTGCTGAAGACGCAGTTGCATATGCTGCAAGAATATTTCAAGATCAATTATCTTTGTTTGTAAATTTTGACGAACCTGTAGAAACAGAAAAAGTAGCTAAATCAACAGAGCTTGAATTTAATAAAAATTTACTTAGAAAAGTTGACGAGTTGGAACTATCAGTTAGGTCAATGAATTGCTTAAAAAATGATAATATAATTTACATAGGTGATTTAGTCCAGAAAACTGAACCTGAAATGTTAAGAACTCCTAATTTTGGCAGAAAATCACTAAATGAAATAAAAGAAGTCTTAAATTCAATGTCCCTTTATTTAGGAATGGAAGTGCCTAATTGGCCACCAGAAAATATCTCAGAATTATCAAAAAAACTTGAAGATAATAATTAATTTTTTATGAGACATAAAATTGGATATAGAAAGTTAAATAGAACTTCAGAACACAGGAAAGCTCTATTTAAAAATATGCTTAATTCTTTAATAAAATATGAACAAATTACTACAACGCTACCTAAAGCCAAAGAATTAAAGCCAAAAATTGATAAAATTATTACTCTTGGAAAAAAAAATAATCTCATGTCAAAGAAAAATTTGTTTTCCGAGCTTCAATCTAAAACTTCTGTAGACAAAATAGTAAAAATTTTTTCTAAGAGATATGAAAAAAGAAATGGTGGTTATGCAAGAGTAATTAGATCTGGTTTTAGATATGGCGATGACGCACCTATGGCTATAATTGAATTAGTTGATAAAGATGCTCAAGCAAAAAAAGTTGATATAAAGAAGAAAACTGAAACCGCAGAAAAAGGGTCTACTGAGCCAAAAATTAAAGAAAAAGATACAAAAACAAAATCTAAAAAATAAACTTCTTGTGTTTCATTGATATGTTGCTTGATTAAGTAACACTTTATTTTATTACTATGAAGAAAATTTATACCATCGACGATAATTATGTAGATACTCGACTAGATAGATGGTTTAAAAAAGTTATTGAGCATGCCCCCCAATCTTTCATTGAAAAAAACCTAAGGAAAGGAAATATTAAAGTTAACAATAAAAAGGTAAAAAACTCATACAAATTGCAACTCAATGATAAAATAGTTTTATTCAATATAAAATTTACCAAAAAAAAACAATTTTCTCGAAAAGAATATTATAATCCCACAAAAAAAGAAGTAAATTATTCATCCGACTTATTTATTCATTCTAATAATGATTTTGTTGTTTTAAATAAACCTTCAGGAATAGCAGTTCAATCAGGAACTAAATCAAAGAGAAATATTTTAGATATATTAAGAAAAACAAAAGAGTTTATTGGCTCTATGCCTTATCCGGTTCATAGAATTGATAAAGAAACGACTGGAGTTCTTATAGTAGCAAAAAATAGAAAGTATGCTCAATTATTCACATCATTGTTTAGAATTAGAAAAATTAATAAAACTTATTTATGTATAGTTGTTGGTGAATTTCAAAATAAATCTGGAACTTTTGTTGATAATTTAATTCATTATGAGGGTGATAAAAAAACTTTTGTAAAAGCAATTACTCATTTTGAAGTTATAGATTCGAATAATAATTTTTCATTACTTAAACTTAACCCTGAAACTGGCAGAAAACATCAGTTAAGAAAACAACTTCTGATACATGGATATCCTGTATTAGGAGATAATAAATATAGGCTATCTTTAAATAAAAAAAAAGGAGAATTGATGTTACATGCTTACAAAATTAATTTTTCAATAAATGATGTGAAGTATAATTTTTTAGCAAAGCCGCACGAACCATTTATTAAAACTCTTAAAGAAAAATATTTAAAAATTTCTTAATAATAATCTTGTTTATATTTTGAAAATCATTAATCCCCATCTTTTTCATACTTGTTACTCCTTTGTCCTTAATTCCACACGGTATTATTGCATTATATTTACTTAAATCATTATACAAATTGATTGAAAAACCATGATAAGCAATCCATTTTTTTACTCTTACACCTATAGCAGCAATTTTTTTTGAATTACTATCTTCATTTACCCAGATACCTATATTTTTTTTATCTGGGTATGACTTAATATTATATTCTCTTAAAACTTCTATTATACATTTTTCAATATTATTAATTAAGACTCTTATATTTTTTTTTCTATTATTTAAATTTAAAACAAAATATATAACCTTTTGTCCTGGTGAATGAATTGTATATTTTCCACCTCTATTAGTTTTGATTGGACGTATACTTTTATTAAGCAAATCTTTCTCGTTTGCACGTATTCCAGCTGTGTAAACTGTCTTATGTTCCAAAATCCACAAAAATTCATTTTTTTTACCTAATAAAACATCATTTACTCTATTTTCTAAAATCTTCATAGAATCAAGATATTCAACAGGTTTTTCAGTATTTTTAACTTCTATATCCATTTTAAGTTTGTGGTTTTAAAAAAAATCAACTAAACAGTCTCGAAAATAAATAAATAGTATACATTTATGAGTTTAACAAAGGAAATAAGAGATAAAAAAGTTAATTTTGAGTTTAATAAAGAATTTATTAACGTTTTTAACAAAAAAATTAAGGAAAACGATACTGAATTTTTAGATAAAACACTTAAAGAACTTCACCCAGCAGACTCTGCTGATATTATAGAAAATTTAGTATCAGAAAATAGATCTAAATTAATTGAATTAGAAGGTTTCAATCTCGATCCTGAAATATTTATTGAATTAAACGAATCTATTCAAACAGAGATATTTATTCAACTTTCTACAGAATCTATAGCAAATATCTTGAAAAGACTTGAATCGGATAATGCTTTAAAAATTATCGAAAATTTAGATGATAAAAAGAAAAATATTGTTCTAGATAAATTGCCTCCCAAAGACAGATTTTTACTTGAAGAGGGGTTAAGCTATCCAGAAGATTCAGCTGCCAGAATAATGCAAAGAGAATTTACAGCTATCCCAAGCAACTGGTCAGTTGGACAAACCATAGATTATTTAAGAGAAAATAAAGATTTGCCTGAAGAATTTCTAGAAATTTTTATTGTAGATAGCAATTTTAAACCTATAGGTACAGTTACATCTTCAAAGGTATTAAGAACACCAAGAGAATCGAAAATGAATTCAATAATGAACGAAACTCAGGTTTTAATACCTGTGAATATGGATAAAGAGGAAGTTGGACATATATTTGAAAACTATAATTTAGTTTCTGCTGGTGTTGTTGACAAAAATAATAAATTAGTAGGCATGATTACAGGAGATGATGTTTTTACTGTCCTTAAAGAAGAAGCCGAAGAAGACGTTTTAAGGCTTGCTGGAGTAGGTGATGAAGAAATTACTGACAGTATATTTCAAAAAACAAAAAGAAGATTTAATTGGCTTCTTTTAAACCTTTTTACAGCTTTATTAGCGACTTGGGTTATAAGTAAATTTGGAGCGACTATAGAACAAATGGTAGCATTGGCTTTCTTGATGCCAATCGTAGCTTCCATGGGGGGTAATGCAGGAATGCAAACTTTAGCTGTTACGATAAGATCACTTGCAACAAAAGAACTTTCGTCAGGAAATTTTAAAAAAGTTGTTAGTAAAGAATTCTTTATAGGTATATTAAATGGAATAATTTTTGCGATAATAACAGGCGTAATAGTTCAATTATGGTTTAGAGAAATCAACCTATCTATTTTAATTGCTGTATCAATGGTTCTTAATATGATTGTCGCTGGCCTTTTTGGAATTTTAGTTCCAGTTTCGTTAAAAAAATTCAATATAGACCCCGCAATAGCATCAAGTGTTTTTGTAACAACCATTACAGATGTAATTGGTTTTCTTTCATTCTTGGGTTTAGGAGCATATTTCTTTTATAGTTAAATATTATCTATCAACCTTGTTTTTCCAACATAGAAAGCGATAAAAACTCTATATTTATTTTTTTTATAAAATGGTTTTATAATTTTATTAATATTTATTAATTTAATATAGTCAATTTTATTAACTCCAAAATTAAAAATTTTTTCCTTTATAAAATTTACTTTATTTCTATTTTTTATTATTTCTCTTTTTTTTAATTTTATCAATTTACAAACTTTAGAAGCTAATATTTTTTCATTCTTTAACAAATTTATATTTCTTGACGAGTAAGGTAATCCGTTTTTTTCTCTTATTGTTCTACATGGCACAACATTAATTTCTTTGTGATTTTTTTTAATATAATCTTCAATAATTTTTAATTGCTGCATATCTTTTTCGCCTAAATATATTCGTTTTGGTTTAATAATTTTTACAAATCTATCTATGACATCAACTACTGCCATAAAATGCCCAGGTCTAAATTTACCACATAGTTTTTTTGCAAAAGAATTAATTTTTATTTTCTTATTTGTGCCATTAGGATATATCTGTTTCGTATTAGGTATATAAAGATAGTCTATATTTAAACTTTTGAGTTTTTTGATGTCATTTCCTAATATTCTTGGATAGTTTTTAAAATCAGTTTGATTATTAAATTGGGGTTTATTTATGAATATAGAGACAATAGTTTTGTCACATTGTGAATTGGATTTTTTAACTAATGAACAATGGCCTTTATGAATAGCTCCCATAGTTGGCACAAAACCTAAATTTTTTTCCTTAATTATTAATTT
>CEUZ01142780.1_pt1 | contig 11064 bp, 8 predicted proteins | sample 361511 | NCBI WGS metagenome assembly CEUZ01 (sample SAMEA2622822, study PRJEB7988) | marine metagenome | biome: marine biome (ENVO:00000447); feature: surface water layer (ENVO:00002042); material: "saline water (ENVO:00002010), including plankton (ENVO:xxxxxxxx)" | depth 5 m
AAACTAACTACATCAGCGACATTATCTTCCGTAACAACAAAACGATTACTAGAATCATCTTTAAGCCATTTTTGCTGAAGTGAATCAAGTTCAGATAAAAGAGTTTGTTCTTTATCTCTAATTGCTGCCGCTGCTTCATACTTTTGTGCTATTATTACTTCTTCTTTTTCTCTACGTAATTTTTCTATTTTTAGTTCTAGATCAATTAACTCCTGAGGTACATCCATATTTAACATATGAGCTCTACTACCTGATTCATCTAAAATATCTATTGCTTTATCAGGTAAAAATTTATCTGAAATATATCGATGTGATAAATATACACAAGCTTCTATAGCTTTAGAACTATAGGTAACATTGTGGTGATCCTCATAGGAGCTCTGCAGACCTTTTAATATCTCAATCGATTCTTCAATACTGGGAGGGTTAACTGTTATTTTTTGAAATCTACGTTCTAATGCTCCATCTTTTTCAACATACTTGCGAAATTCATCTAGCGTTGTAGCTCCAATGCAATGAATATCCCCTCGAGCTAAGGATGGTTTAAACATATTAGAAGCATCTAAAGAACCTGAAGCTCCACCTGCCCCTACAATAGTATGAAGCTCATCAATAAAAATAATTATATTTTCAGTAGACTCTAATTCAATCATTATTGTTTTTAAACGCTCTTCAAATTGGCCTCTATATTTTGTGCCAGCAACAATTGCAGGTAAATCCAAAGATAAGATACGTTTATTGTGTAATAATCTTGGTACTTCCTTTCTAATTATTCTTTGCGCTAATCCTTCTATAATTGCAGTTTTTCCTACACCAGGTTCTCCAATTAAAACTGGATTGTTTTTCTTTCTACGAGTCAAAATTTGCGCAACTCTCTCTATCTCTTCTTCACGACCAATTACAGGATCAAGGTCACCCTTCTCAGCTAAGTGAGTAATATCTCTAGAAAAATGATCTAAAGCTGGGGTTTTAGAAACGTTAGTTTTTTTTGTCACTTTAGAAACTTCATATTCTCCTTTACTTTCAATCTGTTCATTCTCCATCAGACCTAAAACACTATCATAGTCAATAGTATATGCATTTAATACTTCAAAAGCAATTCCATCTGTTTCTTTTAGCATAGATAATAATAAATGTTCATCATCTGCTAATGATGATCCCAATGCATTAGCCTCATTATAAGAATTACGTAATATTCTTTCGGCTCTTCTAGTAAAAGGTAAATGGCCTAAGGTTAATGTACCTCCAGAACTTTTTATCATATCTTCAATCATAGATTTCAGATCTAAAATATTACAATCATAAATTTCTAATATTTTTACTGATAGACCAGTAGAATCCTTAATCATACCTAGTAGAAGATGTTCTGAACCAACATAACTATGACCAAGTCGCACAGCTTCTTCTTTGGCATTTTTTATAATTAATTGAACGCGTTTTGAAAAATTCTCTTTCATTTTCAACTAAATATTAAAAAAGCTTTTCCATGATATAAAGCTTATAAATCAATTAAATATTATTTTTTCTTAATCTACCATTTATCATTTTAAGACAACGCGTACCAATTTTGGCAACCTCAGGATCATGTGTTGTAATAATAAATGTTTGATTGAAGTCAGAATTTATTTTTTTGAATAATCTCATTAATTTTTTTGAATTGTCGCCATCTAAATTTCCGGTTGGCTCATCAGCCAACACTAAAGCTGGCTGATTTATTAAAGCCCTAAGAACAGCTACACGCAATCTTTCACCACCAGAAAGCTCAGATGGATAATGACTTTTTCTATTTGTAAGATTAACATAGTCAAACAATTCATCTGCTAAATTTTCTTTATCTTTTACATTTTCATTTATCATAGCAGGCATTAAAACATTCTCATATGCAGTAAATTCTGGAAGCAGATGGTGAAACTGAAAAATTAAACCTAAATTTTTATTTCTAAAATCTGCCGCATCATTATTATTAATCTCTAAAATATTTTGTCCTAAAACCATTAATTCTCCAGAATCCGGGCGATCAAGTCCCCCAATCAAATTTAATAATGTAGTTTTACCACATCCAGATTGCCCAACTATAGTTATTATTTCTGAAGATTGTACTTTTAAATTTAGATTATTAATAACATCTAATTTATTAGCGCCATTAGAATACGCTTTGACAAGTTTTTTAGATTCTAAAATTATTTTTCCCATTGTAACGATTCTCTTATTCCAATTTTAACAGCCTGTCTAGATGCAATTAAGCTAGAAAAAATAATAAATATTAATGATATAAAAGAAACAAGGAATATATCGTTCAAATTTATTATCATAGGTAATTCACTTATAAAATATATATCCGATGGTATAGGTATAACTCCATAAATATTTTGTATTATTATTAATAAAAGACTGAGTAGAATACCAATAAAGACTCCTACGCCACCAATTAAAACACCCTGTGTTACTATTATTTTTCTGATATCTAAATTAGAAACTCCAATAGCTCGTAAGATTCCTATTTGACGAATTTTTTGAATTATAACTAACACTAATGTTGAAATAAGATTAAAGCTAGATACTAAAATTATTAGACAAAGTACTGCTAATGCACCCAATCTTTCTAAACGCATAGCATTTATCAATGCTTTATGTAAATCTTCCCAACTATAAACAGAAATATTTTTAAAATCATTTTTTATTTTTAATACGATACTTGATAAATTTTTTCTATCAATTAAACGAAGATCTATTCCATCATAATTTTTCTTTCGTAAAAATATTCTATTTCCCATTTCTTTATTGATAAAAACTATTCTATCATCAAAATCCAATACTTGAGAATTAAATATTTTACCCACTTTTACATCTAAGAGTATTGGTAATCCAAGAGAACTTGATTGATCAATAGGACTCATAATTGTTAAAGGATCACCAACGCTTACATTTAATCTTTGAGCCAATAAATTACCTATTACAATACTCTGACCTGCATTATCTATGCCTTTATTAATAAAATCAATATTATAAAATGAATCAAGATTTTCAATATCTATTGATTTAAAGGTTACAATTCTTTTTGAATCATTTTTAGCAAAAATCATTCCAATTCTTTCTTTATATAACAAAGCTTTATCAATTGAAGGATCAGAATTAATTTCATTAAATATTTTTTCTAAATTATTATCTACGTTTGATGTTATTCTTATATCTCCTTCGAAGCCAATTAGTTTTTCAATGACTCTTTTTTCAAAACCATTCATTACCGATAAAGAAATTAAAATAGCAAAAGCTCCTATAATCATGCCAATAATAGAGATCCACCCATTTAGTCTACTAGGACCTGAACCGGCCCCTCCTAGCATAAATTTTTTAGCAATTAATAATTGAAATTTCATTCGTATTTTATTGCATCAGCAGGTTTTATGTTTGATGCAATTTTTGATGGCCAAAAACTTGCAATAAGAGAGGAAATAATCCCAAATAATATAATTAATAAAATATTATTTATATTAAATGATATAGGCAAATAATCCATAAAATATATATCTTCTGATATAGAAAGGATATGATATCTTTCTTGTGCGATACCAAGGAGTATTGCTATAACAAACCCAAAAAAAGAACCTATTATTCCAATTAATGCACCCTTAAAAAGAAAAATTAAATTAATACTACTTTTTCGAAATCCAATCGCTTGTAATAATCCTACAACTCTAATTTTATCTAGGACAATCATAGTTAAAGCAGAAATAATATTGACAATAGCTACTAAAGAAATCATTCCAAAAATAATTAAGATTGGTAATTTTTGAACTTCCAACCATTTAAAAAGAGTATGATGTTTTTCTTTCCATGAGCTAGAATAGTAAGGATAATTTAATGACTCATCAATTATGTCAGAAAATGATAGAGGACTTTTATGATTTAAATAAATTATTTTACCTGAAATTTTTTTCTCTAACCCTAATAAATATTGTGCATTTTGTATTGATGTATATATCATAGTATTATCATACTCACTCAAACCAGAATGAAATATTCCTTGAATAATAAACTGTTTCAACCTATCAATTCCTGATAAGTCAGCTATTGAACTCAAGTCAAAAACAACTAAAGGATCACCGATTAATAATCCATATTTATCTGCAAGTGATTTTCCAATTATTATTGAATTATTAGATAATGCACCTTTTCCTTCAATTAATAGATCTTTTAATGGCTGAACTAATTCATCGCCACTTATACCCTCAATAATTACACCCTCAGCATTAATTCCTTTTCGTATCATAGCAGGACCCTGAACAAATGATTGCATTATAAGATCAGCTCTATCAAGATCTATTTCATTTAATGATGTCTCTAGACTAGAGTTTTCATCAATAGGTCTTCCAAGGATATCTTGTATTCTATAATGGCCATCAAAACTAGCTATTTTTTCCGATATAGTATTTTCAAAACCGTTGTAAACGGATATAGTCAAAATTAAAGAAGCTATTCCAAAAGCTAGCCCTATAACTGATAATCTACCTGCGAAAGAAGAAAAATTGGATTTATCTGATGAACTTAAATGACGTAAAGCTAAATGTAAGCTCAGGTTCATTTTTAATATGCTTTTAGATGTTTCTCATAGCAGGAAACAATAAGACGTCTCGAATGGATCTGTTATTAGTCAATAGCATAACTAACCTATCTACACCTAAACCAACCCCTCCGGTAGGCGGCATACCGCATTCCATTGCTTCGATGAAGCTGTCATCTATTGGTTGAGCTTCATCATCACCTTTTTCACGGAGTTTTGCTTGATTCTCTAAACGATCCCGTTGATCTAAAGGATCATTTAACTCAGAGAAAGAATTTGCAAACTCAGCACCTCCAATAAATAACTCAAATCTTTCAACTAATTTGACTTCACCAGAACGATGAGATTTAGCAAGAGGTGAAATTTCTCTTGGATGATCAATGATAAATACTGGCTGAGTAAGATTTGGTTCAACTAACCTACGCATTAATTCATCTAATAATTGGCCATAATTTTCTTTATTGCTTATCTCAATACTATTTTCTTTGCATACTGATCGTAATTTCTTTATATCAGCTTCTAATAAGTCCTCACCTGTCGCATCTTTCAGTAAGTCTAGATATGGTTTCCTATCAAATTTCTTACTTAAATCAATACTAACATCACCCCAATCAAATTTGATTTTATCAATTGAGTTTGCTGCAAATCTTATAATATCCTCAACCCTATTCATCTGATCATTGTAATCACTGTATGCTTCGTACCATTCCAACATTGTAAACTCAGGATTATGATTCCGATCCATACCTTCATTTCTAAAATCTTTTGACAACTCATATACCCTATCAATACCACCAATAATAAGTCGTTTTAGGTACAATTCATCAGCTATTCGAAGATAGAGTGTTTGATCAAGTGTATTATGGTGTGTTTTAAAAGGTCGTGCATTTGCTCCACCATACAATGGCTGGAGCACAGGTGTTTCAACTTCTAAGAATCCTTCATTATCTAAATATGATCTAAGCGCTGATGTTATTATAGTTCTTTTCCTAAAAACTTCTTTTACTTCTGGGTTTACTATTAAATCTAAATGACGATTTCTATAACGCTGTTCTTTATCTTCAAAAGAATCAAATGTTTCACCATCCTTTTCCTTAACGATAGGAAGCGGGCGTATACTTTTTGCCAAAACTGTTATTGATTTTGCATGAACAGATATTTCTTTTGTTTTAGTTTTAAAAACAAACCCATTAACACCAATAAAATCACCTATATCAAGTAATTTGAATATATTATAAAGCGAATCACCAACTTCATCTTTTTTAATATAAACTTGTATCCTACCATCAGAATCTTCTATGTGAAAAAATGACGCTTTACCCATTTTACGCATTGCCATAATTCGACCAGCAACAATTACATCTTTATTTTCTAAAACTTTAAATTGATCTTTAATTTCATTACTATAATTTGTGGGTTTAAAATTATGTGGAAAAGGATCTACGCCAGCTTCACGCAATCTTTCTAATTTTTGCATCCTAAAATTGATTATTTCTTTCAAGCTTTGTTTTTCTGTTGACATAAATATTACTTTAATTTTTTAATTCTTTATCTGATATATTATCCATTAAAAATGCCCTTACAAAATCGTCTAAATCACCATCCATTATATTTTGGACATTGCCCGATTCAAATTTTGTTCGATGATCTTTCACCATATTATATGGGTGAAAAACATAAGACCTAATTTGACTACCCCATCCTATATCTTTTTTTTGGTCTTCAAGCTCACGAACAGCTTCTTTTTCTTTATCAATTTCTACTTGATATAACCTTGACTTCAAAACTTTCATCGCGTGAGCTTTATTTTTATGTTGAGAACGCTCATTTTGACATTGAACAACAATATTTGTAGGTATATGGGTAATACGAATAGCAGAATCAGTTTTATTAACATGTTGTCCCCCTGCGCCACTAGCCCGATATGTATCAATTCGTAAATCATTTGGATTAATTTCAATATCAATTTCTTCTGTTACAGATGGATAAACAAATACGGAAGCAAAGCTTGTATGCCTTCTACTATTAGAGTCAAAAGGAGAAATTCTTACTAGCCTGTGTATTCCTGCTTCAGCTTTTAACATACCATAAGCATAATCTCCTTTTATTTCGATTGTTACATCTTTTATACCGGCTTCATCTCCTGGTTGATAATCAAGAATATTTTTATTGAATGATTTTCTTTCAATATATCTTGAATACATTCTAAATAACATGTCAGCCCAATCTTGACTTTCTGTTCCACCTGCTCCAGGATGAATAGTTAATATTGCATCTTGAATATCTTGTTTATTTCCTAAAATTAATTTTAGTTCTAAATCTTTAATTATTTTCTCGTATTGAATTAATTCATTATTGATTTCTTCATCTTCAACTTCACCATTTTCTGCAAATTCAATTAAAACAGCAATATCACTGTTTCTTTTATCAAGATCTGACCAAATTTTAATTTCATTTTCAATACGACTAATATTTTTCAAAATAGTACTAGCATTATGTTGATCATTCCAAAAAGACGGATCTTGCGATTTTTTTTTCAATGATTCTAACTTTGATTCCTGCAAGTTAAGGTCAAAGGTACCCCCTAAGCTCAAAATGCTTTGACTCTGAAGATGAGAATCTATCTTTAAGTGTTACCAAATCCATTAGAATAATTTACGTATCAAATAAATATAAGAAATTGAAATTATAACTAAAATTTAGTCACCAGAAGATATAAACATACGTTCATTCAGATGACGACGTAAGTCCATTTCATCCATACCTATTTTTACAAATCTACCATTTTCTGCAAGAGATATTTTAGTAGTCTCTTCAGATATCACGACAACTATTGAATCAGTTTCTTCAGAAATTCCTAAGGCAGCTCTATGGCGTGTCCCCATACCTGGATCAACCATAGTACTTTCTGTTAAAGGTAAAATACATGCAGCAGCATCAATAATATCATTATTAATTATTACCGAGCCATCATGTAATGGAGAACCTGGATTAAAAATTGAAAGTAATAGAGGTGCTGTTACTTCAGCTTTTAACTCTGTACCTGCTTCTTTATATGACCTTAGACCTGTTTCTCTTTGAATTACTATAAGGGCGCCCCATTTATTATTTGTTAATTGGACAGATGCTTCTACTATTGCTTCGATAGTCCTTGAGGATCCTATTTGAAAAATACGTCTGAAAAATCCTGTCTGGCCAACATAAATTAATAATCGTCTAATTTCAGGTTGAAAAAGAATTACAAATGCAACCACCCAAACAGTTTGAAATTGATTAACTACCCATGAGGATGCACTTAAACCAATAGAGTTAAACAAAACAGAGGCAATTAATAAAATTACTAAACCTAATAACATCTGTCCTGCTCTAGTCTCATGGAAATACTTATAAACTTTATAAAACAACCAAGTTACTAGTATAAGATCAATTATATCTATTAGGCTAACTTTGATAAACCATAAATCGAACAGATACATCTAAGCAGTCGCTCCTTTAATTTTATCAGAAATAATTTGAACACGCTTCATTTGTAATACATCATGTACTCTAACTATTCTAGCTCCATTAATTATTGATGCAGTTAATGCGGCAGCTGTACCTTCTAACCTTTCTTCAACTGGCAAGTCTAAAGTAAGACCAATAAATGATTTACGTGATGGGCCTATTAAGATTGGATAACCTAAGTTTGCAAAAGTTTTTAATTCTTTAATTAATAAAAAATTATCATTCTTCAGCTTCCCAAAACCAATGCCCGGGTCAAGAATAATATGAGATTTAGGGATTCCATAATCCAGACAAAGATTAATTTGAGTTTTGAAATAGGTAATTATTTCTTTAATTATATTATCATAAGTTGGATTAATCTGCATATTTTTTGGGGTTCCTTTAATATGCATAATGACAATAGGAATATTATAATCTTTAACTACATCAATCATTTTAGAATCAAAATTTAGTCCACTTATATCATTAACCATGTTTGCACCTGAATTTAAGGCTTCTTTTGCAACTTCAGATTTATAAGTATCAATTGAGATTGGAATAGAAGAATTAGAGCGTATCCCTTCAATTACTGGTATTACACGTTTAAGTTCATCATTAATAGATATTTCATCAGCACCTGGGCGAGTTGACTCACCGCCTATATCAATTATATCTACACCTTGATTAATTAGGTCTAATGAATATTCAACAGCTTTATCTAGGTTAAAATATTTACCAGCATCACTAAAAGAATCTGGTGTTACATTTAAAATACCCATAATTAATGTGGGTGATAGGTGATTATTAATTTTTTGAACTAGAGAATTTGTCAATGTAGACTAAAACCAAATATCAAAAATGTAGAAAATAAATACTTAGTATTCAAACTAAGATTTAGGTGACTTTTTAACAGGACTTTTTTTAGTCGCCTTATTTTTAGAATTCGTTTTAATAGTTTTTGCAGATCCATTTAATTTTCTTCTACGTATGGTTTTTCCATCAATTAGCTTTTGAACATCATTTTGATCAATAGTTTCATGCTTAAGTAATGCTTTAGCCATTGCATGCAATATTTTTTCATTTTTTCTTAGGATAGTATCTGCAGACTTCTCAGCTTTTCTAATAATTTTAACAACTTCATCATCAATTAATTTTGCAGTAGTCTCGCTGTAATCACGATGAGATTGTATTTCCCGTCCTAAGAATATTTCCTCATTCTTTTTTCCAAAAGTCATAGGACCTAAATTGTTGCTCATTCCCCATTCGCAAACCATTTTTCTTGCTATCCCTGTTGCCTGTTCAATATCATTACCTGCTCCTGTAGTTAATTCGCTAAAAATCAATGTTTCAGCTGCGCGCCCGCCAAGTAATATTGCCAATCTTCCTTCAATATATTCTTTTGAATAAGTATGTTTTTCATCAATTGGTAATTGAGTTGTAACACCTAGAGCTCTTCCTCTAGGTATTATTGTTACTTTATGTATTGGATCTGCACCACGGGTTAAAGACGCTACAAGAGCATGACCAGATTCGTGATAAGCCGTAATTTTCTTCTCTTCATCAGAAAGTAGAACGCTCTTTCTTTGAATACCAATCATAACTTTATCTTTAGCTTCATCAAAATCTTCCATATCAACAGATTTTTTCTTTTTACGAGCTGCTAATAAAGCAGCTTCGTTTACCATGTTTGCTAAATCAGCTCCAACAAGGCCAGGAGTTCCTTTAGCTAACACTTCCAATTTTACATTACGTTTATTTACAATAATTTTTTTTGTATGGACTTTAAGTATTCCTAAACGTCCGTTATAATCAGGTGCGTCAACTATAATTTGCCTATCAAATCTTCCAGGTCTTAAGAGTGCAGGATCAAGGACATCAGGCCTATTAGTAGCAGCTAAAATTATTACGGATTGCTCTGAATTAAATCCATCCATTTCAACAAGCAAAGCATTTAATGTCTGCTCCCTTTCATCATGCCCTCCGCCAAGGCCAGCTCCTCTTTGACGGCCTACTGCATCTAATTCATCAATAAATATAATACAAGGTGAATTTGTTTTCCCTTGTTCAAATAAATCTCGAACTCTTGATGCTCCAACACCAACAAACATCTCAACAAAATCAGCACCGCTTAAACTGAAAAAAGGTGCATCAGCCTCCCCAGCAACTGCCCGTGCAAGAAGAGTTTTTCCAGTACCAGGTGGCCCTACTAGTAATGCACCTCTAGGTATTTTTGCTCCTAATTTTTGAAATAGTTTAGGTTGTTTTAAAAAATCAATAACCTCTTTTAATTCTTCTTTTGCTTCTACACAACCTGCTACATCATTAAATGTAATTTTTTCCATATCTGGAGTCCAGATTTTTGCTCTACTTTTACCAAAATTAAAAATACCTTTCATCCCTCCGGCGCCTGATTGCATTCTTCTTAAAATGAAAATCCATACTGCTATAATTAATAGCCAAGGAAGCATATTTAAAAAGTATCCTGTCCAATCTATAGACTCTTGCTTAAAACTATAATCCACACCATAAGCATCCCATTCTGTCATTATTTCGCGATCAATAAAAGGGATAATAACTTTGAACTTTTTTACATTTTCTATTGGACCTACCTCAGATAAGATTGTCTGTGGAGTTTCAAGCTCCCCAGTAAATACATCTTCTACTATTGTTGCTTTACTTATGAGCTTATCTTCTAATAATACTCGATATTGATAATATTGTATTTCCAAAGCTTTTTGGTCTGCAGAAGTAAATAAACCTGATAAAAAGATTGCAGTAATAAGTATAAAGACCCAAATAAAGGAGGTCTTTCCTGCTCTTTTCCATTGAAATTCACTATTGTTATTATTTTTAGAGTCTTTATTTTGCATTTTACTCTTTGAATTATCAATTTTACCGTTTTGTTTTGTCATATTTTATTTTTCCAATCTATAAATTTCCGGCAAGTGTCTATAATTTTGGTCATAATCTAACCCGTATCCTACAACAAAATGTGGTGCAATTTCAAACCCAATTATATC
>CEUZ01056128.1_pt1 | contig 11061 bp, 11 predicted proteins | sample 361511 | NCBI WGS metagenome assembly CEUZ01 (sample SAMEA2622822, study PRJEB7988) | marine metagenome | biome: marine biome (ENVO:00000447); feature: surface water layer (ENVO:00002042); material: "saline water (ENVO:00002010), including plankton (ENVO:xxxxxxxx)" | depth 5 m
TAATCTAACTATATCAATATATCCGTTTTGCCAATATACTTTTGGTAAATTTTGGCGAGGCTGATTATAGGGTTCATTTAAACCGGTATCAATTAACGGACTTATAAATCCATTGTTGGTAATTTTCCACATTTTATAAGGATTCTGACTTGGCTCGCAAACAGTTCTTACTGAATCAGCATTAGGATTGTTTATAAGTAGATTAATACCTTTATCAATCATTTCTAAAGTTCTTAAAGGAGATGTTGGACGTAGATGAACGACTATCTCAGGTTCGTACCCTTCAATATTCTTTAAATAGTCTAAGCAATGCTTAAATACTGGTAAATCAGTCGTGTCGTCTCTTGATATATTTTCAGGTCTTATAAATGGAGCTTCGGCACCATAACTTAAAGCTATATCAATTATTTCTTTGTCATCTGAACTTACAATAACCCTATTAATCAGTGAAGATTTCAAAGCTGTATTTATTGTGTAATAAAGTAATGGTTTTCCGCAAAAAAATTTTATATTCTTTTTGGGGATTGATTTTGATCCACCGCGGGCTGGAATAATTGCAATAGTTTTCAAATTTATTATAAATTTTCTTTCTTTATATAACTTATTTCATTTTCAATCATAATAGAAAAATAAAATTAGTTTGATAATTAATAATAATTACTTCAAAGATGAATAAGTTTCTTTAGAAAAATTATATACCTCATTTTTTTGATTTTTTAAATATAGATAACAATTTTGATTTATTTGTTGAAAATCTTTTGCTTTTTAGTCTATTTTTTAATATCTATCTTATCAATTGCACCCCAATTCAAAAAATCAAAATTCATTTTCATCCTTATAAATTAAAGAAATTAAAATATATAAAGTTAAAACTTCGTAGATTAGTTATGTGTGGTGTTGTTTTTGCCCCAACATACTATGCTCCAGCCATCATGATAGGCGCTTCCAATTATTCTTTTTTTATAAGTTATATTAATTTTATTTTCTGATTCAAGCTTAAATAATTCAGTAAAATAACCATTTAAATAATTTCTTTTAATCGAATACTGTAATGCTAATTGATCAAATAAATTATTACTATAAAGCTCTAAGGTTGGTTCAATGTGAATAAAATCTACATTGGGTTGCGATAGAAAGAATTTTAATAATTCTTCATATTGTGTACCAATTTGCTCCATACTACCCCATGTTATAACTACGCTTCCTTCCTCAATAATAAATTGTTTATCAATATTAAAATAATTAAAAATACGGCCATCAAATGAATGTGAGTTAAACCCAAGAGCTTTTTTATTTTGCTCAATATGTTTAATAATTTTAATAGTAGGATCAACCCAATCAGTAACATAAAAATTCTTATTTTTCAATTTTTTTGCAAAACTAATAACATTATGACATGGTCCAGCACCAAGCTCATATATATTTTGATATTTATCTAAGAAATTTTCCGCTAAAATTGCTTGAATAATCGAAAGAAACTTAGCTTCAAAATAATCATCATTCGGAAAAATATATTTGCCCTGAAGGCGCATTATAGACTTACCTCTTCTATAATAATGAGGCAAAAGATCATTTGTATCTAAGTCACCATTGATAAAAGCAGTATAATTCTCATCCCAACCTTTTTGCCATATAGGCTTTCTTAATTCCCCAGAGGGTATAAATTCTTCACTAATGTGTTGGATACATTTTAATATATGATCATCACGATCTGCTAAGTCTAAATATTTATAACCTAATTCAAGGCTATCAATTAGCTCTGTTATATCCTCAGATAAATTTAGACTAAAAAGACTCTCTATAATTTCTTTATTGATTAACATTAAATTTTCTCATTATAAATTATAATAAATTTAAAATTTGTTAACTTATAATTGATTCAGCTCTATTGAATATGTTTATAATTTATTACATAAAGTTAAGATGATAATACTTGTATTAGCAATTTGACAAAATAGAATTATTATGTGCCATAGATTGTCATTTGGAACGTAGCTATCTGGAACATACTAAATTAAAACCTACCTTATCATACCCCAGTATCCGTTTGTATATAAAGCCTAAAGCAGATTAGTTGTGTGTAGTTTTGTTATGGAAAATTTCTAGATATATATATAATATTTTTATAAAGCTTTTTATAAAGCTTGTAGTTAATAAGCTTATCGATAATTCTCCTCAATTTATTAATAATTCTTTTTGCAATTAAATATAAATTATTTTCATTTTTAAATTTATTACGCAATCGATTGTTAATTATAATAAGCTTATCCGAAAAATAATAAGAAATACCACTATCAATAATACTTTTAGAATTTTTATATTTGTTTTTTTCTTTTTCAGCTAATAAGTCTGCCATTTTATTTCTAAAACGATGTAGATTTATATTAAAATCTTTTTCCTCAAGAAATGATAAGAAATCAGTTCTCTCACGATTCATATCCCTTTTGGAGTGATTTTGTCTGATTAAAAAAATTTCATTAATTAGGCTGGGGGGTTGATAGATCGCACAATATGAATTATAAACAAAAGATGCCCATCTCTCACTATTAAATTGATTGGCAAGCTTAAAAATTGATTTAAAATCATCTCTTCTCCTTATAGCCCAAACAAAATCGTATGGTTTTTTCATATATAGAAGATATCTTTCTGAAGGTGGCATTTTTAATAAACTATTATAAATATTTAGATTATAAAATTGATATCTTGAAATATTCTTAAAAAAAGTCGGACTGTTACCTTTTATTGTTATTTTAGCAATTTGGCCCCAAGCTGATTTAACTTGCTTATTTATTTCTAACTTTTCAAGACATAAATTTAATCCGTCATACGTATATAAATCATCATCTGTTGCTACTCCAACATAATCAGTATCAATTAAATCTAGAGATTCAAAAATACTTGATACCTGTTTTTTTTTAACTTTTAAATGTTTAATTCTTAGAGATTTTATCTTTTTAATAAATAATTCATTTTTTTTTAATATACTTTGTGAGCTAGCATCGCAAACAATTATGGTTCCATTAAATCCAATATTTGAGTAATAACTTAAAGAGTGATGTAAAAATTCATCTCTATCTTTTGTATTCATTACTAATGTTAATTTTTTTGTTAAATCCATAATGGAAAAGTATTCTACAATAATTTTTGAGCTGTTTTATAAGATTCAGGTGTTCCTATATCAATGATTTGATTTTTTATAATATAAGAACTTATATTTCTTTTCTTTATTAACTTTGGAAACAAATCATATTCGAGGGAGTACTTTTGCCCGGTTGGTATCTCAGATAGAGTCTCTTTAGAAAAAAAATACCTACCAGTATTGATGTAGTTTTCTGAAATATTGGTTGTTGTTTTTTCTAAAAAACTTTTTAAGAAACCCTTTTTATCAATAACTACTGAACCATATTGCCCACTATTCTTGCTTTTAATTAAAGATATTGATTCTAATTCTTTTAAATTGTTATGCCAATGCGTGAAATTGATATCAACAAAAGTATCTCCATTTAAAACAATAAATCTTTTCGATAGTATAAATTTTTCAGCATTTTTTATTGCTCCAGCTGTACCTAAAAGCTGATTTTCTTCAGAAAATACAATGATACAATCATTTCTCCGTTCTAGATGATGTATTATTTTTTCTTTAAGATAGCCAACGCAAACAATAAATCTTTTGAATCCTTTTTTGATGAGATCATCAATTAATAAATCAATGAAAGGCCTTCCGTTGATTGGTGCCAAGCACTTTGGTGTATCATCTAAAATTGATCTTATACGCGTACCTAAACCACCGGCTAAAATGATAGTGTCTACTTTCATTAAATTCTTAATTTTCTTGGTGTGAATAGTAAACTATTTTACTTCCAGTAAAATCAAACTTAAATGGAACATAAAGCTTGTCTCCTAAATTCTTTTTAACCGTATTTTGAAATTTTTTAGGAACATAAAAAAGCATAAAACCTCCTCCTCCAGCTCCTAGTAATTTGCCTCCAATAGCACCTGAATTAATGCCAAGTTCATAAATTAAGTCTATATCTTTATTAGAAATTTTATCTGTTAAACTTCTTTTTATCTTCCATTGATCATTCAGTAATTTTCCAAAAAGATCGAGCTTTACATTATGATTTGTCAAAATAGATAGTGCTTCTTTTTTTATGCTTAACATTAACTTCAGTTCATCTTCTTTAGAAGATGTAATTTCTATTTGCTTTTTTGCTATATCAGATGCAGTTCTGGCAAAACCTGTAAAAAAAAGCATCAAATTATCTTGAAATTCATTTAGTCTATCTTCAGAGAGAATTATTGATTCAACATCTAAATTGTTGTCAATTGAAAAATTAATTTCATTAAGACCACCAAAAGCTGCAGCAGTTTGATCCTGAGAACCAACATTTTCACCAATACAATTTTGCTCAATTTCTATAGCCTGATAGGCTAATTCTTTCTTTGTTGGGCGATAATTTTGTAAAGCATGAAAGGCATTTAATAAGCCTACAGTAAAAGTTGAGCTAGAACCTAAGCCAGATTGTGCGGGCAAATCTGCGTTATGTACAATTTCAAAACCCTTTGATATCTTTAATAATTTTGCGCATTCTCTTACCGAGGGGTGTTTAATATCATTAATTGTTTTAGCTTCCTCATGCTTATAATATCTTATTCTATAATTATAATTAAAAAAGGGAGGTAAATATCTTGCCGTGATAAAGCAATATTTATTAATTGTTGCACTTATTACACTTCCACCATATTTATTGTACCATACTGGATAATCAGTCCCACCTCCAAAGAATGAAATCCTAAATGGAGTTCTACTTATTATCATTTAAGTTCTCTTGGGGATTGTCAACTTCATTTAAATACCAATTGACAGTTTTTTTTATTCCTTCTTCAATGCTTATCTTGGGTTGCCAGTCTAGCATTTTTTTTGCAAAAGAAATATCTATAATTCTTTTTGGAATCATAGATGGTTTGCTAGAATCATAAAAAATCTCTGCATCTAAATGGTTTGAAGCTTTAAGTATATATTTTAAAACTTCTCTAATCGTAATTGGCTGCCCACTTGCAATATTTATGGGGGTAGAATTAGATAATTTTTGCATAGCAAGCAACATTCCATCTATATAATCATCTATATAGATAAAATCTTTTAAATCCTTTCCATCTCCCCAAACATTAAATGGATTCTGTTTTTTTACTGCTCTTGTAATTAAAGCGGGAATTACTTTCGATTTCTCGGGATCAAATTTATCATGCGGCCCGTAAAGATTGCCAGGACGAACGATGACTGTATTCATAGGTTTTTTAATTTTATTAGAATACATGTCGCAAACAATTTCTGTAAATCTTTTCATCCACCCTACAATATGATAAGCATCAAAAAATTCATTAGTAATATCATCTTCTTTTACTGGATAATCAGTCAATGGATAAACAGTGTTACTACTAATAAATAAAAATTTTTTAACACCTGTCTCGTAGGCAGCTTCAAGCATGTTCATATTCATTATCATGTTTGGTGTTAAATGAACTAAAGGCGTAGAAGAAATAACCTTCGCGCCTGAAGTGTTAGCGGCGCACATAAAGACATAGTCAATATTATTGCATGCTTCTTTACATTGATCAGGTTGTAAAAAATCATATTTTCTATACTTTACATTACTATTTTTTTTAAAAGAGAAATTTTTGTTATATGATGCAACAACGTTGGCTTTAAATCCTGCCAATTTATTAGCAAGATTGATTCCAACAAAACCAGATCCACCTGCCACTAAGATTTTTTTTGATTTGTAAAAATGTTTCAATTAATCCTCAAAACGACCAATAGTATCTCTTTTTGAGAGAATAGGTTCTTTGATAGGCCAATCAAAATTATAATCGGGATCGTTCCAAAGTATTGTAAACTGTTTTTGGGGATTATAGTAAGTACTTTGCTTGTAATTAAATATTGTTCTATCTGATAAAACTAAGTGTCCGTTGCCAAATTTTGGAGGTATTAATATTTGATTATTTTTATTTTCAGACAGTATAAATGATGTCCATTCTTTGTATTGATTTGAATAAGGGTCATTATTAACAACAATCAAATAAAATTCGCCATAAAAACAACTAACTAATTTCCAAGTTTCATTATCACCATGAATACCTCGTAACACATTTTTCTTAGATACAGAAATATCATCTTGAATAAATTCTACTTTAATGTTATTATGATTATAAAGTTCTTTGTTATACGTTTCCAAATAGTATCCTCTGAAGTCTTTATAAGGTTCTAATTCTATTTCTAGAACATTATCAAGTTTGGTCTTATTTATTTTCATTTTCAGTAAAGTAATTTTTTCTATTAAGGTATTCACTTTTATTTTTTTGAAACCAATCCCAAGTCTCTTTTAATCCCTCCTCTAGTGATGTAGAGGGGGTATATTTTATCCATTTTTTTGCTCTTTTAATATCCATGACTCTTTTGGGAAACCCTGATGACTTAGATTTATCAAATTTATAATTAAAATCTATAAAAGAATTTAGAGCTTCAACTAATTCTTTTATCGTAACTCCTTTACCGCTACCTAAATTTACGAAATCTGATTTTGTGCCGTAATAAATAGCTAAAATAATTCCTTGAGCAACATCTCTACTAAATGCAAAATCTCTAATTGCTGAACCATCTCCCCAAACAATTAGCGGATTTTCTCCCCTGTCAATCCGCATCATGAGTGACGGAATAACCATAGCATTATTTGGATCAAAATTATCGCCTGGACCATATACATTGCATGGTCTGACAACTGACCAATTGAGGCCATACTGTTCTTTATAAGCTCTTATTTGAAGCTCAGCCATTCTTTTAGCCCATCCAGGATACATATCCATTGGAGGCCCTTCTCTATTTTTAGTTTCCTTAAATACATCTGAACTTGAATATGCACCAATTGAGCTTGTGTAAATTAATTTTCTAACATTGTTAATTCTTGATGCTTCTAAAATGTTTGTGTTAAACATAATTAAAGGAACAAAAAAACTAGCAGGTTTAGCTTTGGTTACTTCAATAGAACCTTTTATTCCTGCTAAATGAAAAACATAGTCAATATCATTGGTAACATCTTTACATACATCAAGATTAGTTAAATCAGCATTAATATGCTTTGCTCTTTCATCAATTTTTATTTCATCTAATGATACGATTTTAACAATCGCATCAAAACCACAAAGGATTTTTACGACTTGGCGCCCAATTAAGCCGGTTCCTCCAGTAACTAAACATTTTTTATTTTTAAAGTTGAGAGCTATTTTTTTTTCTATCATTTTTTATTGAACTTCAAAAAATGATGATCTAGACACAAATGGCAATCTTTTTAATTTAATATTATTTAAACCAACAACTTCCATTAAAGCAATAGTTTCCCCTGGTGAATCAGGGTCATTTAACTCATCAAAACCCAAAATACTGCCTTTTACAAGCCTTGGCTTAATTAACTCAAGACAATTTTTTGTTGGTTCATAAATATCAAAATCAAAATAGGCTAAAGCAATTATTGTTTCAGGGTTATTATCAATATAATCTTTCAACTTTTCAGAAGCATCACCTTTGCATATTTCATATTTTTTTATATGCGAAATGGGGTTTTGCTGCTCCTGAACGCTCATAATTTGATTAAGATACACTTCGTATTTTTTTGTCGTAGCAACATTTCCTTCCTCCATCAAATCCGATTTTCCATCTTTTTTATTGATAGATGGAAAGCCTGAAAAAGTATCAAACCCAATAATTTTTCTGTGTCTATTAAAAGGCTCATACATTCCTCGAAATATAGAAAAGAGAGCCATATTATTACCCCATCTTGTTCCAAAATCCATTATCACACCCTGAATGTTCTTAATTTTATCATATATGTGATGCATAAATAAGATTCTGGAAAAATTCTTGGCATTAAGAAATAGACCCAAATTTTCCAGAATTTGATTTTGAGGTATAGGGCAATTATTGAATAAATCTATTAATTTCTCATCGACTTTATGTTCGTTTTCATTTTTATAGCTTTTTATACCAATTTTTGATTTCATTTTTTAACCTCTTTTTTTCTAATTATTTCGCCTTATATAAGCAGGAATTGGAGGGCAATTATCACCAAAAGCAATTCTCCATGCCCAATATCGAACTCTTCCAGCAACAAGTTCAAAATCATATTTTTTATCTTTTTCACTAATTTTCACTAATCTAACAGGTTTTAAACTCCCATATTTTTTAATTGATTTTGAAAGATCTGTTGGGCTGGGGACGAAATTTAAATTATTATTAATTGCTTGTTCCATAGTTGTGTAAACTTTGTGGTTCCATTCACCATTTAAAGAAATTTTTATGCTGCTAACTGGAATATGTTGGTAAGTGATTGGAAAAATTTTTTCTATTTCATTTAAATCGCTTTCTTCAAGATTAAAATAAACTGATTTTATATTTTCTAATAAATGATTAATAGATGTTGTTCTTATTATTGGAATGATTTGCTCTTTGGAAATAATAAAATTTAACATCACTTGATGAATAGATTTATTATGTTTTTTACCAATAGATAGTAAAAGTTTTTTCTGTTTACTTGAAAAATTATTTATTTGTCCTTGATCCAGAGGACTATATGAAAAAAAAGAAATTTTATTTTTTCTACAATAATTCAATATACCATTCTCTTCAACTGTTCTTTCAAAAAGATTATATTCCATTTGGATAGATGACAGAGGTATTTTATCTAAAAATTTTGATATAATTTTAGTTTCTTCAATTCCGTAATTACATATTCCTATAGCTCTTATTTTTCCTTGGTTATAAAGTTCTATCAATGCGCTAAGTGTTTTTCTAAGAGCAATAGAAGGATTTGGCCAATGAATCTGGTATAGATCAATGTAGTCAGTTTTTAAGTTTTTTAAACTACTTTCACAAGATTTTATAACATTTTTGTAATTATGATTTTGAGGCGAGAACTTGGTTGCTATAAACATCCTCTCTCTGTCACTTTTAAGAGCTTTTCCAATCAACTTTTCAGATTCGCCATTACCATATTCTTGAGCTGTATCAAAGAAATTTACTCCATTAGAAGCCGCATAATTTATTAAACCTATTTTATCTTTTTCGCTTATATTAGAATTCCAAAAGAAATCTCCAGCACCAAACCCTACAGGAAAAATTGATAATTTTGTTTTTCCAAAAAATTTAATTCTATTTAGATTTTTAGATATTTTCATAAATTGATTTTATAATTCCTTTTTCACTTAAATTATATTTATCCAAAAACCAATGCCTATCACCATACTCAATAAATTGCTTGTTTGGTGCGCCAATTATCTGTAATTGACATTCACTTGAATTAGTTGAAATTATATCAGAAACTGATGAGCCTAATCCTCCAGAAATACTGCTTTCTTCTATGGTTATTATTTTTTTTGAATTGAGGATTATTTCTTTATGAAAATTTTTTGGAAATGGCTTAACATAAAATAAATCTATCAATCCACAATTAACTCCTTCAGATTTTAATGTATTTACGACGTTAATTGCTTTTCTAATCATAAATCCATTTGAGATTAAATTAATATTTTCTAGAGGTTTTAATATTCTGTAACCCTTTGAAAAATCTACTTTAAATGAAGACAAGTCTGGAAAAGGACCTTTATCTAGCCTAATATATAGTGGTGCCTTGTTCTCGATACTAAAATTTATAGATTTTTTTGCTAAATCGGTTGAACTCAATTCAATAATTGACATTTCTGGCAAAAGCTTCATTGATGAAAGATCTTGATGTCCATGATGAGTTGGCCCATCATATCCAAATGAAAATCCTGCACCTGCACCAACTATTGTTACAGGTAAATTCATACTGCAAATATTAACTTTTATCTGCTCAAAACATCTTAGCGTAGCAAAAGATGCAATACTGTAACAATATACTATTTTACCTGACATTGCAAGACCAGAAGCGACATTTATCATATTTTGCTCAGAAACACCAACGTTAATATATTGATCTGGAAAATCTTTTGAAAACTTTCTCAAGCTAAATGCATCCATATCTGCACTAAGAATTATAATGTTCTTATTAGTTGATCCATTTAAATATAATTGATCAAAAAATGAATCTCTTATATCAATTTCATTTAAATTCATATTGTATCTTCTAAAACTCCTAATTCTTCTCTAGCAATCTTAATTTCTTTTTTTGAAGGCATAGTGTGATGCCACTTTACATCATTTTCCATAAAGCTAACACCCTTGCCCTTAATAGTATTTGCTAAAATCATTGTAGGTTTTGTCGAAGTATTAACTGTGGATAATGCATTAGAAATTTCATTAAAATTATGACCATCAATTGAATAACAATTCCATTCAAATAAACTCATTTTTTGCACAAAATTACCAAAAACAATTTCAGAATCAATTTTCTTTGTAACAGATAATTTATTTCTATCAACGATACAAACTAAATTTTTTAATTTATTCTGAGCAGCAAAAAAAATTGCTTCCCAAATTGAGCCCTCATCGCACTCTGCATCACCTACTAAAGCTATTGCTTTATTATTTCTTCCATCAATTTGAGAAGCCTTAGCAATACCTGAACAAATACCAAGAACATGACCAAGGGATCCAGTATTATACTCAACTCCAGGTATAGTGGTATCTAGTTGACCACCTAAAGTTGATCCATTTTTTCCATATTCTAAATATCTGCTTTTTGAAATAAATCCTAAATCATATAGAATGGGATATAAAGATAAACAAGCATGTCCTTTGCCCATCAGAAAAAAATCTCTATTAATATCTTTAATAGTATTGGGAGTTATATTAAGAAATTGACTATAATAAATGTAAACAAGTAGCTCTACGCATGAAAATGACCCCCCAAGGTGCCCTTTACCTCCCCTAACAGCATCTTCTAGAGCTCTTATTCTTACATAGGAGGCTTTATTTTTTAGAAGATTAATATTCAAAACAATTTATCATTCACTAAATACTTCATATATTTCTTGATTTGGGTCACATACTATTTCAATTAAAGCAGGATCATTAGATTTGAGTATTTT
>CEUZ01093882.1_pt1 | contig 11060 bp, 9 predicted proteins | sample 361511 | NCBI WGS metagenome assembly CEUZ01 (sample SAMEA2622822, study PRJEB7988) | marine metagenome | biome: marine biome (ENVO:00000447); feature: surface water layer (ENVO:00002042); material: "saline water (ENVO:00002010), including plankton (ENVO:xxxxxxxx)" | depth 5 m
CTACTATTCTGAAAGGTTCGCCTGCTGTGTGGTAATCACAGCTTTCAATGTTAGTTATGAAATCAAAAGTCATAAGAAAACCCTAAATTCTAAATTTTACTTAGGACATAAAATATAGTGCGACCAGCTTAGAGTTTTGAAAACTCAACAAACACTAAATAAGGTTAATTGTTGAGTGGGTTCAGAAAGTATTTGAATAAAATTTTGTGAATAAGCATATTTTAAAGTTTCTGATCTACGATTTTTATTTTGAGCTTAGGAGGCCAAATGGAGGAGATTGAACAATTGCCAAGAGCGGCTTTTACTTCTTTCGCTGATTCCACAAAAGAAGACTGGGCGCTAATTATGTCTCAGAGGGGTGAATTAGAGGCTGCTCTACCGGGAAGAATTATCGAACAGCTTGAGTTATTACGAAATGATTATGGTGGTTTTCCTGTAGACCGATTGGAGCACAGTGTTCAGACTGCAACTAGGGCTGAACGAGATGGTCGTGATGACGAATACATTGTTTGTGCTTTGTTGCACGATATTGGTGATGTTTTGACGCCTTATAATCATCCTGATGTTGCAGCAGCAATACTTAAACCCTTTGTTTCAACTGCAAACCATTGGATGGTAGAAAATCATGGAGTATTTCAGGGTTACTATTTTTGGCATCATTTGGGCGGCAATCGAAATGCTAGAGATGCATTTAAAGAAAATGAGCATTATGACTACTGCGAAGAGTTTTGTGCCGAATATGATTCTCCTGCTTTTGATCCTTCTTATAAGTCAAATCCTCTTGAATATTATGAATCTCTTATCAAGGATTTTTTTCGAAATCCATGGAATAAAAATGAGTAATTTTCTTTTAAAAAGTTTCTTGTTCGAATTATGATTCTTTCAGACCGGTCAATTTTAGAAGCAATTAATGATGGACGAATCATAATTGAACCTTTTGATGAAAACTGTTTACAACCATCTTCAGTGGATCTTCATTTAGATTATCGTTTTTTAGTTTTCAAGAACCATACTTTAGGTCATATAGACGTCAGAGAGGATTTGTCGAATTTGACACAAGAGGTTTCATCCGATGATGATGACCCTTTTATGCTTCATCCTGGTGAATTTGTTTTGGGTTCTACTTTAGAAAGAGTGTCCGTACCAGAAGATTTGGTAGCCCGGCTTGAGGGTAAGTCAAGTTTAGGACGCCTAGGGTTATTAATTCATTCAACTGCTGGTTATGTTGATGCCGGTTGGGATGGGCAATTAACTTTGGAACTTTCAAATGTCTCGAATTTACCGATAACTCTCTATCCGAGTATGAAGATAGGTCAGATTTCTTTTGTTCAAATGACTACGCCAGCTGACAGACCTTATGGATCATCTGAATTAGGTTCGAAATATAAGGGTCAAGAAGGACCTAAGGCAAGTAGATATTGGGAAAACTTTTAACTATTCTCATCGTTTTTTGTAGATACGGTTTCTAAAGACTCCTTATTCGGATCTTTTGTTTGAAGAGCTTCTAATAGATGTATGGCTATATCTCCGACTTTGACTTCATTTTCGTCAACTCCCTCGCCTTTTACTCCATCATCGATCATTACAAAACAGAAGGGACAAGCTGTGGCTATTCTGTCAGCACCAGTTGCAAGCAGTTCTTGTGACCGTTCAACATTAATATTTTTGCCTGTATTTTCTTCCATCCACATTCTTCCACCACCGGCTCCACAGCACATTCCTTTTGTGCCTTGACGTTCTGCTTCAACCACTTCAAGACCACCAATGCTTGCTACTACTTTTCTCGGAGCTTGATACACGTCATTATGGCGTCCCAAATAGCATGAATCGTGATAGACGAGTCTCTCATTCAATTCCGAGTTTGACATATCTAGTTTTCCTTGGTCTATTAGCCACTCGAGCAATTGAGAATGGTGTATTACTTCGTAATGCCCTCCAAGTTGGGGATATTCATTTCCTAGAGTATTGAAGCAATGGGGGCATTGTGTGATGATCTTTTTTACACCCATCGAATTAAGTGTTTCTATGTTCTGAGCTGCAAGCATCTGGAAAATATATTCGTTTCCCGACCTTCTTGCTGGATCACCAGTGCACATTTCAGAAGGTCCAAGAATTGAGAAAGAAACATTTGCCATATTTAAAAGTTGGGCCATTGCTCTCGAGACTTTTTTATTTTTGTCATCAAAAGAGCCGGCACAGCCCACCCAGTAGAGAAATTCGCTTTCCAGTGGTTCACCGCCTTCGATGACCTCTACACCTTCTAGGTCATCCACCCATTCTGTTCTTGATCCTTGTGATAATCCCCATGGGTTACCAGAATTTTCCATTGATCTATATGCGTTGCCCAACTCGGTCGGAAAATTGGATTCCATTAGAGATAGATATCGACGCATATCTAAAATCTTGTCAAGAATTTCTATATTTACTGGGCAGATTTCGTCACAAGCTTTACATGATGTACAGGCCCAAAGTTCTTCAGGTGAAACTCTTTCAAACATTGATTCGGCTGAAATTGAAATTTCAGGATCCATTCCAATTGGTGGTGAAACAACTGGGTCGCCTGTGGCGGCCATTACTTCTCCGGTCTTCAGGACTATTTCACGGGGGTCTAAAGGTTTTCCAGTCGCATGAGCAGGACACACGCTTGTGCATCTGCCGCACATGGTGCAAGAGTCGGTATCAAGCAGCTGTTTCCAGGTGAAGTCTTCAATTACAGAAGCACCAAAGGATTCCAATTCGGTTTCCATAAGGTCAGGCAATGGTTTCATTGCTCCTTTTGGTCGATCACGGTCTTTCAGATACATATTTAAAGGAGAAGTGAACATGTGTCGGATCATGGTTATTGGTAGAAGCGCTAGAAATGCTATAAACGAAATCACATGTGATATCCACCAGAATTGGTGCCAACCATGCGCGTTATTTGTCAACGAATCCGAGTTGTCAATAATTTTTGCTAATGGGTAGCCGATTACCGACCATGTTTCTGCATTTCTTGCACCTGTTTCGATAAGTGCGATTCGAAAAGCCTCTGCTCCGAAACCAGTGATGCCTATAGACAAGAAGATAAGTAATACAACGGCGTGTTCAGGTTTAGATTTGATTCTTATTCTGTAGGGACGGAAACGTTTCGGTCCGTAGCGTCTTATTAGAGCCCAAATGACTCCAACTAAAAATAAAGCCCCTGCAATGTCTCCTACAGCTGTATAGGCGCGGTAAACATCTCCATGCAAAAATTTTATGCTTTCTGGCAGTTGGTGATTAATTTCTAGGACTGTTGTAACCGCTAGAAGTATAAGAAAAGGAAAGTACATTAAGGAATGCATTACTCCGGCTGCAGGGTCACGTAAGAGAGTTTTCATGTAAACGCCAGATCTGAAATTTGAAAACCGAGTTTTGGCATTTGTTTTGTTTGTTGCTCGGTTGTCTGGAGTTCCTCGTCCCCAGTTCTTAACTCGATTAGCGAAAAGAACAGAACCGTAAATAAGGACTATGGGGATCACTACATAGAAAGTAAATTTTATTGATCCGGGGATGTTTTCAAAAACTTCTCTTGTTATAGGAGAATCATCATGGAATTGAGCGATTGAGGCCACAACCCCAGAAGCAGCTGTGAAAAGAGCAATCAGTACACCTAGTCCAATAATCGCATGATGTGGTCGCATGCTGGGTTTTTTCATTAATTGAGGACCCTATCGTGTATCCGGTTGCTACATAATTTTGCTTTTATGAAGCACAACTTTGTATTTGCTTTATTCTAGAAAAATTTTCTAGTGATTAAGGAAATAATACAAGATTTAAGAGGTTTCTTTAGATATTTCATTAATGCGTCTGATTCTTTACTGCTTCAGCTTTCAAATGAGCAGAATCTGGATCAAGTGCTCTTTCCAGAACTGGTTTTTTATTTTTTGGGTTAAGAGCATCATCAAGTTCATATATGAAAGGCATGCCAGTCGGAATATTTAGTTTTGAAATCTCATCATCTCCTATTTTGTCTAGATGTTTACATAGAGCTCGCAAGCTATTTCCATGGGCTGCGACAAGAACGTTTTTTCCAGATTCAAGATCCGGTGCAATATTTGACTGCCAGTAGGGAACTAGTCGATCTACAACATCAGCTAAACATTCACTCATAGGAATTGATTCTTTAGGTATCTCTTTATACCGGTCATCGTTATTTGGGTTGAACTTATTTTCTTGGCTTATTGGAGGTGGTGGAGTACGGTACCCCCTTCTCCATTGTTGGACTTTTTCCTCACCAAATTTTTCTCTAGCTTCTGCTTTGTTCATTCCTGTAAGGTCGCCATAGTGCCTTTCATTAAGGCGCCAATTTTTGTTTATGAAAGCTTTACTTTCAAAAAATTGATTCACTAATTCAGCTGTTCTAATGGCTCTTTTTTGTAATGAGCTATGTATTACATCAGGCTCTAGACCAGCTTCGAGAAGAAGTTTCCCGGCGTGAAGAGCTTCCTCTATTCCTGAATCGGTTAGATCGCAGTCATACCAACCAGTAAAAAGGTTTTTCTCGTTCCACTGACTTTGTCCGTGTCTAAGAAGAATTAGTGTTGGCATTAAGGTAACTCGCTGTTTTTTCGTCTTTTGTAACAATACTTAAAATACTTTAATCAAATGTTGCTAATACCCCACTAAAGATTATATAGTAGATAGAACATAGAAAATAGTATATTTATTATATAAGATTGCATTTCGCTTCAAAATTAAGAGGTTTTGGTGTGAAATTAAGAAATCCAGGAGAGTAAAACATGGGTAAAGCTGTAGGCATTGATTTAGGTACAACTAATTCAGTTGTAAGTGTACTTGAAGGTGGTGATCCAGTAGTCATAGCAAACGCGGAAGGTTCGCGTACAACCCCTTCTGTTGTTGCATTTTCAAAAGATGGTGAAGTTCTTGTAGGTGAAGTAGCCAAAAGACAGGCAATCACGAATCCAGATCGCACGATTCGATCAGTCAAAAGACATATGGGAACCTCATGGAAAAAAGAAATAGACGATAAGGGTTACACAGCGCAAGAAATTTCCGCCAGAACTTTGCAAAAATTGAAAAGAGATGCAGAAGCCTATTTGGGAACTCCTGTGACCGAAGCTGTCATTACAGTTCCTGCATATTTTGATGATGCACAAAGAACTGCAACAAAAGAAGCAGGACAGGTCGCCGGTCTAGAAGTTCTGAGAATAATCAATGAACCTACAGCTGCTGCATTGGCATATGGCTTAGACAAGGAAGACTCTGATCAAACAATTCTAGTTTTCGATCTAGGAGGAGGAACATTCGATGTTTCTATTCTTGAAATAGGTGATGGGGTGTTTGAAGTTAAATCTACACATGGTGATACAAGCCTGGGTGGAGACGATTGGGATGAAGCAATTATTGAATGGTTAGTAAATTCTTTTAAGAATGATCACGGTGTTGATTTGTCCTCTGATCCAATGGCAACACAACGTCTTAAGGAAGCGGCAGAAAAAGCAAAGATAGAATTGTCACAAGTTCAACAGACACAAATAAACCTTCCTTTTATTACAGCCACAGATGGCGGGCCTTTACATCTGGATTATTCACTAACAAGAGCAAAATTTCATGAATTGACTGCTGAACTATTAAAAAGGTGTCGTAGCCCCTTTGAACAGGCGATTTCAGATTCGGATGTAGGTAAAGGGGAGATAGATCACGTAGTGCTTGTTGGTGGGTCTACCCGTATGCCTGCAGTTGTTGATCTAGTAAAAGAAATTTCAGGTAGTGATCCTAGTAAGAACGTTAACCCTGATGAAGTAGTCGCAGTTGGTGCAGCTGTTCAGGCTGGTGTTCTTGTTGGTGAAGTTAAAGACGTTCTTTTGTTAGATGTAACACCATTGTCCCTGGGAATAGAAACCAAAGGTGGTGTAATGACAAAACTTATCGATCGTAATACAACTATTCCTATACAAAAATCTGAAATCTTTACAACAGCTGAAGATAGTCAGCCATCTGTTGAGATTCATGTTTTACAGGGTGAAAGAGAAATGTCTCAATTCAATAAAACTTTAGGGAAGTTTCAATTAGTAGACATTCCTCCAGCGCCCCGTGGAATGCCCCAAATAGAAGTGACTTTCGATATTGATGCAAATGGAATTGTTCATGTTTCGGCAAAAGATAAAGCCACGAATAATGAGCAGTCGATGACCATCACAGGGCAATCAGCTTTAGATAAAGATGTAATTGACCAGATGGTTCAGGATGCTGAAACTCATGCTGAAGAAGATAAGTCACGCCGAGAAGAGGCCGAAATTAGAAATAATGCAGACAATCTTGTATACCAAACTGAAAAAATGCTTGCAGAGCAGTCTGAAAACATCACTGAAGAAGAAAAAAATAATGTTCAAGAAAAATTAACTGAACTTAAATCGCATTTAGACGGTGAAGATATTGAAGCAATAAAAAATGCTACAGAAGCATTGATGACAGCCAGTCAAGAATTTGGACAAAGAATTTATGAATCTGCTGCTCAAGAAAATTCAGAATCTCAAAATGCGGGAAATGATGACGTGGTGGATGCCGAAATTGTAGATGAACAGTGAATTCAGTAGATCCAGAAGAAAATCTTCAAAATGTTTCAGATGATGTTATTCCCTCAAAGAAAGAAACTAACGAAGAGGTAAATGATTTATCTTTCGATGAGGTGCCTCAGGAAGAAATTAGCAACACTGAGTCTTTAACAGATATATCTATTGACGAAATTTTGCTAGAACGCGATGAATATTTAAGTCTTCTGCAAAGTATCAAAGCTGAATTTGATAATTATAAAAAGCGAACAGACAAAAGGATTGATGAAACACGCACTAATGCACGTGGAGATCTGGTCGAAAAATTACTTCCGGTTCTTGATGCATGTGATGCGGCTGTTTTACAAGGAGCTGATGACGTTGTGGCTATCAGAAAAGCATTAATTGATTCATTAGAACTTGAAGGTTTAGAACTTGTTGGGAAAGCTTTGGAAAAATTTGATCCTTCTATCCACGAAGCTATTTCTCATGAACCTGGTAATGAAGAGGATGAGGACCAACTAGTAATCGAAGTGTTGAGACAAGGATATTTTTGGGAAGGCAAAATACTTCGACCCGCGATGGTTAAAGTACGTGGTTAACGGTTTTTGTGAGAGATTAAGTGACTGTTCAAAAAGATTGGTTGGAAAAGGATTTCTATAAAATCCTTGGTGTTTCTGAAAACGCATCATCTAAGGAAATTACAAAGACATATCGAAAACTAGCTCGTAAGTTACATCCGGATGCAAATCCCGATGATCAAGAGGCAGAGAGAAAATTTAAAGAAATTTCAGCTGCTTATGATGTCATTGGTGATGAAAAAAAACGCTCTGAGTATGACGAATTTCGACGTTTAGGCCCTGTTGGTGGAGGTTTTAACTCCGATTTTGGTGGTTTCAGCTCAGGAGGCATGCCTTTTGATATAAGTGATGTTTTTGGTAATTTTTTTGGAAATCAACCTAATATGGGCAGGCAAAGAGGGTTAGATCTAGAGGCCACTCTTTCTCTTTCATTCATGGATGCCATTAATGGTGTCACTACGACTTTGACATTAGGAAATAGCCAAGGGAAGGCTTCTACATCTGTGAAAGTAAAGATTCCTTCTGGTGTTGAAAACGGTCAAAGGGTAAGAGTTAAGGGAAAAGGTCAACAAGGTCCTTCGGGTCCTGGTGATCTATTTGTGGTTGTACAAGTAGAACCACATGAACTTTTTGGGCGTGACGGAAACAATCTGACTTTAAAAACTCCAGTAACTTTTCCCCAACTTGCACTTGGCTCTGAGATCAAAGTCAGCACTTTAGATGGCAATAAAGTCAAGTTACGTATTCCTGCAGGGACACCAAATGGGAGAACGTTTAGGGTAAAAGGAAGAGGTGTTTCGACTTCTAAGAATGTTGGAGATCTTTTAGTCACGGTCGAAGTTCAAATTCCGACAGAAATGAGTGAGAAAGAAATCTCACTTGTTCAGGAATTAGATGATTCTATGTCAAATAAGTTGCCCAAGGATTAGATAATTGATTAAGAAAGCTATGGTCTTGAGTGAGTTGAGTTTTGCCGCTCGGACAGGGGAAAATATATATGGAACGACCACAACCTGATCAAGCAGTTTATGTAATTTCAGTTGCAGCTGAACTTTCCGGAATGCATCCCCAAACTTTACGCATTTATGAAAGTCGAGGATTGCTTGATCCAGCCAGAACAGCTGGAGGAAACCGCAGATACAGTGATGCTGATATAAGGCTTCTACGAAGGATCGCAGATTTAACTGCTGAAGGGTTGAATTTGCAAGGAGTTAAGCGAATTTTGGAACTTGAGGCTGAAGTAATCCGTCTTAACAGGGAACTTGAAATGGCAAAAAATCAAATCGCTGAAGCTGTGACAGAAGTGCACCGTCACTATCGACGAGATCTTGTTCCAATTCAGCAAAGTGTTACTTTGCTTCGACAGCAGAAACGTTCTTGACCTGCAGTTTTAAGGAATTTTCGTCTAATTATTTCATAACATAAAGGTTACAAACAGGTTTCATTCCACAATTACCCCCTTTGTCTGAAAGGGGATTAAAGACTTTTCCACAGGGCATGTGGAAAAGAAAATCTTTAGTTTAAGCAACTAAAGATTTGATGCGTTTTTATTTAAAGTTCTGTATCAAGTACTGAAAAAAACTGAAAGATTGGGATAAGCTCAGCGGGTAATAATCCCTATCTAGGAGGATTGATGTGCCCGCGACAGTGGTCGTAGGAACTCAGTGGGGTGATGAAGGTAAAGGAAAATTTACCGATCTTGTTGCCCAGGACGCGTCTATGGTTGTTCGCTATCAAGGTGGCCATAATGCAGGTCACACATTAGTCGTAGATGGAGAAACTTTTGCCTTACAACTAATTCCTAGTGGAATTTTGTCAGAACACGTAATCCCGATAATAGGTAATGGTGTAGTAGTTGATCCTGGTGTTTTGATTGAAGAAATCGATGCTCTTGAGTCACGTGGAGTGAGTACAAAAAATTTGCGTATTAGTGGGAATTCACATCTAATCCTTCCCTATCACCAAGAATTAGATGCACTTTATGAGAATCATCTTGGTGATGGAAAAATTGGTACAACTAAACGCGGTATTGGTCCCGCATATGCTGATAAAGCCTTACGCATAGGTCTACGAGTTCAAGATCTTCTTGATAGTGAGATTTTTAAGAAAAAGTTAGAAATAACAATGAGATATATAAATAGTCTCTTAACTCAAGTATTTAATCACCCGCCCATGGATTCAAATGAAATCGCAAAAGTGTACTTGGATGATTTTGCACCACGTATAGTTCCGCACATTGCAGATACTGTTCATTTAGTTCATGAAGAGTTATCGGCAAAAAAACGAATTCTACTCGAGGGAGCGCAAGCCACTTTTCTTGATTTAGATTATGGAACTTATCCTTTCGTAACGTCTTCAAATCCTGTTGCAGGTGGAGCTTGTACTGGATCTGGTGTAGGTCCACTTGATATTGATCGGATAATTGGGATAACTAAGGCATATACAACACGAGTTGGAGCAGGACCTTTCACTGCAGAGTTGTTTGACCAAGTTGGCGAACACTTAGTTGACATTGGTCATGAGTATGGAACAAATACAGGGCGTAAACGTCGTGTAGGTTGGCTTGATTTAGTGATGCTTCGTTATGCGGCTCGTGTTAACTCTTTAACTGAGCTTGCAATTGCAAAACTAGATGTTTTAGATGATTTAGAAGTAATAAAAATTTGTGTTGCTTATGAATTTGAAGGTGAAAGGTTCGACTGGCTGCCTCATAATCAGTCTTTACAGAATCATGCGATTCCGATATATGAGGAATTTCCCGGCTGGAAATGTGATCTGTCGGAAACTAAAAAAAGATCTGAACTTCCTGAAGAAGCTGAAAATTATTTGAATTTTATAGAAAACTCTCTAAGTATTCCCATTGATCTAGTTGGAGTAGGTCCAGGACGACATCAATATTTCAGCCGTCAAAATTGACGAGATTAAATGAAGGTTTGTGTTGTTGGATCAAATGCTGATGGCGTCAAGATAGAATGAATTCGTTTTGATTGTGGAAAATGTTCTCGCTAGTCGCTATGCAAGCCAGAAAATGGTGGATATTTGGTCAACCGAATCGCGAGTAATTCTTGAACGAGAACTATGGGTTGCTGTATTAAAAGCACAAAAAGAGCTTGGAATTGAAATTGATGATCAAATAATCACGGATTATGAATCAGTCATTCATAAAGTCGATTTGGGTTCGATTCGGAATCGAGAAGAAATTACTCGTCATGATGTTAAAGCTCGCTTAGAAGAATTTTCTGAATTAGCTGGACATCAACATGTCCATAAAGGAATGACATCTAGAGATTTGACAGAAAATGTCGAACAGTTACAAATTAAAAAGAGCTTAGATTTAGTTTTAGATTTGGTTGTAGCATCATTGAGCAGATTGGGACGTCTTGCTGCTGAAAATTCTTCGTTGATGTTAACGGGACGTACACACAATGTTGCAGCACAGCCAACGACTCTTGGTAAAAGATTTGCTAATACAGCAGAAGAACTTATCAATGCTTATAACAAGGCAAATTTTTTATACAATAATTTTCCACTTAGAGGACTTAAAGGTGCTGTAGGTACGCAACAAGATTTGCTGGACTTATTTGAAGGCAACTTTGAAAAAGTAGATTTAATTGAAAAACGTTTAGCGGAAATTCTGGAATTTGATGAGATTTTAGATTCTGTCGGTCAGGTATACCCGCGATCACTGGATTTTGAAGTTATTGCTGCACTAGTTCAGATCTCTAGTGCACCTGAAAATTTTTCTAAGACAATCAGATTAATGGCTGGACATAACTTACTTTCAGAAGGTTTCCAAGAGGGACAAGTTGGTTCGTCAGCTATGCCTCATAAGACAAATACACGAACCTCTGAAAGGATAAGCGGTCTTTCAGTAATACTTAAGGGTTATTTGTCAATGCTTGGTGGTTTAGTAGGTGATCAGTGGAATGAAGGAGATGTAAGTTGT
>CEUZ01034553.1_pt1 | contig 11058 bp, 13 predicted proteins | sample 361511 | NCBI WGS metagenome assembly CEUZ01 (sample SAMEA2622822, study PRJEB7988) | marine metagenome | biome: marine biome (ENVO:00000447); feature: surface water layer (ENVO:00002042); material: "saline water (ENVO:00002010), including plankton (ENVO:xxxxxxxx)" | depth 5 m
AAGATTGAAGATGCATTTAATAAATTAAAATCTTTAATTTAATTTATCTTTTAAATTTCCATCTATTTCATTAAGAAACTCTTTAGTTGTTAAATATTTTGTCTCAGGACCAACCAAAATAGCCAAATCTTTTGTCATTAAACCTTTTTCAACAGTTTCAATACAAGTTTTTTCCAAAGTTTTTACAAATTTTTTTAAATCCTCGTTCCCGTCTAACTTTCCTCTATGATAAAGCCCTCGTGCCCATGCAAAAATAGATGCTATAGGATTAGTTGAAGTTTCTTTACCTTGTTGATGAAGTCTGTAGTGTCTAGTAACGGTACCGTGTGCCGCTTCTGCTTCCATGGTTTTACCATCAGGAGTCATTAATACACTCGACATAAGACCTAACGACCCAAATCCCTGCGCAACAGTATCTGATTGAACATCTCCGTCATAATTCTTGCACGCCCAAATATAGTTTCCATCCCATTTCATTGCACAAGCCACCATATCATCTATCAATCTATGTTCGTAGGTTATTTTTCTTTCCTCAAATTTTTTTTTAAACTCTTTTTCAAAAATTTCTTGAAATAGATCTTTAAATCTACCATCATAATTTTTTAAAATTGTATTTTTTGTTGATAGGTAAACTGGCCATTTTCTATTTAAACCATAATTCATACAAGCTCTTGCAAAATCTTTTATTGATTGATCCAAATTATACATAGATAGCGCGACACCAGGTCCTGGAAAGTTAAAGACTTCATATTCTTTTTTTTCCTTCCCATCTTCAGAAATCCATTTAATTTCTAATTTTCCTTTCCCAGGCACTTTAAAGTCTGTTGCTCTATATTGATCTCCAAATGCATGTCTGCCAATACAAATAGGATTTTTCCAACTTGGTACTAATTTTGGAATATTTTTGCAAAGTATAGGCTCTCGAAATACTGTCCCTCCCAAAATATTTCTTATTGTTCCATTAGGAGATCTCCACATTTTTTTGAGATCAAATTCTTCAACTCTTGCTTCATCAGGAGTTATTGTTGCACATTTTATACCTACACCATTTTTTCTAATTGCTTTTGCAGAACTTATTGTAATTTGATCATTAGTGTCGTCTCTGCTTTTTATACCCAGGTCGTAATATTCAATTCCAAGATCTAAATAAGGAAGAATAAGTTTATTTTTGATAAAGTCCCAAATAACTCTTGTCATTTCATCGCCATCTAGCTCGACTATAGGGTTTTTAACCTTAATTTTGCTCATATTTAATTATATCTTATTAATTGAATTTTGAGGTTTTATATACATATTAAGGTCAAATTATCAAATAAAGGATTATGTTAAATAAAGTTTTTCCAAAAATACATAACGAGGGATACAAGTTTTTAGTCATTTTTGGCTTAGCAACTTTAATATTAAACTTTCTTAGTGGTTTTTTAGGATTTATAGGTCTTGTTTTAACTATTTGGGTTTATTATTTTTTTAGAGATCCAGAAAGAATTTCTCTAGAAGATGATAATTATTTAACAAGCCCTGCAGATGGCGAAATATTAATGGTTCATGAAATCGATGGTCCAAAAGAACTAAATTTAGAAAATAAAAAATTTACAAAGATAAGTATATTTATGAATGTGTTTGATTGTCATGTTAATAGATCACCCTGTGAAGGAAAAATTTCTGAAATACTTTATAAACCTGGGAAATTTTTAAATGCATCACTTGATAAAGCAAGTGAAGATAATGAAAGGAACTATTATAAAATAATAAATAATCATAATGAAGATATAATTGTTGTTCAGATAGCAGGTTTAATTGCAAGAAGAATTGTTTGTGAGGTAGATAAAGATAAAGAACTTACACAAGGTGAGAGACTAGGAATGATTAGGTTTGGTAGTAGAGCAGATATTTATTTCGAAAATTATAAACCTTTAGTAAAAGTTGGACAAAAGACAATAGCAGGAGAAACTTTATTAGCAAAAAGATAGTTTATGGAACGACCAAAAAATAATTTTAAAATTGTTTCAGAAAAAAAAGCACGAATGATTCTTCCTAATGCAATTACATTAATTGGAATTTGTATTGGTTTGACCTCTATCAAATTTGCTCTAGATGGGAAATTTGCCCTTGCAATAGTTGGAATATTATTTGCTGGTTTGATGGATGGACTAGACGGTCGAATAGCCAGACTTATTAAAGGAACATCTAAAATGGGTAAAGAATTAGATTCACTTGGTGATGTAATTAGTTTTGGTGTAGCCCCAGCCTTCATAATGTATTTTTGGAATTTACAATATCAAGAAAAGTTAGGATGGTTTGTTTGCTTAATTTATGTTGTTTGTATTGCTCTAAGACTTGCTAGATTTAATATTAGTTCAGAAGAAGAGTCATCTTGGAAAGATAATTTTTTTGAAGGTATTCCATCTCCTGCTGGGGGAATTCTTGTTCTAATGCCCTTAGTATTAAGCTTTAGCGGTATTGGAGAATTATTTTTAACGATTAATTATGATCTATTAGTTCCAATTAATTTTGTTGTAGTATCAATATTTTTGATAAGTACTTTTCCAACATATTCATTTAAAAGAATAGTTATTCCAAGAGCAATGACTAAATTTTTATTATTTGGAATGGTATTATTTTTTGGAGCGTTATTAGTTTATACTTTTAAAATTTTATTAATTAGTACTTTTATTTATATTCTTTTAATACCGATAAGTTATTTTCATTATAAAAAAATTATAAAAGACAAAAATATAATTACAAATAAAAATGAAAGTGATGATTTAGAAGATATATTGTAAAATGAAAAAAAATGTGATTGTCTCATTAGCTGATTCAAATTATTTTGATTTACTTAATGAATTAATTGACTCAATTAAACAGTTTCAAGAAAGTAAGGATGTAGCTATATGTATTTTAGATGCTGGACTTTCTAATGAGCAAAAATTAAAGTTATCAAAAAAAGTCGATGAAATAAAAAAAGCCGAATGGGATATTGAAGTATCCCAAAAAAAAGTTAAGGGACAAGAATGGCTTAAAAGTCAAGTATCAAGAGCTTTTTTACCAAAATATTTTCCTAACTATGAAAAATATTTATGGATAGATTGTGATGCCTGGGTAAACGATTGGAACTGTGTAGAATTATATTTCAAAGCTTGTGATGATGGAAAATTAGGAATCACCCAAACCTTAGGTCCTGGTTATAAAATAATGTCCAAAGTTAATTGGTTATTCGGAAAAATTGCGGTTATTAAATCTCAAAATTTTAAACATGCGATTAAGTCGAAAATAGGTGTATCAAAAGCAAGAAAATTAGCTTTTGCACCACATATTAATATAGGAGTTTTTTCTTTAGAAAAAAATTCTCCAGGTTGGACTTCATGGCAAAAGAATCTTAAAGAAACTTTAAAATCAGGAAATATTTTTGGCTCAGAAGGTTTAGCTATAAATATGTCAGTATACATTGATAATCTCAAGACTGAATTTTTACCATTAAATTGTAATTGGATTGCCAGTAATTTACTTCCTAAATTTGATGAAATTAAAAATACATTTGTTGAACCCTACCTACCAAATTACAAGATAGGAATAATGCATCTAGCAGCAGGAATTTGGGATGGTGATAAAGATATGAGATTAGATAAAGAAGTTAAAATTAAAATAGAGTCTACTAAAAAAAACTTATTATCTAAAAGTCTAAGATATGGTTTATAATTGAAAAAAAATAAAATTTCAAAAAATTGGATAAATAAACAAAGAAGAGATATTTATGTAAGGAAATCCAAAATTGATGGATACAGAGCAAGATCAGTCTATAAATTAATTGAAATTAATGAAAAATTTAAAATATTTAAAAATGGCATGTCGGTTATAGATCTAGGTGCATCGCCAGGGAGCTGGTCGCAATATATCTCTAAATCAGTAAAGAATGTTAAACTTGTATCAAACGATATCAAACCTATAGATAAAATAGATAATTCTGTTCAAATTCAAGGTGATTTTACTGAGTTAGACTGCCAAAAAAAAATCAAAGAATCATTTAAATCCAAAGTTGATGTCGTTATTTCTGATATGGCAGTTAACACTACAGGCATCAAAGATATAGATGCTATACAAACTGGAGAATTAGCAATACAAGCTATGAATTTTTCAAAAATTACACTTGCTAATCAAGGATTTTTTATTTCTAAGATTTTTTTAGGCTCTTCATTTAATGAGATAGTTGCCCTAGGAAAAAAAATTTTTAAAAATGTTAAGATATTTAAACCTAAATCAAGTAGAAAAGAATCAAAAGAAAGCTTTATTATCTGTAAAAATTTAAGATAGAGTCTTTAATTTTATAAAGAATCATATATAAATCATTATGGATCCTATAAAAGAAGCCCTTACCTTTGACGACGTAACAATGATGCCAAAATATTCGGAAGTTCTACCTTCTGAAGTAAGTACTAGCATTAGATTATCAAATAAATTAACGTTAAAAATTCCTTTGTTATCATCCGCTATGGATACAATTACTGAAAGTAAAATGGCTATTGCTTTAGCTGAAGCTGGAGGCATTGGCGTTATCCACAGAAATTTAAATATAAAAAAACAAATTGAAGAAATTAAAAAAGTTCAAAAACAAAAATTACTAGTTGGAGCAGCAGTTGGCGCTGGTCCATTGGAGCACGAAAGAGCTAAAGCTATTTTAAAAGAAAAAATAGATTTAATTGTTGTAGATACAGCCCATGGTCATAGTAAAAAAGTTGCCGAAACAATTAAATTGATAAAAAAAATTAAAACAAATAAAACGACATTATGTGCGGGAAATATTGCGACTGCAGAAGCAGCAAAGTTTTTAATAAAACTTGGAGTAGATATTATAAAGGTTGGAATAGGACCTGGATCAATTTGTACAACTAGATTGGTAGCAGGAATCGGTGTCCCTCAATTAAGTGCGATACTTGAAGTAAAAAAGGGAACAAAAAATAAAGCAAAGATTATTTCAGATGGAGGGATCAAATATTCTGGTGATATAGCGAAAGCATTGTCAGCAGGAGCCGATGCTGTAATGATTGGATCATTGTTTGCTGGTAGCAAAGAAACTCCAGGTAAATTGATAAGAAGAAATGGGAAATTATTTAAAAGTTTTAGAGGCATGGGGTCCGTAGGTGCGATGAATAAAGGTTCTGCAGACAGATATTTTCAAAAAAAACAAAAAGATTTATCTAAATACGTCCCTGAAGGTGTAGAAGGTTTTGTAAGATTTAAAGGAGATGTTAAAAGTATTATTTATAAATTAATTGGTGGATTAAAATCTTCTATGGGATATTTAGGGGCTAGAAATATATTGAACCTTAAAAATAAACCCAATTTTGTAAAAATTACTAAGGCTGGTTTTTATGAAAGTATGGTTCATAATGTTGATGAAGTAAAAAACAATAATAAATATTAATGACAAAAAAAATACAAATATTAGGTATATTTTTAATATTATTAAATATTAATAATTTTTTACTAGCAGAAAATAACTTTTTTGAAGAAGGGGTAATTAAATACGATGAAAAAAAATATGATGAGTCAAAATTTTTATTTCAGAGAAGTATTGTATTTAATCCTAAAGATATAGATTCTTATTTGTACTTAGCAAAAATTTATAAATTTGAGGAAAACAATACAGAGGAGCAAAAAAATATTGATACAGTGCTTTTATTGGATCCAATTAATGAGGAAGCAAATTATATGTTAATGGAAATAGAATTAAAAAAATCTAATTATTCCAAAGTTAAAGATCTGGCAAATAGTTTTTCTAAAATTTGTAAAAAATTATGTAACAAAGAGAAATTAATTTTAGATTCATTGAAAAATTTAGAACCTAAAAATGAGTCTTGATAAGAATTTAAGCAAAATACTTATTATAGATTTTGGTTCTCAATTTACACAGTTAATAGCCAGAAGAGTAAGAGAACTTGGGGTATTTTCAGAAATTGTTAGTCATAAAAAAATAAATAAAAAAATTATTAAAAATAAAAATATTCGTGGCTTCATTCTATCGGGTGGACCATTAAATGTTTATCAAAATGATAAATTTAATTTTGATAAAGAAATTTTAAAATTAGGTATACCAATTTTGGGTATATGTTTTGGACATCAAATTTTATCAAAAGCGTTAGGTGGAAAAGTGAAAAAATCAAATCACAGAGAATTTGGTTTAGTCACAATTTATAAAAAAGTAAATAGTGAAATAACAAAAAATTTTTTTGATAAAAAAAATAAGAATAGTGTTTGGATGAGTCATGCAGATCAAGTTTCTAAAGCACCTAAAAATTTTAAGATAGTTGCATCTAGTAAAAATTCGAAAATGACAATAATACAAGATTTAAAAAAAAATTTTTATGGTGTTCAATTTCATCCTGAAGTAACACATACAAATAAAGGTAAAATTTTATTAAGTAATTTTTTATTTTCAATATGTAAAGTTAAAAAAAATTGGTCTTCAGAAGATCAAAAAATAAAATTAATTTCTGAAATAAAGAAACAAGTAAGAAATAATAAAGTTATATGCGGATTGTCTGGTGGTGTTGATAGTAGTGTTGTTGCACAATTGCTTAACAAAGCAATAGGTAAAAATTTAACTTGTATATTTGTTAATAATGGGCTTCTAAGAAAAAATGAAGAAGTTCAAGTCATCAAAACTTTTAAGAAAAAATTAAAGATGAATTTGATTTACGTTGATGCAGAAAATGAATTTATTAAAAAGTTAAATAATATTTCCGATCCTGAAAAAAAAAGAAAAATTATAGGAAATTTATTTATTAATATTTTTGAAAGATATGCAAAAAAAATTAAAAATGTAAAATTTCTTGCTCAAGGTACACTTTATCCTGATTTGATCGAAAGTAAAACTGTGACTGGAAGTGAAACTTCCAAAATTAAATCTCACCATAATGTTGGGGGACTTCCAAAAAAAATGAAACTTAAATTAATTGAACCTCTTAAATTCTTATTTAAAGACGAGGTTAGAAAACTTGGTCTGGAATTAAATTTAAATAAAGAAATTATATCTAGACATCCATTTCCGGGTCCTGGTCTTGCAATTAGAATGCCAGGAATTATTACGAAAGAGAAGCTTAAAATTTTAAAAGAGGCAGATTATTATTTTATTCAAGCCTTAAAAGATCATGGTCTTTATGATAAAATCTGGCAGGCTTATGCGGCTTTACTTCCTGTAAAAACGGTTGGAGTCATGGGTGATAATAGAACTTATGAGTATCTATGTTTATTGAGAGCAATTACTTCAACTGATGGTATGACTGCAGATTTTTATAATTTTAAAAAATCATTTATTCAAATGATTTCAAATAAAATTGTAAATAGTATTAGTGGAATAAATAGAGTAGTTTATGATGTAACTTCAAAACCACCTAGCACTATTGAATTGGAGTAAATGATTAAATGAATAAAAAGATTAAAAAAATTCTTAATCAAAAAAATAAATCTAAAATTGTATGTCTCACTGCTTACTCAAAGAATATAGCTGAAGAAGTTGATAAGTATGCCGATATTACTCTGGTGGGAGATTCTCTCGGATCTGTTTTATATAATTATGAAACAACAAGAAAAGTAAAATTAAATAATATGATTGAACATTCTAAGAGTGTGAGACAGGGTGTTAAAAAAAGTTTAATGGTAGTGGATATGCCATATAAAACCTATGGAACAAAAAATGTAGCATTAAAAAATGCTAAGAAGATTATTAGAGAGACAAAGTGTGATGCAGTCAAATTAGAAGGCGGCAAAAGAATTATCGGTCAAATTAATTACTTGATTAAGAATAAAATCCCTGTGATGGGACATTTAGGTTTGCTTCCTCAAACCACTAAAGGTAAGTTTAAATCAAAAGGCGGCACATTTAGAGAAAAAAAACAAATAATTAATGATGCAATTTTACTTCAAAAAAATGGTGTATTCGCGATTGTTTTAGAATGTATTAAAACTTCTACAGCTAAACAGATTACTAAAGAATTAAAAATACCAACGATAGGAATAGGATCTTCTATTTATTGTGATGGACAAGTGTTGGTTACTGATGATTTAATTGGTTTAAATAATATCAAAATAAAATTTGTTAAAAAATTTATAAATATTAGAAAATATATTAATTCAGGTATAAAAAATTTTGCTTTACAAGTAAGATCAAAAAAATATCCATCAAAAAAACATTCTTATTAAAAATATTTTTTAAATTGTTCATTAATTGAAAGGATATCTAGATCTACTAAACCTCCTATCACAAGTTGAATTGCTACTAATAAAATAAAACCTAAACCAACATATGCGATCCATAAATGTTTTTGAATATAATTTGCTAAATATGTAGCCATTGCTCCAGTAAGAATTACTGATAAGACTAGACCAAATATCATAAAACCAAAATTACCTTTTGCAGCTCCTACAACACCAATTACATTATCAAAACTAATAGTTATATCTGCAAATAAAACTTTATATACACTTTGAATATATGATGGCTCTTTTGATTTTTTTGTTGGTGACTTTATTCTTTTTATTTCAAAAAGATCTTTTCTCAGATCATTTACGATCCAAATTAAAAGCAGTCCTCCTAAAATCTTTATAAAATAGAATTTAAACAAATAAGTAGCAAATAAAGCAAAAATAATTTTGAATATTAATGCACCAATAACACCCCATAAAATTATTTGTTTTCTATTTTTAGGAGCAAAATTTGCAGCAATTAAACCAATGATGATTGCATTATCTGCTGCTAAGATAATATCTATAAAAATAATCTGAAGTAGTATGAGTGTTTCTTCTAACAATATATTTATATATTATAAAAAAAATAATATTATTCAATTAAAAGAAGTATAATTTTATATTTGTTTGCCCAATTAATGAGATTTTATTAACAATCTAGGGTATGATCCTTTTCCCATTGTGTTACAGGTTCTTTTTTATTAAAATTTTCATTTTTATAAAAGTCATCAACTTCAATGCTTTTTAACTTTATATAGCTATTTACAACATCTTCACCAAAAGCTTCTTTTAATTCTTTCGAGTCTTTTAAAAAATTTAATGCTTCATCTAATTCATCAGGCAATCTTTTTAAGTTTGGATAATTTTTATAATCAGTATACATATTACAAGATATTGGTTCACCTGGGTCTATCCTATTATCTAATCCATAAAGGCCAGCAGCAATCACTCCTGCTTGAAGTAAATAAGGATTAGTAGATCCATCCATTAATCTTAATTCAAATCTACCAGCATCTGGCACTCTAATCATGTGAGTTCTATTATTACCGGTGTAAGAAATACTACTTGGTGACCAAGAAGCACCTGATTTAGTTGGTGGCGCATTTATTCTTCTATAACTATTAATTGTGGGATTAAAAAAAGCCGAGAGTGGTTGAGCAAATTGCATTAGGCCCCCTAAAAAGTGATATGCAATTTTTGTTAAACCCAATCTATCTCCATTATCTAAAAATTTGTTTCCTTTATCACTCCAAACAGAAATATGCGCATGACATCCATTACCAGTTAAATTATTAAATGGTTTAGGCATAAAAGTAGCTCTAAGTCCATGTTTTTCAGATAAAGATTTTACCATAAATTTAAAGAAAACATGCCTATCTGCTGTAATTAGACAATCATCATAATTCCAATTCATTTCAAATTGTCCATTAGCATCTTCGTGGTCATTTTGATATGGGCCCCATCCCATTTGAATCATACTGTCACAAATTTCTTTAATAAGGCCATATCTTCGCATTAACGCCGATTGATCATAACATGGTTTAGATTGAGTATCTCGCTGATCTGCAATGTCAGAACCATCCTGTGAAATTAAAAAATACTCGCATTCAACACCCGATTTCATCCTTAAATTTTTTTTATCTAATTTTTTTATTTGATTTTTGAGCATGATACGAGGAGAAGCTTGAACTGGTTTTTGGCCCATCCATAAATCAGATGCTAACCAACCAACTTCTTTATTCCACGGTAGTTGAATTAAACTATCTGGATCAGGAATTGCAAACATATCTGTATCAGCTGGAGTCATGTCTAACCAGGTAGCAAATCCAGCAAATCCAGCTCCATTTTTTTGCATATCGTTTATTGCTTCTGTTGGAACCAATTTCGATCTAAGTACACCAAACAAATCTACAAAACTAATTAAAAAGTATTTTATTTTTTTAGATTTGGCTATTTTTTCTAAATTTTTTGGCATTATTTTAAAAAAGAAAAAATTGTTTCTTTATAATAAATTAAATTAACACCTATAATAATTATTATAGCTGCAATGACTCCATATTTTGCTTTTGGAAAAGCTACACCTATCATTTTACTAGGTCTTTTTTCCTCATTATTATTTTCAGTCATTCTAAATATTTTATAAAAAAAGGGCGCCACAATTAAGTAGCGCCCAAATTTTTAGTTTATTATATTACCATTCTGTAATATTGCTTTTGTGATCATTAGCGCCATGTCTTTTTCTAGCTAATCTTGAAAGTTTTTCACCCTCAGATTTTGCAGTCAAAACATGCCATCCAATCCACAAAACTATACCAATTATAACTAGTAAAGTTTCACTAGATCCTGCTCCCGGATAAATTGCTCCGGCAACTTCCTTAGCACTTAGATGATCTATCCAGTTTGTTACTGTAGCCATATATTTCTCCTTTATCTAGTTGAAGAAGCTACTGCCTTTTCGGCGTCTCTAGCTTCCTCCATTATTTCATAGTCAAGTCCAGCTATTTCAACTTCTCGAGGGATTCTTAATTTACCCATTCCGTTAAGTACTTTAGCTATGACATAACCTGGTATTAACCCAAGAACTACAAACATTATTATAGCTCCTAGGAATTGTCCTAATGGATTGATTGTAGCGTAAGTTGTTCCATCCCACATAGCTCCAACACTGTAACCAGATGAAGGATAACCATTAAGGACAAAACCACATATTATTAGACCAACAACTCCAGCATAACCATGTACTGCTACTGCTCCAACTGCATCATCGATCTTGAACTTACGTTCAACCCAGTAATGTAGTTTGTATGCAATTACAAC
>CEUZ01267927.1_pt1 | contig 11057 bp, 11 predicted proteins | sample 361511 | NCBI WGS metagenome assembly CEUZ01 (sample SAMEA2622822, study PRJEB7988) | marine metagenome | biome: marine biome (ENVO:00000447); feature: surface water layer (ENVO:00002042); material: "saline water (ENVO:00002010), including plankton (ENVO:xxxxxxxx)" | depth 5 m
TATCACTTAAAATATCACATAAATGTGAACCTAAAAAACCACTACCACCTAGAACTGTAATTGTTTTCATAAAATAATTTTATTTTAAAATCCTACCTGGACCATATTTGGTTATGATGGGAACTAAATAATTTAGATTGTTCTTTTATTGTAGAATATTTTTTTTGTATTAATTTAAAACCCGCTGATAATAAATATTTTTCAATATTTTTTGCTTGTTCTTTAAAATTGTCATTTACTTCAATTAAAATACTTTCTGCATTTTTTAAAGTATTGGTAGCTCCCTTTAATATTAGATGTTCTATGCCATCTACATCTATTTTAATATAGTTTGGCTTTTCAAAATTTAAAATATCAATACAATTATCAATTGACATGCCAACTGTTTTTTGCTGAAAAATACTGTTCATTGCTTTGCCATCATGACCAATATTTTTGCCAAATGTAGACAATGCACCTCCCCATTCAGTTGACGACATATAAAAAGGTTGGATAGATAAGTTTTCATTCAAAGGAAAAGAAACAACAACAACTTTATCTGAAATTGCATTCAAAAAAATATTTTTGGATAATAGTTCTAAATTAAAAACTGATGGTTCAAATGAATATGCCTTTGCATTTGTTTTTTTAACTGCATAGCAGGTATATAATCCGATATTTGCTCCAATATCCCAAAATACACTGTCTTTTTTAAAGTTATCTATCCACTCTAAAGTTTCTGGTTCTTTAGTTGAAAATGTACTAACTCGATAATAGTTTAATCTATTGGGTGTATAAAATTCAAGTTGCAACCCTTTGTGTTTTACTTTTTGTTTTTTAATTAAAATATTTTTTACAAGTTCATCGGTAAAATATCTTCCTGCGTTTAATTTATTTAAAAATAAAATAAATAGTTTACTAAATTTTTTAATTATTGATTTTAAAATTTTTTTCATAGAATTTGTTTAAAGTAATTTATCGACTAATTCGGCAATATTTTTTTTTGAACTACCTTCAAATATATAATCATTAAAAATAATATTATGGCTATTTTTAATGGTATCAATACAATTTATAAGATCGCTTTCGCGCTTAACATAATAAACTGCAGAATTTTTCTTTTTTACATCCTCTTCTGCGTCACAATGTTTATATCTATTCCATCTATCGAATAAAATCACTGGTGTTTTTGAATATAAAGAATCTTCAATTACAGTAGAAGAAAAACTAATTGTTACAAAAGTTTCTTTTAAAACTTTATTTATTTTTTTTTTAGTAAATTCTAAATTTTTGAATGTGCTTTTTAAATCATCAAAACAATGATTAACAGAAGGATGTGGTTTTACTAAAAATGTTAGGTTATATTCTTTGGCAATTCTATTAAATAATTTTAAATTATCTAAAAATTCATAATACATCTCTACTCCCAAATATTGAAAATTTGAAAAATCTTTTAGAGTAACTGCAAACAGTATTTTATTTTTTTTATTTCCTTTGCTTTCACTAAAAATTAAATTTCCTGTATTAATTGCATTATTGGTAAAATTATTAGTTTTAATAAAACTTCTAGTAATTTTTGATTGTATAGCAAAAAATTTAGAATGTTTAATGGAAATAGGTTCAGCAATTATGTTTTTATAAATCTTATCAAACTTATCAAAATGTGGCGCAAGGGTACCATGGGGAATACAAACTGACGGAATATTTTTTTTTTTTGAACTATCTATGTAATAACCATAAATACCTCTTGTGACATTAGTGAAAACTAATTTAATATTTACTTGATTAAATAAGTTATCTATAGCAATAGATTGATTTTGTAATTTTGCTAAATTACCAAGTTCTTGTTCTTTTCTAAAATTTAATATTTTTGATAAACTTTTTTTTTTATAAACGCATTCTATTTTTGGAAGTATAAAATTTGACTTATCATTTGTTGAAATAGAATTAAACTCTACAAATATAATTTTAAATATTCTAAATATTTTTCTTTTTAAAAAACTAACTTTTTCAAAAATTGGAACTAAAATATGATAATTCTTTTTTCGCAAAAGTAAAACAATCCTAAAAAAATTATAACCAATATTACTCATAAGAATGTAATTTATTTTATTGTTTAACTTGCTATTTTTTATTAAAAATTTCCTATCTCCTGCTGAAGATATTTGATTCATATCTTGGTTCTCTAATTTTGAAACTTTAATATCTGTAATTAAATTCAAAATTAGATATGAAACAAAATAATTTTTATTTGAATACTGACTAATGTATTTATTCCAGCCTGATATAAATATTTTTTCTATTTTTTCTTTTTCATTTATTTTATCAATTAAATCAATTAAAAAAATTGCCGAATAAAATCTAAATCTTATAAAAGCTTTGTACTCCTTTCTATGACTATCAAATTTTAGTTCACCAAAATTTAGATTGTTTATTAAATTTTCTGACTCGGTGAGTGCTATTTTATAAAAATCATTATCAATAAAATTGATAGGATTATAAAATTCTAATTTTTTCTTTACACAATAAAGCTGTGTCTCCAAGTTCAATGGCAAACATACAACTTTTTGTTGAACTTTTTTTAGAATAAATTTTAATTCTTCAACGCTTTGTGCTACGCAAATACTTTTTGACATAATATTCTAAATACTCAAAATCTTTTTTATTATCTAAATCAACAGCTTCTTCGTCTCTTACATGATAAAAATAAGGTTTTTTCCCAATTCTAGCTTTATACTTTATCAAGGCTTCTCTTTTTATACCGTAAAGTCCAGTTGTTTCTTGAATCATTGGCGCAACATCTTGGCTGCGTGGTAAAATTTTAGGGTTATAATTTACAGGTTTATTTTTAAACCAAAACCAAGTCTGTACCGGAATTACTGTCAGAATTGAATCTATTTTTTTATCATTTTTTAATTTTTTTATACAATTGTTTATTGTTTCCACTCCCATAAGGGGACTAGTAACAAAAATTTGAAAATATATATCTGCATTTATTATTTTTCTGTGATGATTGATTAAATCATTTCCATTTGCATTATCTTTAGCTAATTCTGGTTTTCTTTTTATGAAATTTATATTATTTTTCTTACAGTAATTTTTTATAACTTTGCTATCAGAATCTACATATACTTCGTCAAAATTACATTTTTTAACCTTGCTTAAAATAAAATGAAATAAAGGTCTTTTGTTTACTATTTTGAAATTTTTACCTTTTACTCTTTTAGAGTTTTTTTTAATTGGGATAATTGCAACTATTTTCATTTTTTTATTACTTTTTATTTAGTTTGATGAGAATCATAAGCTTTGCATAAATTAAATACTTTTTGTTTTAATATAGAATTTTTTTTGTCATAAACCATAGGATTTAAACAATTAGATATTGTTTTATCCCAACTGTTAAAGTCTAATTCTATTAATTTATCAATTTTATTTATAATTTCCTCCTCATTATAATTTCTATGTATAAAAGGAGAGGTGAGATTTTCAATATATGGATAAATTTCTTCTTTATTATATTCATCATGATATGGAAGAAATAAAACTTTATATTTTCTGGCTAGCAATTCTATACCCATATTTGAGCTTAGACATACTATAAGATTTGATTCTGATGCCAATTCATATGAATTTTTTGTTGAGTAATTAAAGTTATCACCAATCAAATATTTAAAATAATTAATTTCTGACAAACGATTTAATTTATATTTTTTGTCCTTTCTGTCAGATCTTAGAGCAATATTTAAAATAAAATTTTTTCTTAAACAATATTTGCTGAGCATTTTTACAATAAAACTTTCACATTTAATGTGATAATGATCTTTAGTTTGTAAACCTAAAGGGGTATACTCTGAAATATAAGTAAGATAATTACTTTTTACTTTTTTTCCCTCTAATAAAATTTCATTATTTTTAATTGAACCCGTAACTACGTAAGAGGATTTGAAATATTTTTCAAATATCTTTTTATCACTTTCATGATATATGCAAAAATAATCACAATTTTTATATTTTTTATCAATGTTAGAATCTAAACCCAGAAGTCTAGTTGCAAAATTATTAATATAACTAAACTGATAAGTGATTGTTGATATATTTGGACAAAGATATTTGCATAGTAACGCACGTTTATTTAGATGATGAGATATTGCAACTTTTGGAGAGTATAGCTTATATAAATTTTTTAAATAAACCTCTTTAAAACTTAAATTTTGTTCAATACTTTTTAAAAATGAAAACAAACTTTTAATTAAGCAAAAAAAATTTACTTTATTAAAATTAATTACTTCATAACTTAAGTTTTCGAACTTCAATGAAGAATAATTGTCATCTAGTAAAATAACATCTTTTTTTTTAATAATTTTAAAATCTAAATTTAAAATTAATTTAAAAATCTGGCTTATACTTTTCATTACGAAGCGCTATAACCCCCGTCAACTACAAGATTATGTCCTGTTATATATTTGGATAAATCTGAAGACAGAAATATTACAGCGCCAACAATATCATTTTCTGTAGCCATTCTTTTAAGGGGCGTTTTATCAATATATTTTTTAACAAAATTATAATTTTGATTTCTTTTTATACCACCAGGCGATATGCAATTTACCCTTACATCTGGTCCTAGGGTAACTGCTAGCCATTTAGTCAGTTGTATAAGTCCACCTTTAGATGCGGAATAAGCCGCTGGATTTCCTAAATTAGTTTTCTCATACATTTTCCAATCAGGTCCTAAAAAACCATATATTGAACCAATATTTATAATTTTAGCATTTTTTGATTTTTTTAGTTTTTGTTCTAATTCCTTCGTAATATGAAATATTGAAGTTAAATTCACTTCTAAAGTTCTGCTCCAAAGATCTGGGTTTTGTTTATTAAATTTTGTATTCCAACCCTTATCGCTTGCTGATCCTGTAATGGCGGCATTATTAATAAGAAGATTTATTTTTTTAGTTTTTTTGTTTACCCAGCTTAAAAACAAACTTCTTTCTGCTGGTTTTCTTAAATCACATGCATATGTCAAAATCTTATTATGGAACTTTTTCTTTAACTTAGCAGCTAGTTTTTTAATTTTTCTTTCATCAAAATCGGTCAAAATAAGATCGTAACCTAAATAAGACAGTGCTTTTACTATACTATTTCCAACCGGTCCGGAAGCACCTGTTACGAGTGCTATTTGTTTATTATCAATTTTAAATATTTTTTTGTCCATAATTTATCAATTTTTTAGCTATAAATAAATCTAGCTCACTATCTATATCAATAGAACGAGAATAGGGAATATTTATAGACTTAATATTTCCTTGGAAAAGAGAATTTTTTTTTAAAATAAAATTAGGATTCATTACATAGGCTACAGTTGTTAAAGATAAAATATCTGGTGATTGTTGCCTATTAAATATTTTTTTTTTAGTTTTGTTTGCTAATTCTAAATAACTTTTTCTGTTAAATTTAACCATATTAAAATATGGATTAACTTTAGATTTATAAGTTGTAACAATTCCATCTACTTTGCTGGCATTATATTTTTTAATACATTTTTTTATATCTTTTAAATTTCCTAACGGTGAAGTTGGGGGAATAGAAATAAAAATATCAGGCATATAATTCTGTTTTTTAATACAATAATTTAGAGCATGCTGCCACACCTTCCACTCGGGGCTATATTTATTCGATAATTTACTTGGTCTTATAAAGGGTACTTCTGCTCCTAAACTTAGTGCTATTTTTTTAATTTTTTTACAATCTGTAGAAACAATTACTTTATTTTTTTTCCCAATCGCAAGAGCTTTTTTAATAGCGATTGCTACTAAAGATACACCATTTATTTTTTTTAAATTTTTATTTGGAAATTGAGAAGAAGTTTTTTTTGCACAAACTATAATAAGTTTTTTCATAAAATTAAGTTCTATTTGTTAATTTTCTTAAAGATAAAAGATCTTGTTTATTTCCAATATCGCTCCATTCTTCGTGAATTGGAAAAGCATTGATTTTAATTTTTTTATTTATTAAATCTTGTAGCAAGTCTGTCATATCAAGATGTTTAATTTTTAACTTTTTTATAACAGATTTGTCTAGAATATAAATTCCAGCATTAACAAAACTAATATTTGAAGGCTTTTCAATTATTTTTTTTATATCGCCATCCTTATTAATATTTACAACCCCGTATGGGTTTTTATATTCATGAAGTTTGACTCCTACTGTTGCTTTGGAGTGTGTATTTATATGAAAACTCATAAAATTTGAAAAATTTAGTTTTGTGAAAACATCTCCATTTATTACAATTACCGGTTTATCAATTTTTTTCTTAAGAATAGTAATACTACCAGCAGTTCCTAATGGTTTTTTCTCCTCAATGTAAGTTATATTTACCCCTAACTTAGATCCATTTTTAAAATATTTTTTTATCTTATGTCCAAGATAATTAATTGATAGTACAAAGTTTATAAATCCATCCTCTTTAGCCTGATTAATTATATGTTCAATAATTGGTTTTTTATTTACTTTAAGTAAGGGTTTAGGAGTATTATTTGTTAGCGGCTGTAATCTTTGGCCTTTTCCACCAGACATAATTATGACTAAATTATTTTTCTTATAATTTTTTTCCAAATCTTCAAGATTTATTAGGTCAATAATTTTTCTTTTATTATCTACTAAAGGAATGTTGTTTACTTTTTTTTCAAACATTAAAGATTTAAGTTTTTTTGTAGAAACGAGCTTTTTTATAAAATAAGGTTTTCTGTTAAATACACTTGAAATTTTGGAATTTAAAGTCTTTCCTCGAATAAATGCTCTGCGTAAGTCACCATCGGAAATTGTGCCAATTAATCTGTTTTTTTTATCAATTATTAGAACTATTTTTTTTCCACCTTTATTTAATGCGGCAATTACATGATTTATTGTATTATTTTGATACAAACAAATTTCTTTTATTTCGAATGATTTCATACAACTGAGTATTTAATTCTTTTTTTTTCTATATTAAATTTGTTTGACAATCTTGCACTTTTTATCACATCTAATGTTTGCATAGAAAGTTTTAAGTTATTAGTTATTTTTTTGTTTTTTATATTTTTAAAAAAAAATTTTATTTCATTTAAATATGAAACATTTTTACTACTTTTTGATTTAAAAATAAGAGACCATTTTTTATTTTCTCTAACTTTTTTATAAATAGATTGATTTTTATAATTCCACATCAAAGTACATTTTTTAAATTTTACAGTGCATTTTCTCGTATAATTTTTCCTTAAAAAATCTTGCTCCAGTGTAGCAACAAAATTATTTTTAAATCCAATTAATGAGTGAGCTGTATCTTCAACATCTATTTTTAAGTCACTTTTTTTGAATAAAGCTGTAGATATCCATAATATATAACCAAAAATCCAAATTAAATAATTTAGATCATGACTCAATTCAAGAAGAACACCGCCCCCATATTTTTTTTTCGCTGCATTTGTATTTTTGTAATTTCTATCTTTTCTCCAATAAGGTAGATAATATCCAACTTCTGCAGCTGCGGACAATAACTTACCAAAATTATTTTTTTTTATTAATCTTTTAAATTTTATAAGCGATTCATCAAATAATAAATTGTAACCAACCATTAAAATTAATTTATTCTTTCTACAAATTTTATATAAATTTCTTATTCCACTACAATCTGTTGAAATTGGCTTTTCTATAAATAGATGTATTTTATTTTTAGACAAATATATTGCCTGCTTTAAATGCAAAAAAGTTCTGGAACAAATAATTGCACAATTTGGATTTTGTTTTACTGCTTCATTAATTTTTTTGAAAAATTCAATTTTTTTATGTTGTTTAATTTTTTTTTGCTTTGTAACAACTATTATTCTAATTGTTTCATCAATTTTAATAATATTACTTATATGTCTTTTAGCTATTGATCCGTAACCAATCACTAAAACTGTTCTCATTTTATCTTAAAGAATCTTTTAAACTTATCAAACTTTTCTTATCCCAAATAGGCAGTTTATAACCATCTTTTATTAATTGTCTTCTTGCGTCTTCAAGGCTATTTCCAATAAAATTTAAAAGATTACCTGTGCAAACTGCATCGATTTTTATGTTATTTAGTCCTTGCTCAAAATGGTTAACATTTCCAAAACCACCACTTAATATAATTTGTTTAGAAATATTTTTCGGAATAAAATTTAATAAATCTAAATTTAATCCCATTCCGCTTCCATCTTTATCAATTGATCTTAATAAAATTTCGCCGATAGGCATTTTTAATATTTTAGAAATATAAGATTTTACATCTATATCAGCTTTTTTAAAACCGTTATTGACGAAAATTTCATAATTATTTTTTAAAGAATTTTTTTTTAAATCAATGGAGGCAATAATTGATTGTTCTCCAAATATCTTTGAAGTTTCTACAATAAGATCATTATTTAAATAAAGATTTGAATTAAATAATATTTTGTCCGCGCCTCCTCGAAAAAGTTCTTTCACCTGTTGTAGGTTCGTAATTCCACCTCCGCAAGCGATGGGGATAAAAAAATTTTCACTTAATTGTTCTACATTAAGTAGAAATTTACTAAAATTCCTTTTTTTTGATATATCAACTATTATTAATTCATCAATAAAATTTGAAATGGAACTTAAATTAAAATTCCTCTTAATCCAATCTAAAGTTCCAACTTTTTGTAAAGAAAAATTTCGACTTTGGACAAAAAAACCCTCAAAGTAATAGAAAGTAAATATTATTCTTTTTTTTAACATTTTTTAATTTAAAAAATTTTTTAAAATAATAGCTCCATTAGATTGACTTTTTTCAGGATGAAACTGAGTTCCAAATATATTTCCTTTACTAAATGCTGCTACAAAATTTTCACCATAGTTACAACACGAGTAACTATCTAAACTGTCAAAATTTTTTGTTTTAAATGAGTGTACAAAGTAAAAATCTGAGTTTTGTTTTATATTTCTAAAAAATTTACCCTCGTCTTTCTCTACTGTAATTGTATTAAACCCAATATGTGGAATTTTAAGATTTTTTAACTGTGAATTTTTAAACCTTTCAAATTTCATATTAACTAAATTTAGACCGTTTGATAAACTCTGTTCCGTGCTTGATTTACCAAGTAACTGCATACCAAGACAAATACCCAAAATTTTTTTTTCTTTAACGAAATTTTTTATAGGGTCAATCAATTTTAACTCGTCAAGATTTTTCATTGCTTGTTTAAAAGAACCTACGCCTGGTAATATTAAGTGAGTTTTGCTTTTTATCTGCTCTTTTGTATCTACTAATTCATTTTTTATACCAAAATAGTTTAGTGAATTTTTTATTGATCTTAAATTTCCCATTTTATAATTAACAATTCCTACATTTTTCATAATTTTACACTACTTCAAACTTGGGAATCCATTTGTCACCCCTTTTTTCAAAAAGATCTTTATTAGTCCATTTTTCTAAAACTTCGTTAAATTCTTTTTTGGACATTTTGTAATATTCCAAATACTGATCTATAAATCTTTCAGGATAACTGTTGTCGTAAAGTTTAACTAAATTTAGAGCTTGGGTTCTAACCATTGCACCTCTTCTAATTTCAATTCCAGCATCCTGTGTAGCTCTACCAAAGCCAAATTTTAAATACATTAAGTATGTATGAAGTTGAAAAAGTATTTGATCGTTTTGTGCAAAATTAGTAAATGTACCTTCATTACCTATTGTCTCTTCTTGTAGGTTAGCATTATTTTTTGCAAAAATGTAGTTTCTGTAAGAATCCCAATTTTCAAAATACCCCCATCTTGAAAATAAAATTTTTCTTTCTTTTATTTCATCTTTCGTTGGAAACTTTAAAAAAAATAATTCTTTATCATTTAAATTGCTAGCTTTAATTATTTTCTCGTAATCCCCCTCTATCATTTCATTTTTTATATAATCTAAATCATAAGTAAATTTATTTTTATTTTTTGTAGTTCCTCCATATTCCAATTCACCATCTTCTCCCCACATAATTAATCCAATATTAAAATCACATGCTAATCTAATTACTGCAGTATGCATCGCAATCAACCATCCATAATACGGCGAGCCTTTTTCAACTAAACCTAATCGATTTATTTTTCTTAAAGCCTCATAAGGAATTGTAATATGAACATGGGCAAGATTACTTTTGCTTAAAAAACTGTTAAGATTTTTAATTCCTAAATCTTTTTCCATATGGGGTCTAATTGTAACTGTTAAAGGATTTAACCCTAATTCCTTCATTTTAAAAGATACATACGTACCATCTTTTCCACCGCTTAAAGGAACAATGCAATCATAATTTTTATTGGTTTTGCTTTTATTCGCCATATTAAAAAAAATTTCTTTTCTTTTTTTCCAATCAATTAATTTTTTTTCCTCTGACCACACACATGCATTACACCAACCTTTATCATCAAATTCAATTCTTGGTCTTGTAGACATGTTTAAGCAATTTTTACACCAAAAGATATTTTTCATTTTTATCTAGATATACCTATGTCAAAAAATAATTTTTTATTAGTTTTTAAAAATTTTATTTTTTTTAGTATTTTTAAAATTTTGTTACTGGAGGATGCGACGTAATAAGGATTTTTAACCTTTTTTAAATTAACTCTAAATTTTTTAGAATCTATTTTTCCAAAAGCTTTGGAAAGTTTTTTTTCTGTAACTTTTTCAAAATTAATAATGCTGCTCGCAAATATTCTACCTTTCTGTCTAGCTCCTATATTTATGGTTGGTTTTCTAAAGCTTGGTACTTCTATAATTCCACTTGAGGAATTACCAACTACTGCATCTATGTATTTTAAACAAGAAAAGTATTTTTTTTGACCTAGGGAAAAAAAATATTTAGAATTTTTATTTTTTTTAATAAAATTTTTTATCAATTTATTAATTATAGTATTTTGAAAATCAGCGTTTGGTCTAGTAAATATAAGCCCAATATTATTATATTTAGCAAGAACTTTAAGTAAAATTTTGAAATTACCAATTCCACCATCTTTTTTGTAAGTTTCTGGATGGTAAGTAATTAAAAAATTTTTTTTTTTAAATTTAAAACTAATTTTTTTTT
>CEUZ01065523.1_pt1 | contig 11055 bp, 22 predicted proteins | sample 361511 | NCBI WGS metagenome assembly CEUZ01 (sample SAMEA2622822, study PRJEB7988) | marine metagenome | biome: marine biome (ENVO:00000447); feature: surface water layer (ENVO:00002042); material: "saline water (ENVO:00002010), including plankton (ENVO:xxxxxxxx)" | depth 5 m
TAATTTTATTTAACTCATCATCATTTAATTCACTCACTCTTTTAGTTGTTTCAATAGAAGCTTTATTACATATATCACTCGCAATTTTAGGTCCAATTCCATAAATATAAGTTAATGCAATATGTATTCTTTTATTAGTCGGTATATTAACGCCAGAAATCCTTGCCATTTTATTGAGCCCAAATATAAAAAATGAATGAGGGTGAATACATTATGATTGACAATAAAGTCAAGCTCTGATCTGGTAATTTACGTCTAAAATTTAGCATTTTTTAACTTTTTTGCTGATCTCAAATTGGATTTTTGAAATTTCTTGATCTGCATTAATCTCCATAAATATTTGAGGGAATTTCATCTTATATATATCTATAATAGGTTCTGTTTCTTTAGTATATTCATTGAGCCTAGTTTTTACAACTTCTTGGTTATCATCTGATCTTTTTTCAATCTTTGATCTAGAAAGTATTCTGTTTTCAATTATATTTTGATCCAATTGAAAAAAAACAATTAAATCAAAAATAATTTTATTTTTATCAATAAATGAAATTAAAAAATTTGATTGAGCAATTGTTCTTGGATATCCATCAAGTATAAATCCTGATTGACAATCTAAACTTAAAAGTTTTGTAGATACAATTTCATTCAAAATATCATCGGACACCAAATTTCCAGAAGATAGAATTTTCTTTAAAACATTTGAAATTTTATCATTCTCTTTTAATTTTTCTCTTAAAATATCACCTGTTGATAAATGAGGTATATTTAATTCTTTTGCAAGTAAATTTGCCTGCGTACCCTTTCCCGACCCTGGGGGGCCAAAAAAAATGATTTTCATTAATTATCGTCGACCTTTAAGTTTTGTCTTTTTTAATAGCCCTTCATATTGATGTTGAAATAAATGTGATTGAACTTGAGTAATGAAATCAATCATTACTACAACAACAATCAACAAACTTGTACCACCTAAATAAAATGGAATTGATGTTTTAGATATTAAAAATTCTGGCAACAAAGCGACTAATGCTAAATATATTGTTCCTATTGTTGTTAAACGAATAAGAACATAATCAATATATTTTGCTGTATTTTCGCCTGGTCGTATACCTGGTATAAATCCTCCATATTTTCTTAAATTTTCTGCCTGTTCATCTGGATTAAAAACTATTCCTGTATAAAAAAACCCAAAGAAAATTATCATTGCTGCAAATAAAGCCAAATATAATGGCTGACCTCTTCCTAGATAACTTGATATAAATAAAAAAATGTCACTAGATGAACCAGCGCCAAAACCAGACATTGTATTTGGTAAGAGTAATATTGAAGAAGCAAAAATTACTGGTATCACTCCAGCAGTATTTATTTTTAATGGTAAGTGAGAACTTTGACCGCCATAAATCTTGTTTCCAACTTGTCTTTTAGGGTACTGAACTGGAAGTCTTCTTTGCCCCTTTTCAACAAATACGATAAATACAATTAAAGCAAGTACTAGAATTAAAATACCTAATATAAAAGCAACACTAAGTTCTCCTGTTCTACCTAACTCTAAAGTGCTAACAAATGCGCCTGGAAGATTTGCAACTATACCTGCAGTAATAATTAAAGAAATTCCATTGCCTACTCCCCTTGAACTAATTTGCTCTCCTAACCACATTAAAAAAATAGTACCTCCAACTAATGTAATTACAGTGGTCATTCTAAAGAATAATCCTGGTTCTATAACAATATTTCCATAAACTGTTTGCATTGATTCTAAGCCTATTGAAACACCATAACCCTGTAAACCTGCTATTAATACGGTGATATATCTTGAATATTGAATGATTTGCCTTCTTCCTTTAGAACCTTGCTCTTTTAAATTCTTTAAATGTGGAATGCTTGACTGCATCAAAGTCATAATGATTGATGCAGAAATATAAGGCATAACACCTAATGCAAATATTCCCATTCTGCCTAATGCACCACCCGAAAAAGTATCAAAAATTCCTAATATACCAGATGATTGTTGTTCAAAAAACTGTTGCAGTGAGGTTGGGTTAATACCTGGAATAGGTAAAAAGGTACCTAAACGAAATACTATTAAAGCTCCTAGAGTAAACAATAGTCTGTTTCTAAGTTCAGTTGCTTTACCCAAAGCTCCAAAATTTAAATTACCTGCAAGTTTTTCTGCTGCTGTTGCCATAATTAATTTTTAATTAAAATTATTTTACCACCAATTTTTTCTAATTTTTCAATTGCATTTTTTGAAGCATAAGAAATTTCTAAATTAATTGGTTGTTTAATTTCACCTATATTAAGTAATTTTAACCTACCTTTTGATTTGTTTAATAACTTCTTTTCAAAAAAATCTGATTCTTTTAATTTTTTTTCATCAAGTTTATATTTCTTTAAAAAATTTGAAATAATTGTAAAGTTAATTTGTTGTATCTTTTTTTTAAATGGATTTTTAAAACCTCTCTTAGGCAATCTTCTATATAAAGGCATTTGACCCCCTTCAAAACCTTTTATCGAAACACCAGAACGCGATTTCTGACCCTTTACACCTCTTCCTGATGTTTTGCCCAAACCAGATCCTGCACCTCTTCCTCTTCTTTTTCTTTTTTTATTAGAAGTTAAAGTTGAATTTAATTCATTAATTTTCATATGTTTTATTTGTTTGTTATTCTATATGGTTTTCATTCTTTAAATTTTTACTTCACTTATTTTTTTTGATCTTTTTGAAGCTATTGATTTAGGTGACTCTGATTTCTTAAAGGCATCAAAGGTTGCCTTTAACATATTATGAGGATTAGAACTCCCTGTAGATTTAGCTACTACATCCTTTATCCCAAGTGATTCAAATAAAGCTCTCATTGCGCCTCCTGCTATTATACCCGTTCCTGGAGCGGCAGATCTTAATATAACTTTCCCTGCCCCAAATCGACCTACTATGTCGTGATGTAAAGTTCTGTTATCTTTTAAATGAACTCGGATCATTTTATTTTTTGCATTCTCTGTAGCTTTTCTAACGGCTTCTGGAACTTCTTTTGCTTTACCAGTTCCATAACCCACTCTACCTTTATTATCTCCAACAATCATTATAGCTGCAAAGCCAAAACGCCTTCCACCTTTAACAACTTTTGCTACTCTATTTATAGTTACTAAGTGTTCACTAAATTCTTTATTTTCATTATCAAACATAATATCCTTTAAAAATTAAGACCTTCACTTCTAGCAGCATCTGCAAGAATTTTGATTAAGCCATGAAATTTGTATTTTCCTTTATCGAATGCAACTTCTTTCACACCTTTAGAAATTGATCTTTTAGCTATTTCTTTACCAACCAATTCAGCAAGCTCTTTTCTATTTGATTTTTTATTGTCAACATTTTTTTCTAAAGTTGAGGCACTTACTATTGTAGTTCCTTTGTTATCATCAATTACCTGAGCATATAAATGATTATTTGATTTAAAAACAGATAATCTATTTCTTTTAGAAACTTTTTTTAAATTAAATCTTGTTCTCTTTTTTCTATTTTCTTTCATTATATTAATCTTTTAATTATTTTTTCTTCCCTTCTTTTCTAAATATAAACTCATTTTCATATTTTATCCCCTTACCTTTGAACGGTTCTGGCTTTCTATAAGAACGAATTTTCGCTGCTGTTGCACCCAAAACTTCTTTATCAAAACTGTATAATTTTATTATATTTTGTTTAGGACATTCCACTTTTACTTCTTTTGGTATTTCATAATCAATATCATGACTATAACCAACTTGTAGTTTTAATTTTGAACCTGATATACTAGCCCTATAACCTGTTCCATTTAGTTCAAGTGTTTTTGAAAAACCATCACTCACACCTTGTATTAAATTAGCCACTAGCGCTCTTGTTGTGCCCCAGCTTGGATTTAATTTATCTTTTTCATCCTTAGGAAGAATTAATATTTCTTCATTGTTTATCTCAACAGTATAAGAAGAATTTATATTTAAACTCTTTTCTCCTAATTTACCCTTAGCAAAGAAAAGACCATTTTCAAACTTGCAGTTAATTTCTTTGTTAATTTTAATACTATTTTTAGCAATTCTAGACATTATTAAAATACCTCACAAAGAATTTCTCCACCAACATTTTTTTTTCTTGCTTGATTGTCTGACATTACTCCTTTTGGTGTAGATAAAATAGAAATCCCTAAACCTCCATACGTTTTAGGTAAATCCGAAATTTTAGAATAAACTCTTATTCCAGGTTTTGATATTCTTTTAATATTTTTAATAACCGGTGTTCCATTATAATACTTTAGATCTATTTGAATTGAATCAATCCCATTACGTACTTCAATATCTTTATAATCTCTAATATATCCTTCATCTTTTAAAACAGATAACACATTCATATTTAATTTAGATTTAAAACAAGATGTAAAAGATTTTCTTGCCCTATGGGCGTTTTTGATTCTTGCTAACATGTCTGATAAAGCATCATTAAAACTCATAAAACCCCCTCTACCAACTTGATTTTACAACACCTGGCAAATCACCCGACATTGATAATTCTCTTATTTTTATTCTAGATAAACCAAATTTTCTATAAACTCCTCTAGTTCTTCCAGTAATTTGACATCTGTTTCTATACCTTATTGAAGAGCTATTTCTTGGCAAGTCATTTAATTTACTTTGCAGCTTTAAACGCTCTTCCATTGAAATATCTTTTTTCATAATTTTTTCTTTTAATTTATTTCTTTTATTTTTAAATTTCTTTGAAAGTTGTGATCTTGAAAGATTTTTTTGTATTGAACTTAGTTTTGCCATTTTACTCCTAATTTATGTTCTCACCTTTAAAAGGCATATTAAAACTTTTTAATAATTCTAAAGCATCATTATTGTTTTTAGCTGAAGTACAAATCGTTATGTCTAAACCTCTAACTTTGTCAATTTTATCATAATTTATTTCCGGAAATATTATTTGTTCTTTAATTCCCATTGAATAGTTTCCATTTCCATCAAAACTACTGGAATTCAAACCTCTGAAATCTCTTATTCTAGGTATAGCAATATTAATTAATCTATCCAAAAATTCATACATTATTTTATTTCTAAGAGTAACTGAAACACCAAGTGGCATACCTGCTCTAATTTTAAAGCCTGCTATAGCTTTTTTTGCTTTCGTTTTAATAGCTTTTTGTCCTGCTATTAATGATAATTCATCTTGAGCTTTTTCAATTAACTTAGAATCTTCTTTACCTTCGCCTATTCCCATGTTCAAAACTATCTTATTAATTTTTGGTACCTCATAAATATTTTTACAATTAAGCTTTGCCATTAAGTTAACAGATATTTTTGATTTATATTCTTCTAAAAGTCGGCTCATTTTATATTTCTTTTCCTGAATTTTTATTAAATCTTACCTTTTTATCTTTGCTAATCTTAAAACCAATTTTTACTGGTTTGTTAGACTTTGCATCAAAATAAGCTATGTTACTAATTTGAATCGGCATTTCTTTATCGACTATGCCTCCTGGCTCATTATTTCCAGGCTTCTTATGTTTTTTTACTTTATTGATTTCAGAAACTATTGCTTTTTGATTTTCAGTTAATATGCGCAATATTTTTCCTTTTTTACCCTTATCTTTTCCAGCTAGAACAATCACTTCATCGCCTTTTCTGAGTTTAGTTTTATATTTCATTATAATACCTCTGGAGCTAAACTTATAATTTTCATAAATTTTTTTGTTCTTAATTCTCTTGTAACAGGGCCAAAAATTCTAGTTGCAATCGGTTCTTCTTGCTTATCTAAAAGTACTGCAGCATTTTTATCAAATCGAATTGTTGTGCCATCTTTTCGACCAAATTCCTTTGATGTTCTAACTATAACTGCTTTAAAAACTTCTCCTTTTTTTACCTTAGCTCTTGGTATAGCGTCCTTTATTGATACAACTATAATATCACCAATTGATGCAAATCTTCTTTTGGAACCTCCCAAAACTTTAATGCATTGAATTTTTCTAGCTCCAGAATTATCTGCTACAGAAAGATTAGACTGCATTTGTATCATTTAATTATTCTCCTTTGTAGTTTCTAATGTTATCCAACTTTTAAGTTTTGAAATTGGTCTAGATTCAATAATACTAACCAAATCACCAGGTTTGTAATGATTTTTCTCATCATGAACATGATATTTTTTTGAGCGACTAATTATTTTCTTATAAAGTTTATGTTTTACTCTTCTTACAACTTTAACAACAATCGTTTTATTAGCATTAGAAGATATCACAGTTCCAGATAAAATTCTTTTAGGCATTTGTTTCTCCTATATTTCTTGAAATTGTTGTTTTTAATTGAGCTATTTTTCTTTTAGTTTTTTTAATTTCTGAAGTTTTTTCAAGTTGACCAGTTGATTTTTGAAATTTTAAATTCAAAAGCGCTTTTTTTAAATCTACAACTTCTTCTCTGATTTTTTTTCTATCTAATATTATTTTTGATTTAGCCATTATATATTTCTCTCTACAAATTTACACTTAATAGGAAGTTTTGCTGCTGCTAAACTCATTGCTCTTTTGGCATCTTCAACGCCAACTCCATCAATTTCAAACATTATTCTTCCAGGCTTGACTCTGCATGCCCAAAATTCATTAGAACCTTTACCTTTACCCATTCTAACTTCAGCAGGTTTTTTTGAAACTGGAACATCTGGAAATATTCTAATCCACATTTTACCTGCTCTTTTAAGGTATCTAGTTATGGCTTTTCTAGCAGATTCTATTTGTCTTGAAGTAACTCTTTCTGGCTCAATAGCTTTCAAGCCATAACTCCCATAATTCAAAGCAAAATTTCCTTTTGCTTTACCATGGATACGTCCTTTAAATTGTTTGCGAAATTTAGTCTTTTTTGGAGAAAGCATATTCATTATCTTACACTGCCTTGATCTATTTGATTTTTTTCACTTGCGTATGGATCTTTGCTTAAAATTTCACCTTTATTTATCCAAACTTTAATTCCACAAATTCCATATGTTGTTTCAGCTTCAGCTGTAGCATAATCAATATCACTTCTTAATGTATGTAATGGTACACTACCCTCGTGATATTTTTCAGTTCTCGCAATCTCTGCTCCACCTAATCTTCCACTGCAAACTACTTTAACGCCTTTAGCTCCTAATCTCATGGATGATTGAACAGCTTTTTTCATAGCTCTTCTAAATGAAATTCTTTTTTCAAGCTGAGTTGCTATATTTTCTGCAACTAATTTTGCTTCTACCTCTGGTTTTCTTACTTCTTTAATATCTAAAAAAACTTCAAGATTTGATAATTTTGAAAGCTTGTTTTTTAAACTTTCAATATCAGCACCTTTCTTACCAATAATTATGCCGGGTCTAGAACTATAAATTGTAATTCTTAATTTTTTTGCAGCTCTTTCAATATTTATTTTAGAAATACTAGCATTTTTTAATTTTTGTCCAACATATTTTTTAATTTCTAGATCTTGATGCAAAAATTTTGCATAATCATAGTTGGAAAACCACCTTGAAGACCAAGTTCTGTTAATTCCGAGTCTTATGCCGTTTGGATTAACTTTCTGTCCCATAATTATTTATTTCCCTTCTGAACTTTAGATCGCTCTTCAACTATAATTGTAATTTTACTAAATGGTTTAATTATTGATGAAGATCTGCCTTTCGCTCTTGGTCTAAATCTTTTCATAGTTATACTTTTACCAACAAATGCTTCCTTAACGAACAAATTATCAATATCTAATTGCTTATTATTTTCTGCATTCGCAATAGCAGAATTTAAAACTTTTAATACGCTTTTTGCAATTCTTTTATCTGAGAATTTAAGTTGATTAACAGCTTTATTTACTTTTTGATTAACTATTGTTCTCGCAATATTTGCAAGTTTAAGAGAGCTAACTCTGATTGTATTGTCTTTTGCTACTGCTGTTAAATCTTCATTCATTTTATTTTTCTACCTTCTTATCTGCTGCTGTATGTCCTTTAAAATTTCTAGTTGGAGAAAATTCACCAAATTTATGACCAACCATATGTTCGCTAACATTTACAGGTATAAATTTTTGTCCATTATAAACGCCAAAAGTTAAGCCTACAAATTGTGGTAAAATAGTTGATCTACGAGACCAAGTTTTTATTACCTCTTTTTTGCCTGATTCATTAACTTTTTCAGCTTTCTTAATTAAAGTCATATCAACAAATGGTCCTTTCCAAACTGATCTAGCCATTATTTTTTCCTTCTTTTAATTATGAAGACATTTGTCTTCTTATTTCTTCTTGTTTTTTTACCTTTAGTAGAAACACCCCATGGAGTTACAGGATGTCTACCTCCAGAAGTTCTGCCTTCACCTCCACCATGTGGATGATCAACAGGGTTCATAACAACACCTCTAACTTTTGGCCGAAAACCTAAAAATCTTTTTCTACCAGCCTTACCTAGCTTAACATTTTTTTGATCTGGATTTGATAATATTCCTACTGTTGCCATAGAATTTTTATTTATGTACCTTATTTCTCCAGAGACTAGTCGAATTTGAACATATGTTTCTTCTTTTGAAATAATTTGAGCAGATGTTCCAGCAGATCTAACCAACTGGCCTCCAGCTCCTGGTTTAATTTCTATATTATGAACACTGGTACCTACAGGGATGTTCTTGAGAGGTAAGCAGTTTCCATCTTTAATTTCAACATTATCTCCTGAAGAAATATTATCTCCAATTTTTATATTTTTTGGAGATAGAATATATCTGTACTCACCATCTTCATACTTAACTAATGAAATAAATGTTGATCTATTTGGGTCATATTCATTTCTAATTACCTCAGCACTAATATCAAATTTATTTCTTTTAAAGTCAATTAATCTATATTTTCTTTTAACTCCTCCACCCATTCTACGAGATGTTATTCTTCCTTGATTATTTCTACCACCTGTTGATTTTATTGGTACGGTAAGAGCTTTAAAAGGATTTTCTTTTGACAAATGTTTTTTTGAAACTAATACAGTACCTCTTTGACCTGGAGTATTTGGTTTAAGTTTTATAAGCACTATTTGATCTCCAAAGAACTATCAATTGTATTTCCTTCAGAAAGAGTAACAATTGCTTTTTTAATATCATTTTTATATCCTAGACTTCCCTTAAACGACTTAAGCTTACCTTTGATGATACTTGTATTAATTTTTATTACCTTAACATTAAAAATTTTTTCTATTGCTTGTTTAATTTCATTAGAATTACTTTCTTTAGAAACTACAAAACTATATTGATTGTATTGATTTAGATTTGTTGATTTTTCCGTCATCAGAGGTTTTTGAATTATACTGTAAGCTTTCTCTACAGAAATTATTTTTTTATTTCTCATAGTAACCTCTCTTTTATTTTTGTAAGCGATGTTTCTTCAATAAAAATTTTTTCATATGTTACTAAATCCAGAACATTTATTCCTTTTTGATTTAAAAGTGAAACTCTTGGTAAGTTACTAGAAGCTTTTACAAAATTATTGTCTGCTTTTTCATTACCATAAACAAATAATGCAGATTTAAAATTAAATTTTTGCAGTTGCTTTGCTAATTGTTTAGTTTTATGAGATTCTATTGTTAGAGAATCTACAAAAATAATATTATCATCTGATAATTTTGATGAAAGAGTTGATTTGATTGCTAATTTTTTCTCTTTTTTATTAAGATTAAATGAATGATCTCTATTGACCGGTCCCATTGAGGTTGCTCCTCCTCTAAAGTGGGGAGGTTTACTACTTCCTTGCCTAGCATTACCAGTACCTTTTTGAGAAAAAGGTTTCTTTGACCTTCCATTTACCTCAGATCTTGTTTTTGTTTTGTGACTTCCTTGTCTTGACTTTGCATTTTGATATCTAATATATTCATGAATAATATCCGGTAATAATTTAATACCAAATATACTATCGTCTATCTCAATTTCTTTTAACAGCTTGTTATCTAAATTTACTAATTTTTTTTTCATGTTTCACTTTTTTTATTTGCATCTTTCAGTAATACTATTGAATTTTTTTTACCTGGTACGGATCCTTTTACTATAATCAGGCTATTTGCTTCATCAATATCAATTATTTTGAGATTTTGTTTTGTAACTTGTTTTGCACCCATATGTCCTGCCATTTTTTTACCTTTAAAAACTTTTCCCGGGTCTTGATTTTGACCCGTTGATCCATGAGCTCTATGGGAAACAGAAACTCCATGAGAAGCTCTTAAACCTGCAAAATTGTGTCTTTTCATTGCTCCAGCAAAACCTTTACCATTAGAAATTGATGTAACATCAATAAATTGTTCTTTTGTAAAATGAGATACATTTAGAGTTGTACCAACTTCAAGAACATTTTCTGAGTCAACTCTAAATTCTTTTAATATTTTTTTTGGTTTAATATTTAAATTAGCAAATATTTTTTGCTGCGGTTTATTTATTTTTTTAACATCAGTATTAGTGTCAATACTTGCTACTTGAACTGAACTATATCCATCTTTTTCAGGAGTTTTTAAGCCAGACACTACACATTCATCAACTTTTAGCACTGTAACTGGGATAACCATTCCTTTTTCTGCGTAGTATGAACTATTACCTATCTTTGTTGCTATTAAACCTGATCTTTTTTTCATAGTTATATTTTTATATCAACTTCTACACCTGCAGATAAATCTAATTTCATTAATGCATCAACTGTCTGAGGTGTTGGATCAACAATATCTATCAATCTATTATGTGTCCTTATTTCAAATTGATCTCGACTTTTCTTATCAATATGTGGTGATTTATTAACTGTAAATTTTTCAAATCTTGTTGGTAATGGAATTGGTCCTTTTACCTTTGCTCCAGTTCTTTTTGCTGTATTAATTATATCTCCTGTACTGTTATCTAACATTTTGCTATCAAAAGCCCTTAAACGAATCCTTATATTTTGTGATTCCATTATGCTAACTTTGCTTTCACTTCTTCTGCCACATTAGAAGGAACTTGTTCATAATGATCAAATTGCATTGAATAATTAGCTCTACCTTGTGTTAAAGATCTTAAATTATTTACGTAACCAAACATGTT
>CEUZ01146794.1_pt1 | contig 11048 bp, 12 predicted proteins | sample 361511 | NCBI WGS metagenome assembly CEUZ01 (sample SAMEA2622822, study PRJEB7988) | marine metagenome | biome: marine biome (ENVO:00000447); feature: surface water layer (ENVO:00002042); material: "saline water (ENVO:00002010), including plankton (ENVO:xxxxxxxx)" | depth 5 m
AGCTTTTTTGTATCTTTTAATAAATCAATTTTAAAAATTTTAATTTTCTTTTTATTAATGGGCAGAAGATAAATATTTTTTTTTTTACAGAATGTTCCAAAAACTTTATATTTTTTTTTAACCAAATATGAAGCAAGAGCTGCGCCAGAAAAACTTGAAATTCCCAAAATGAATATTTTTTTCATTACATTTTGATTAATGGTCTTATCACTTTTCCTTCTCTTAAATCTTTTATGGCAAGACCTATTTCGTTTAGTTTATAAATATTTTTTCCAAAATATTTTTTCCATTTAAATTTTTTAAATTTATTATAAAATATGGCAAATTTTTTATCGTAGTTAAATTTATTAATCCAAGCACCCGATACTATTTTTCCCATTATAAAATTCCATGGATCTATCTTTACTTCTTTTTTAAATGGGTAATTTCCAATTATTACAAATCTACCACCAAAATTTTTAATTGTTTTTAAACCGTTTTTCATCAATTCTAAATTACCAGTGCATTCAATCCCATTTTGAAAAAAATTTTCGTATTTTTTAAGATGTAATTCATAATCGTTTTTCTTAACTAAAATAATATCTGTAGCTCCAAATTCTTTAGCAACTTGTAGTTTTTTATAAACTCTATCGAAAGCAAAAATTTTTTTAAAACCAACTTTTCTTGCCGCAAATATACAAGCTAGACCCACCCCTCCAGTTCCAAAAATTATTATATTATCTTTTGTGGTATCTTTTAGAGTATTAAATACAGCATTAAAAGCAGTCGGAATAGCGCATCCCATGAGCACGTCTCTTTTTAAATTATTTTTTTTGGGAAGTTTTAAAATCCTATTTTCGCTTACAGTTGCATAATTTGAAAAAGTATTTACTGGACCGCCATTTATAATTTTTTTTTTATGCAAATACTTTACTCCGCTCGCTTTTTTTCCGTCCGATTGAAGCCAAGTAAGACAAACTTTATCATTTTTTTTAACTTTTTTTACCCCCGGCCCAACTTCTTTAACTAATCCTGTAGCTTCGTGACCTAAGCAATGAGGAAGATATCTGTCTTTACCTCTTAATCCCATAATTTCTTGTATTTGCGTATGGCAAATAGAAGAATATTTAATTTTTACTAACACCTGCCCTTTTTTTAATTTAGGCAAATTTAAATCTAAAACTTTAATAAAATTTTTTTTTATTAAAGTAGCTGCACTAATTTTCATTAGATTCTAAAAGAATTTGACTCCGAAAAATCAGTTACAACATCAGTTCCTGATAGCATATGAGATTTCTTACTTATTAAAAACTCAACAACAGGTATTACATCTTGTGCTCTTGCATATTTTTTTCTGGGCAATCTTGTATTTTTGAATTTTTTATATGCTTTTATATTTCTTTTTTTTAAACGTGCAAAACTATTATCATTTGTTTCAAATGCTCCAAGAATAATAGTATTTACAAAAATGTTATTTTTTACAAAAGCTTTAGCAAGCTTTTTAGAATAAACTGTTAATGCAGCTTTAGCACATGAATACCCAATAGATGCAGTTGATTCTAGTGCAGCAACAGAGCTTACATGAAGTATATTTCCAGTAATTTTATTTTTAACCATTTTTTTTATTAAAAAATTATTTATTTCTGATTGGCAAATTAAATTTACCTTCAATAACCTTAAAAAATCTTTTTCGGATATGAAATCTGATTTTATCCCTAAACCACCACCCATACAGTGAATTATTGTGTCTATGTTTTTTACTTTTTTCAAAAAAAATAAAAAATTTTTTAGCTTATGTTTCTTCGATATATCTCCATCAAAATAAATATTTTTTTTATTTTTTAGTATTCTTCTAAGTGACTTTATTTTATTTCTAGTTTTGCCTAAGCAAATTAAACTTTTTACCTTTTGGTCAAGATAAATTGATAGTTCTTTACCTAAACCACTAGTGGCTCCTGTAATTAATATATTGCGATTCTTGAATGTATTCATTTAATCTTTATAACTTTTAATCTTTCATTTTTTAAATTGGAATTGCTTAAATGAGGATAAAGATCATCAAGTCTTGGGGTATAAAAAGTTCCATCTGGAAGGAGTTTATTTTGTGTTCTTGGAATCAAAGGTTGTTCAGGTGGCATGTTTACTTCAATTAAAGCTGGTGTAGATAAATTAATTATTTTTTTTATTTGATTTTCGATCGAGTTTTTCTGCAATTTAAAATATTTAAGATTAAAAGTTTTTGCAATCTCTTTAAAATTTGGAAATGAAATTCCACTTCCTTTAGTTGAACCCAAGAGTCTCTTAAAATTTTTCTTTTGCATAATTTTCATTGTCAAATAGCCTTGGTTTTCCAGAATAAAAATTTTCATTGGTATTTTGTAATGACTAACTGTTTGCAATTCTTGAATGTTGAACATTAAGCCCCCATCGCCAGTGATACAAATTATATTACTTTTTTTGTCAGCATAGTAACTGCCTATAGCACCAGGTAATCCAAAACCCATAGCTGCAAGTCCGCTAGAAGTAAATAGTCTTTGCCTGTTGTAATTTTTAATTTTAAATCCTTGCATAGTACAAGTAAAACTAGTTCCCATATCTGTTACTATAGTTTCATTTCCTTTTAGCGATTTTGACAAGCTGTCAATAAAATGAAATGAGTTTATGCCATTTTTTTCTTTTAAATATTTTTTTTCCATAACTGGATATTTATTTTTCCAATAATTTAAAAGTCCTACCCATTTTTTAAATTGCTTAATTTTTCTTCCTTTAAAATATTTATTTGCTATTTTTAAAAAAACATTCAAGTCTGATTGATATTTTAAAATTACCTTTGTAAATTTATTTTTATTAAGTTCGCTTCTAGAAATATCTATAATTATTTTTTTTGCTTTTTGAGCAAAAAGCTTTGTTTTATAACCTGTTTGAGGCACTGATAATCTTGAACCCAAAACAATTATTAAATCAGCCCCCTCTATAGCTAAGTTTGAAGCTCGATCTCCAAAAATTCCCATTCTCCCAACATACAAGTTGTGATTTGAATTAATAATATCGCTAGCATTCCAAGAGCTTATGACTGGAATGCTTAACTTATCCATAAAAATTCTAAATAATTTCTCGCTCTTAGAAATGTGAATCCCATTTCCAATTACTATTATTGGTCTCGAAGATTTAATAATATTTTTTTCTAGGGTCTTAACAATTGTATTTTTATTTTTTTTATTTTCATCTTTTTTAATAAATTTCTTAATTTTCTTAGTATCAATTAATTTAGACTGAACATCTAATGGAACATCAAGCCAAACTGGCCCTGGTCTAGAATCAAACATTGAATGGTAGCTCTTGTTAAGGTAAATATCTATTTTCTCAGGATCATCAATTGTTGCGGAAAATTTTGTTATAGGTTTAACAATATCAATAATATTAATTTCTTGAACGCCTATTTGTCTTGTTTTGGTATGCCGAATCATATCTTTTGTCGAAACTTGACCTGAAATAACAAACATTGGAATTGAGTCTATCCACGCTCCTGTAACGCCAGTTATAGCATTTGTAGCCCCAGGTCCTGAAGTAGTGTGCAAAATACATGGCTTTTGATTTTTTCTATAAAAAGCGTCAGCAGCCATAGCTGCAGATTGTTCATGATGAAAAAAAATAAATTTTAATTTATTGTTTTTTCCAAAAGAGTCATTTAAATGCATTGCCCCACCTCCAGTTATGCCAAATACGTGGGACATTTTTTTCTTTACAAAAAAATCCGATATGTAATCTGAAACTTTAATTTTCACTTTGATTTTAATCCCAATGATTTTGAAGTTGAAAAATAATGATCGCCTTTGTAACCTACTGTTTTAAATAACTTTAACCATTCTTTTTTGTACAAAATTGTAGTTCCTATAAGTGTCCATTTGTAAAATTCGTTTCGCTCTTTGTCATTATCGCAAGAGGCAAGTACCACATAAGCATTTTTTGATACTCTTTGCATTTCCTTTAAAGTTTGAACAACATCACCTAAATTTTGGCTATAAATAGAATTAAACGCAAAAACTAAATCAAAATGTTTGTTCTTAAATTTTAAATTATAATAATTTGAAAAACTTAGATATTTTTTTACATTTTTATGTGCATGTTGTATCGGATAGTAATGGTTTTCAATTCCATGAATTTTAATACCTGGTATTAAATCTCTTAAATCTTTTAAAAAAAAACCTTTTTTACAACCCAGATCGAGAACTTTAGATTTACCACTTAGTTTATACTTTTTAATAATTTTAGGCAAAAATTTCTTCCATCTGCCGTCATATTTGTATCCACCATATCCATCAAGACGATTACCATCATAATATTGTTTACCCAGCCCCCACGCTGTTATTTTGTTTTTAATATTTCTTTTTTTTGCTAATAAAGATCTTGGTTTATTACCTTTAAAATAGCCGGTATCAAAAAACGCCATAATATTAAATTTATATAATTACAAAGGTAAACTTGGAGAAGGATAAGTTTTTCCTTTAGGATTAGTAGTTTTTCTTTTCTTAACTATATCGGTATCATTGCTGTACAAACCTAAAAACCATCTGCCACGTGGTGAATGATAGTTCAGCTTTGTTTCTGGATCTATTGTAGAAACACCGTGTAAAACTGTAGCGTAACCGATTAACATATCGCCAGTTTCAACTTTTTCGTCACAATCTATGACTGTTCCATTTTTTTTATAACAATAGAATCCACCCTTAAAATAATCTTTTCCTCTTTTACTTAAGAAACCACTAATAATTACACGCTGATTATGATACGGGTCGCTATGAGTTTCTAACCATCCTGCGCCAGCTGGATAATGAACAATTTGAAATCGATCTACAACTTTATCCATATTGCTTGTTGTATTTTTTTCAAATTCGTTAAATTTAAATCCACCAAGAAGTTTGAAGGCTCGCCAACGTTTATAAATTTTTTCATACATATTGAGAGGATCAGAATTCCACGGAAAAAAATAAAAGGAATGTTTAATATGATTAGAACTATATTTTTTTGTTAATTTTTCATCTATCAATCTGTGGAAGTTGGGACAATTTCCTTTCATTTTATGAAAGCTCATTTTTTTTGTTTTTTTTATTTTCCAGGCTCCAGTAATTAATTTGTTACAAAATTTTTCAGAGAAAGCCTTTTTTAATAAATAAACGTCTCCAGAATATAATGATCTAACTAATTTTTTTATTACATTCTTATTTTCTGAAAAAACTTTTTTTGTAAAAGAATCGCAATTTTCTATAACCAACTTTCTTGCAAAAATAGGTCTCTTATATTTTTTTTCTATATTTTCCCATTCCGATTTAAATGTTATTCTTTTCATAATGTTCATTAAATTCTTAAAAAATTAGCCTTATTGTAGATTAAATTTAAACTTTCAATAAAGTATTGCAATATTGCAGAAATTTTAATTTATTTAAAGGGTGTCTCTGTCCTTCAACTCCGACTTGGATGGCGCCAGCTGTATTTCCTACAAAAGAAGCTAGTTCCAAAGATTTAGTCAGATAAAGTATAGGCGATGAAATAGAAAGGAAAGCATCACCGGCACCCATAGTATCGACCGTAGTTTTAGTGATCGCTGGCATTGAAAAACTAAATTTACTATTTGTAGATGCGATACTTCCTTTGCTACCTAAAGTAATAATCGTATATTTGCCTTTGGTAATCTTTAATATTCGTTGAGGAATATCACGAATATTTGCATGTTTATCACTAATCGCCATTCTTGCTTCATCTAAAGCCATACAATAGTACGATGCCTTATTATACTTGCTAATTAAATTATACCCTTTGTTTCCAGCATTAATCTGAGCATTAACGGCTAAAAATTTAGATTTTGAACATAAAATATTTATTATTTTTTTGGTAAATAAACCATGACCATAATCATTTACAATTACCACATCATATTTTCGAAGATTAGCATTTAAAAACTTATGTATTTTATTTTCAATGTTTTTATTTATTGGGTAATCATTCATTTCATAAATTTCAAATAATTTATTTAGCGTATAGTGGTGTCTTTGAACAAATCTAGTTTTTGTAGTAGTTTGATTATTACTTTTAAAAATTAATCTTCTTTTAATATTTCTTGCAATATTTTTTTTTATAAAACTTTTATACTTTTTTTCATTTCCCATTACTGTTATAAAATCAATATTATCACAAAAGGTAGATAAATTATTTACAGCAGAAAATAAACCTCCGAGAAAAGTATCTTTTCCATTATGTTGTGCAGCTATTATATTTTCTTTTGATGGCTTACCTAATGTTGAAACATGTACATAATTGTCAATAATTGTATCACCGATCATTAAAATTTTTAATTTAGATATGTTATTTATAATTTTTTGAACTTTATGAAAGGGATATTTTATTTTAATTTTTTTTAAAGTATAAATTAATTCTTTCTCCATACTGATTTCATTTATATTTTTTGAAGATGAAAAACTTTCTTCGTTAGTAAATATAAGTTTGCCACCAACTTTTGCGGCTGCAGCCTTTTCCTTAAATATATTGCCTGTTAAATCCCTTTGATGTATTCCAAATTTAAATTTATTTTTTGAAAATTTATAATCTTGACCTTTTGCATAAATATTTGGTTTAAGTTTTGATATAATTTTTGTTGCATCTGAATTTCGATCTATATGTATATAATCAATAGCTGAAAATTCGGACAAAAATTCTATTCTTTGATCCTCATTATAAATTGGTCTGTTAATTCCTTTATTTACATGTTTGTCTTCAGTTAAACTAACAATTAAATAATCGCCAAATTTTTTTGCTGCTTTGAAATGTTTAATATGTCCCAAATGAGGAAAATCAAATACCCCATGACATAACACAATTTTCTTTCCAGATATTTTTTTTTCTTTTGAAAATTTTATTAAAAAATTTAGTGATTTTAATTTAGACATTATTGATAGGATTTTGTTTATTTCGATCTATTACTAAATGATGACTGATATATCAATAAATGATAATAATTTAGTCATGCGATTTAAAAAATTAAAAAAAGTGGCTTCAGTATTTATTTATTCCGGAAATCAATTGCTTCTACAACTAAGAGATGAAAAAAAAGGAATCGTTTATCCTGGTTGTTGGGGATTAATTGGTGGATCATTAACTAACAATGAAAATCCGTATAATGGAATTAGAAGAGAAATTAGAGAAGAAATATCAATCGCTAATCTTAAAAAATTAAATTTTATAGACATTTTTTTAAGTTTTAAAATTGAGAACGTCATACACTATGTATTTAAAGCTAATTTAAATGCCGCGCCAAAAATAATTTTAAATGAGGGCATTGAATATAGTTTTTTTTCAAAATCAGATTTTTTTAAGGGATATAAAATCTCAAAAAAATTAAAAAAAACTTGTTTTATTGTTGACCACCCAATTATGAAAAAATATTATTTTAAAACTTTAAAAAATTAATTCTTTTTCTTATACAGATCTATTACACCCTTCATCCATTCCCCCACGTATTTGTAGTGTGGGGAAGTCACTATGTTGCCATCAATAACACAAGGTTTATCTATAAATTTTGCACCTGAATTGACTATGTCGTCTTTCCAAGCATAATATCCCGTCATCGATCTCCCCTTCGCCAATCCAGAAGAAATTAATAACATGGCTGCGCTACATGTTGCGGCAATTATAGTTTTATTTTCATGGAATTTTTTTATTAAGTTTAATATCTCTTTGTTAAGCCTCATTATTTCCATCGACTTAACTCCACCTGGTAATATCAGAATACTATAGTCTTTATTGTCTATTTCACTCAATTGAACAATTTTATCTTCCTCTTTAGGGGGGATTTTTGTTCCAAAAAAACCTAGGACTTGTTTGTTATCACCATTATACGTGGACACATCAAATCCCTCTTCTTTTAATCTATAAAATGGATAAATAAATTCATGGTCTTGAACAAGCTTTGAAGTCAAAATTAGTGCTTTTTTATTCATGTTTAATTTAATTATATTTTTTTTTTCGAAACTCGTAAAATTGTTAATTGTTTATCAATTTTAAATACTTCGGACAATTTTTTTAATGTACTAGTTTTAACGATTTCTCCGTGAGAAATTACGCACTTACCCTTTTTATCTACAATCTTTCCATTTAAAATGGCAGAAATTGTCTTATCATTTTTTTTGGTTAAATTTTTAAAATTTTTGTGAATCTCTAAAGAAACTTCTAAGTTATTAATATGATATTTTTTATTTTTTCCTATTTTTGGATGTTCAAATTTTATAAGTTTAGATCCAACTTTCTTTGTATATTTTGATCCTTCATAGGGTCTGGATTGGCGACCATATTTATCTTTGAATCTAACTAAATCTTTTTTATTAACTGGAGTTTCAAATTCTAGAGCACAAACACCTTGCTTGGAGACAGCTTTAATTGAATGAAATAATCCAGGTCTTATTACTAACCTCGAAGGGGCTTTATAATGACTCGTATTAGCACTATACAAACCTAGTTGAACTAAAGCTTGACCGTTAAGTATTATAAATCCAGTTTTTTTACTAGGGTGACAATGAAGTGATGTTTTGTGTTTGTAATTTATTTTTACAAAAGTGATAGCAAGGCGATTAGAATTTCTAAAAATTATATATTCATATCCCCAAGGTTTATAAACAACCCTGTTATCATAAAAATTGTTATTATTTTTGTTCACCATGTTCAATTTAACCAATCAGGATCTTTTCTAAGAAATTTTGCACCAAATCTAGCCTTAAATTTTCCATGTGCAAATCTGTGACTATTAATATAATTACTAGAGTAAAAAATTTTCCAGAATTTATTTTGTAACTTATCGTCAATTTCCGTATTTTCCCATTTTCCCTCTATTCTCTCAATTGCTTCTACAACTATATCCTTAATTTCTTCTGGGGAATTTTCAATTAATTCGACTCCTAAGGCTTCAAATTGTTTTGTTGCAGCACAATTTGCAATCTCCGAAAGTGCAATTTCTGAAAGTGTAAGATTTCTTTTCTTTTTTTTTGAAAAATGATGTTTTGTTAGTATTAAAACTTTCTTATGTTCAGTTTTTGCGTCCAACAAAGGAACTACAATCTGTACTAAAGGTCTTCTAAATGTAGTTGCAACACCATCAAAACCTGATGATGCTGAAATACAAAAGGTGCACTTTGCACCAAGATATATATCCATAAAATCATTCCTTAAATTAGAACTAGCGTAATCAATTATTTTACGATTGTTAGATTTTAATGGACTTGAAACAATTTTGCCCATTCTAAATACAAAATAACCTCTACTAGTTAACTCTTCGGCTGCAAGAATATAATTATTAATATTAGTATCTCTGTAATTATGATAATTCCAGTCTTTGTATGAATGATAAGTATTAAGGTATAAAGGATCTCTAACAGCTAAGCATACAAATTTATCTTTTTCAGATACTCCAAATTTTTTTAGATATTTTTTTCCTAACATTTCTTCTTCTTTTGTAAATTCTAAATGTATTTTAGATTTATCCATTAGGCCGTTTACATCTTTATCTCTGAAAGTGTTATTTGCAATATTATGTTTTTTAAAATTGGGAAAAAAATTAACTAAAAATTTGTTTAAATTATTGATAGGAGATAATAGCCAATTGGGCATAATATTTAATTTTCTTTTCCACATTTTGGCTAATTGCTGATTAGAAATATCATCGTAATAGAACAAATCTAGATATGATTGTTTTGGTTTATTAATTCCTGATTCAATTTCGCAACAATACAATTCGGTATTTGCTGAAAAGTGACCTATTCTACCAGATTCTATACTTCCAAAGCGTACAAGGTACCATGGACTTATTAGACGAATAATTATCGAAGTTGGTATTGAACATAAATATACTGGAGCTAAAAGTGAAATTTTAATTAAAGTAATTATTTTTTTTACAATTACAGTTGATCCACCCTTTTTCACTTCGGAAATATTTTTATTAATAAAATTTTTTAGATTCATAAATTTTACTAAAACACCTTAGAATTTTTACGGCAAAGCTCCGCACTATGCAAAAAATCACTTTTTACAATTTTTTTCATGCTGTGTTTATTATAACGGGCTAAATAAAAATCCTTTTTCAATTGTTGCAATCTTATCGCCCATTATGACTTTAAATTTTGTTTTTTGAATTTCTACTACTTGAAATATTAAATTTAATAATGGTCCGTTATTAAATTTATATTTTTTATTTAATTCAATATCAAAAAAATCTGCTGAAATAAAACCATTCTCATTTTCAGACTTTTTGCATTTTTTTATGAAGTCTTTTATCTCTTTTTGTGATTTATAAAAACCACTTAGAAAATATTTTAGGCCTTTTGTAAATTGAAGATTGTCAAGGATTTTTTGATTTGCAAATTTTGGATTAAAGCAAAAAATATAATCACCTAAAATATTAAATTCTTTTGATATTAATTTTTTCTTATAAAATTTTTCTATTTTTACTTTTGGATTATATATAACTACTTTATCCTTAAGTTTTTTTTTCAAGTCATCTAAAAAAAAATTAGCTTTCTTTTTATCGTATTTTGCAACTATCCACATTTTATTCTTTGTCTAGCTCCTCTTTTAATTCCTCATATTCTTTCATTTTTCTTTTCATAAAATTAACAGTTAGTTTTGTTTTTGCTGCAATACCTTTGGGAGTGAGAATGTAAATATAATTAAATTTATTAGTGTGTTTTTGGAAATTTTTTATTTTTATAAGTCCTTTTTGTTGAAGAGCTTTAAGACAATAATTTAATTTACCTAAGCTAAATCCAAGCTGATGGGCCAAATCTCTTTGGGAGGCCTCTGGACCTTTTTGAACCTCTCTCATAACATTAAAATGATCTTGGTCATTTATTTTTTTGTTCATATATTGAACAGTTATAATGTTCAATTAATGAACAGTAAAGAAAGTCTTAAAATATAAAAACTACATTTTGTGTGTTTTAATGAAATTTTGGTAAATACAACTATATCTAGAAATTTAATTTAACTGAAAATTTTTTTCAGTGCATAAATCAAGCCAATTGAGCTATTAG
>CEUZ01121151.1_pt1 | contig 11046 bp, 10 predicted proteins | sample 361511 | NCBI WGS metagenome assembly CEUZ01 (sample SAMEA2622822, study PRJEB7988) | marine metagenome | biome: marine biome (ENVO:00000447); feature: surface water layer (ENVO:00002042); material: "saline water (ENVO:00002010), including plankton (ENVO:xxxxxxxx)" | depth 5 m
AACTTTTAAAAAAATTAAGAAAAAAAACATCTTTACCAGTAATTTTTCTTACTTCAAAAGATGAGGAATTAGATGAACTTTTAGGCTTAAAGTTAGGAGCAGATGATTTTATAAAAAAATCTGGAGGCTTTTCAGTTAAAGTACTAATTGAGAGAATAAGAGTGCAGTTGAGAAAAAAAAATGTAAATAACATAGAAGATACAAAAAATATAATATCTCACGGAAAATTAAAATTAGATCCTTCCCAATTAGAATGTGAGTGGGATGGAAAATCTCTCCCTGATAAACTGACTACAACAGAATTCTTAATCGTTAAAGAACTTGCTAAAAGACCAGGCATTATAAAAGAAAGGTCTCAATTAATGGATATAGCCTATAGGGAAGATACTGATATTGAAGATAGAACTATTGACAGCCATGTAAAAAGAATAAGAAAAAAATTTAAAAAAGTAGATGGAGACTTTTCTGCTATTGAAACAAGATACGGCAGTGGATATCGTTGGAACGTTAATTAATGTTCAGTAGTTTTATAAAAAATTTATCGATATTAAAAAAATTTCTTTTTATAAATTTATTAATTTTTATAGTAATTGGAAGTTTTACAGTTCTTTATTTAAATACTATACAGCCAAATTTAATAAATAAAAAAGCATCAAATCATATAAAAATAATTGATAATACAATTGATAATATTAATAGATTAAAAATAGATTTTACAGAAGAGGAAATTAGAAAGTTTTTATTTTCTACTCGATTCCTTTTTCAAAACTTGGATAGAGTAATTATATATGATAGTAAATTTAATTTAATTGGTGATACCGATACTTTAGATTTAGACCCAAGATCTTTTTCACAAAAATTAGAAGTTATTGAATTAAATGAATTAAATACAAATAATATTTCAAAAGATGAAACTAAGAAAAAAGGAAAAAATAAAAAAACATTAACTATCAATGACTTTGTTGAGAATTATGCGGAGTCGGATGAATTTGGTAAGCCTTATACTTTTACAAAAGAAACTTACAATCAATTTTTGCTGATTACTATTAAAAATGTGAATGATGGTAAAAATAATATAGGATATTTAGCGATTTCAGAAAATGCAAATGAAATAAGAGCAGCAATCAATGAAAGAAAGAATTTTATTATAAGAACTTTTTTTGTAGTAGTGATAGTAATTTTTGTGTTTTCTTTTGTTTTAAATAGATATTTTTTAAAACCTATTAAAAACTTAGTTTCTTATACAAATATAATTAAAGACAAGACAAAAAAAAAATTAGATATTGAGTCAATAAAGAAAAGAAATGATGAGCTTGGTAAATTGTCAAAATCATTAGATGAAATGACTAATGAATTACAAAACCGTATAAATACAGCAGAAAATTTTTCTACAGACTTAGTGCATGAAATCAGAAATCCTTTAGCTTCTTTAAAAAGTGCATCAGAAATAATATCAGAAACAGAAGATAGACAACAAAGAGATAAGTTAATTAATATTGTATCACACGATGTGGAGAGAATAGAAAGATTGATAACAGATTATTCTCAAATGTTAAAAGATGAAGTTGCTATTTCATCAGAAAAAATGCAAAAATTAGATTTAATTTCAATTGCCAAGTCAGTAGTTGATGATTTTAATAGTATCTATAATTCTAAAAGGGGCATTTCAATTCAGCTAAAAATTAATGGAAAACATGAATATTATATATTGGGCATTGAAAACAGAATTGAACAAATAATAGCTAATTTATTGGATAACTCAATTTCATTTAGTAAAGATAATCAAAAAATTGTTGTTGAATTAGCAAAAGAAAATCAAGGAGAAATAAATTTAAAAGTTGTTGATGAAGGAGAAGGTTTTAGAGAAAAGGATACACAAAAAATATTTAAAAGGTTTTATAGCAATAGACCAGAGAAATTTGGTAAACATTCTGGCTTAGGGTTAAATATTGTAAAAAATTTGGTTGAACTGCACAATGGTAATATTTTTGCAACAAACAATAAGGGTAAAGGAGCAAAAATTGAAATTTCTTTTCCAAGTGTTTAAACAAAAAGTTGATTATTTTAAATAATATTGTTAAAAGCCACGCTCATGAATGATTACAAAGTAAAAGATATTAATTTAGCTAATTTTGGAAGAAAAGAAATTTCTCTTGCAGAAACCGAAATGCCAGGACTTATGGCATTAAGAGATGAATATAAAGGAAAAAAACCTCTAAAAGGAGCAAGAATTTTAGGATGTCTTCATATGACGATTCAGACTGCCGTTCTAATTGAAACTTTAGTAGAATTGGGAGCAGAAGTTCGGTGGTCTTCATGTAATATTTTTTCAACCCAGGATCATGCTGCCGCAGCAATAGCTAAAGCAGGAATTCCAGTTTTTGCATGGAAGGGTGAGACGGAGGAAGAATATTGGTGGTGCGTAAGACAAACAATCGAAGGAAAAAAAGATTGGAAACCAAATATGATTCTTGATGATGGAGGTGATTTAACGGCATTAATGCATAAAGATTATAAAGAAATGATGAAATCTATAAAAGGACTTTCAGAGGAAACTACAACAGGTGTTTTAGCTTTAAAAAAAATGGAAAATGAGGGTAATTTATTAGTTCCGGCAATTAATGTTAACGACTCTGTAACTAAATCAAAATTTGATAATTTGTACGGTTGTAGAGAGAGTTTGGTGGATGGAATTAAAAGAGCAACAGATCTAATGATGTCAGGAAAAGTAGCAATAGTTGCTGGATTTGGAGATGTAGGAAAAGGAAGCGCTGCTTCGTTAAGACAAAGTGGAGCAAGAGTTATGGTCACTGAAACAGATCCGATTTGTGCCCTACAGGCAGCAATGGAAGGATATGAAGTGGTTCTTATGGATGAGATGATCAAGGAGGCTGATATAGTTGTAACAGCCACAGGAAATAAAGATATTGTTACCGCAGACCATATGAGAATGATGAAAGATAGAGCAATTCTATGTAACATCGGACATTTTGATAATGAAATTCAAGTTGATGCTTTAAAAAATTATAAATGGGATGAAATAAAACCTCAAGTACACGAGATAACCTTACCAAGTAATAAAAGGATTATACTTTTAGCTGAAGGAAGACTAGTAAACTTAGGGTGTGCAACAGGGCATCCTAGTTTTGTGATGAGCGCATCATTTACAAATCAAGTAACCGCACAAATAGAATTATGGAATAATTCTGAAAAGTATGAAAAGAAAGTTTATGTATTACCTAAACATCTTGATGAGAAAGTTGCAAAATTACACTTAGAAAAAGTTGGAGCAAAACTCACAAAACTCTCAAAAGATCAAGCAGACTATATAAGTGTTAAACAAGAGGGGCCATTCAAATCCGATGCCTATCGGTACTAAAAGTAGTAAAATTAATATTAGTAAAGAAATAGATACAAAATTAATATCTAAAATAATTTCAAATCATTTAGTAAATGGGGATATAGTTTTTTTATATGGAGAAATAGGTGTGGGAAAAACAACTTTTGTGAAATATTTAATTAATTTTTTACAAAAAAAAAATAAAGAAAAAACAACAGAGGTTCCAAGCCCAACATTTAATGTTGTAAATGAATATTTAATTAAAAAACAAAAATTTATTCATTATGATTTATATAGAATAAAAGATGAGACAGAACTTAATAATATTGGTCTATTTGAAGATTCCAAAAATTGCATCTCATTTGTTGAATGGCCAGAAGTAATAAAAAGAAAACCTAAGAATAGAATTGATTTATATTTTAATTATGAGAAAAATTTTAAGAAAAGAAATTTAATTATATCTACTGATTATAAAAAAAAAATATTTAATGAATTTAAATAACAATTTAATTAGTCTTTCCGGAGATGCTTCATTTAGAAGATTTTACAGAAATAAAAATAAAAAGAATTCTATAATTGTTTTTGCAAACAAAGAGAAAAAAAATAATTTACTTGTTTATGATGCTGTAAATAAGATTTTAAAAAAAAATAATATTAAAGCTCCTAAATTAATTAAAGAACATTATAAAGAAAACTTTATTGAAATTGAAGATTTAGGCAATAAAACTATTTATGATGTATTAAAAAATAATAAAAATAAAATTTCTTATTATTATAAAATACTAATTATTCTAAAAAAGCTACAAAAAATAAAAGATAAAAAAGTCAAAACATTTAATAAAAAAAATTATTTTGTTCCAAAATATACAAAAAAAAAACTTTTTGAAGAGGCTAAATTATTTCTAGATTGGTATATTCCAAAAAAAGTTTCCAAAAAAAAACAAATTTTATTAAAAAAAAAACTTAAAAATATTATTTTAAATTTAATAAATAATTTACAAATAAAAAATAAAATTTTTGTACATCGTGATTTTCATATATCAAATATGATGCTATATAAAAAAAATATATATTTATTAGATAGCCAGGATGCGGTTTATGGCAATATAGCTTATGATCTTGCTTCTTTGATTGATGATGTAAGATTTAAAACAACATTAGAAGAAAAAAAGAAAATTTTTAAAAAATATATTTCAATTAATAAATTATTTGAGACTACTAAATTACAAAATGACTTTGAAATTTTATCAGTTTTAAGAAATATAAAAATTATTGGTATTTTTACTCGACTTTCAATAAGAGATAAAAAAAAAAAATATTTAAAATTAATACCTAGAGCTTGGAATTTAATAGAACTTAGAATAGATAAAAATAATAAATTTAAGGAATTAAAATATATTTTAGATAAATTTTTTCCAAAAAAAATAAGAAATAAATATGAAAATTAAAACAGCATTAATTTTGTGCGCAGGATATGGAAAACGTTTAAATCCAATAACATTAAAGATTCCAAAACCTTTAATTGAAATAAAAAATATAACCTTGCTAGAAAATTCAATAAATTTCTTAGAAAAATTAAAAATAGAAAATGTAAAAATTAATACTTACCATTTACATAATCAAATAAGCAATTTTATCATAAACCATCATTCAAAATTAAAAATTGAAATTATAAATGATGGTAATGAGATTTTAGATACAGGAGGAGGCATTCTCAATTTAATCAATTCATCAGATGAAAATGATTTTATCGTATTGAACCCCGATACTATTTGGGGAGATAATTATTTGAAAGAAACTAATAAAATGGTTGATTTTTATATAGAGAAAAAAATTAAAAATTTATTAATGATAGTTAAGAAAGAAAATAGTTTTGATACTAGAATGAAAGGCGATTTTTCATTAATTGATAAAAAATTATTTAAAAATAAAGAAAATGATTTTATTTATACTGGCATACAAATTATAAACAAAAGTCTGTTCAAAAATGAGAAAGTTATGCCATTTTCAATCACAAAGATTTGGGATGAAGCAATAAAAAACAAAATGCTATATGGCTTTGAAAGTAAAGAACAATTTATTCATTTAACTGATTTAGAGATTTACAATAAATTAGTTAAAAAATAATTAAATCATTAGCTCTTTTTTGATCTAAATATCTAGCTTCTTTGATCTTTTGATTATTATAGAATTTAATTAACAAAGGATTGCCTGTTGGAATTTCAAGTTTAGAAATTTTTTTATCATCTAAATTAAACAAATATTTACATAATGCTCGTAAAGAATTTCCATGAGCGGCTATAATTATATTTTTGTTTAATTTATCAAAAATATTTTTTTGAAAGTAGGGTACTACTCTTTGATAAGTATCTTTTAAAGACTCAGTGTCAGGAATTTTATCTTTAGGTATATTTTTATAAATTCCAATATTTAGAGGATGGTAAGGACTATTTTTACTTAGTGGGTCTGGTCTGACATCCCATGATCTTCTATATTCTAAAATTTTATCTTCTCCATAATTTTTTTTCATTTCTTCTTTGTTGAGACCTGTTAAAGCACCATAATGTCTTTCATTTAATTCCCATGCATTAACTACATTATTATTTTTAATTCTCAAAGTATTTAATATTAAATTTAGAGTTTCGATTGCTCTTTTCTGATATGAAGAAAAAAAAAGATCTATATTTAAATTAAGTTCTTTGATTAATTCGCCAGCCTTGCATGCTTCCAGTTTTCCATTTGGAGTTAACCCAATATCTACCCATCCAGTGAATTTTTTTTCCAAATTCCATTCACTTTGTCCGTGTCTTACTAAAATTAAATGACTCATTTGCTAAATTTATTTATAAGATAAATATATAAATGACAAAAAAAATATTTCACTTTTTAAACATTATATTTGTATTTTTGTATGTTTATCCAGGCAGTATATTGGGTTTTTTAATTTATAAAGATATTTCAAAACAACCTCAAATAACAACAGATTTTATAGTTTCTTCAAACCATGTTTATGCATTTCTTTTTTTATCACTATTAGGATTAATCAGTTACATTAATAAATATAAAATAATCATTATTTATTTTCTTTTAACCTCTGTAATTCTTGAATTGTTACATATTTTTATCCCTAACAGATCATTTCAATTTTCTGACTTATTTGGTAATATTCTTGGAGTTTTAATATCTATTGCTTTGTTAATTTTATTTAATTTTTGGAGAAAAAAATGAGTTCATTCGACGATAGACAAAAAAGTTTTGAAAAAAAGTTTGCACATGACCAAGAGCTTCAGTTTAAAGTAAGTGCAAGAAGAAATAAATACTTAGGTCAGTGGGCCTCAAAGGTTCTTGGTTATAATGAAGAAAAAGAAAAAGAATATATTCAATCTGTAATTAAAGCAGATTTTGCAGAAGCTGGAGATGAAGATGTTTTTAGAAAAGTGAAAGAAGATTTAAAAAATCATAATATTTCAGACGAAGATATTAGGAAAAAAATGGATGAATTAAATGAAAAAGCTAAGTCGGAATTTATTTAGTTTTTTTATTTTTTTTTTTTTATTTTTTACCAATTTAGCAAATAGTGGAGAAAAATTTATTACTAGTTTTGCCAAAGATATTTGGATTACCGATGGCGATACAATTAAAATTGGTAAAGAGAAAATTAGACTTTTTGGTATTGATGCACCTGAAATAAAACAATTATGTAAAAATAAAAATAATAATCATTATGCTTGTGGAGAAAAATCAAAAAATTTTCTTAGTACTTTAATAAATTCTACAGATAAAAAGATTTATTGTTACTATTCAGAACGTGATAGATATAATAGAATTATAGGAGAATGCTTTATAAAAGCAAATAGTTTAATAAATATTAATCAGAAGATGGTTTCCCAAGGCCATGCTATTGCATATTTAAAATACTCTAAAAAATATTTAAAAGATGAATCTTCTGCTAAAACAAATAAACTTGGTATATGGGAAGGCACATTTGACTTACCAGAAGCATGGAGAAAAAAAAATAAATAAACTATAAGTTTATTAGTGATTCTAAATAAAAAATTATTATTTATATTTTTATTTTTTTTAATTTCTGCTTGCTCCTCTATTCCAAAAAATACAGCAGATGGTTGCTCAATATTTTCAGAAAGATATCTCTGGTATAAACATTCAAAAAGAACTGAAAAAAAATGGGGAACACCAATTTATATTCAATTAGCAATTATAAAAATGGAATCAGATTTTAATTGGTTGGCAAGACCAGAAAGACAAAAAATATTTAAAGTAATCCCATTTAAAAGACCCTCCACCTCTCTTGGTTATTCTCAAGCTGTAAAAGGAACTTGGAAACAATATAAAAATGAAACAGGCAATAAACTTGCAACAAGAACTAGATTTAAAGATAGTGTTGATTTTATAGGTTGGTATACAAATAAAACAGAAAAAATATTAAAAATATCTAAGAAGGATGCATTTAGACAATATATTGCTTACCATGAAGGCTGGGGAAATTATAAAAATTATAAGAGTAAACAAAAAATAATATTGCTTGCTAAAAAGGTACAAAAGCAATCAGAAAAGTACAAAAAACAATTAAATGGATGTAAAAAATCACTAAATAAAAAAAAATATATTATTTTTTAATGAAGTTCTTTTTTTAGCTCAATATCTACAGCATCTATTCTCTTAGTATTTTTTGCTAAAGCTAAATACATAGTAGGAGTCACATATAGAGTAAAGAATGTAGAAATTATCATTCCCCCGAAAATTGTTGACCCAACTGCTAATCTTGAACCCTCGCCAGCCCCTGGACCAATATTGCCTATAATCAAAGGCATCATCGCAATCATTGTACTCAAAGAGGTCATTATAATCGGTCTAAATCTTAATTCACATGCCTCTTTTACCGATGATTCTATATTTTTACTTTTTAATCTCAGTTGATTTGCATAGTCTACTATAAGAATACTATTTTTTGTCGATATACCAATTAATATTACTAAAGCGATTTGTGAAAAAATATTTATAGAACTGTTTAAAAATAAAATAAATACTAATCCACCAAAAACTGCAAGTGGTACAGTTAAAACAATTATAAATGGATGTACAAATGAGTTAAAAGTTGCAGCCATAACTAGATATGCTGTTAGTAAAGCTAGAGCAAAAATTATAAATAATTCATTACTTGTTTCTTTAAGTTCCTCTGACTTACCTTTCCATGTTATTTGATTTTCTGGAGCAACTTCGCTCATTACTTTTTCTAAATATTTTATAGCTTCAGATAACGTGTAATTTTCATTTATATTTGCAGATATAGTTACTGCTCGCTGCCTGTTATATCTAGATAGAACTTTTGCTGATCCTTCCTCTTTAAAATCAACTAGATTAGCTACTGAAATTAATTTTTTATTATTTTCAGATCTGACAAAGATTTTTGCAAGTCCTTCTTTATTTCTTCTGTCAGATAAATATTGTTGTAAGATAATTGGATATTCTTTTCCAAGTCTGTTAAAAGTAGTTACTCTTTTACCCCCATATAAGGTTTCTAAGGTTTGCCCTATAGTCTGTGTAGATATTCCAAGGTCTTTGGCTTTATTATTATTAATTATAAGTTTAACTTCTGGCTTATCTAAAGAATAATCTGACTCAATTCTAGATAAATTAGGATTCTTTCTTAAGCTTCTAATAACTTGAGACTGTGCACTTTGTAATTCTTGATAAGTACTCCCTAAAATCACCATTTGAATAGGTTTATTGTAATTAGAAACTCTAATTGATTGTGGAGAAATTGGAAAAGCTACAGCTTGTGGAACTGTTACTATTTTTCCAATTGCCTGCCTCATAATAGTTTGAGAGTCCTGTTTTCTATTTTTCCAATGATCTAAAAGAGCAATAATAATAAAGCTATTAAATGAATTACTTGCCCTTCCAAAACCAGGCACTCTCATAATAAATCTATTGTAAGGGCTATCTTCAGCTTGAAGAAGAGGAATTAATCTTCCCTCAACTTCTTGGGCTCTTTTTTGAGTGTATTCAAAAGAGCTTCCCTCATCAGTAAATCCAATTATTAAGTATGCACCTCTATCTTCTATTGGCAAAAGTTCTTTTTTTGAAAAATTAAATAAAAGAATAGAAGCTGCTATTATAAAAATTATAAAAACTGATATAGTTTTTTTTTTATATATCCAAAATTCTAGAGTCTCTCGATAAAATTTGGAGAAAGTATTAAAAAATTTTTCAAATTTACTGATAACAATATTTTTAGAAGTTCTTCTTTTTAAAAATTTACTTCCAAGCATTGGAGAGAGTGTTAAAGCAACAAATGATGACACAACTATTGAAAAAGTTAATGCAATTGCAGTTTCTCTAAATAATGTACCTGAAATACCTTCTATAAATATTAATGGTAAAAAAACTGCAACTAAAATAAGTGTTGTTGCTATTATTGCAAAGGTAATCTGTTTAGAACCTTTATAGGCAGCAACAAGCGGTGTTTCTCCGTTTTCAACTCTTCTATAAATAGCATCTGTCATAATAACCGAGTCATCAGTAATAATACCAATGGCGAGTATAAAACTTAAAAGAACAAAAATATTTATTGAAAGACCAAATAAGTATAAACCTAAAAAAGAAGCAATTAAACTCACAGGTAAAGCTACAGCTGGCACAATAACTGCTTTAAGATTTCCTAGAAATAAATATATAATTATTACAACAAGAACAAAAGCAATAACCAATGTTTTATATACTTCCTCAATTGCAGCACCTATATATGTAGCTCTATTAAAAGCTATTTCTAAATTTAAACCTTCAGGTAGAGTTTTTTTAACTTTAGTTATTTTTTTCTTTATTTCTTTTGACAATTCTACTGTAGATGCACCACTTCTAGCATAAATACCAATCCCAACAGTTTTTAAATTTAGCTCATCTTTTCTTTGAGCTTTAAATAGTGTTTTTTCTGAAACTGGGCCAAATTCAACAATTGCTATATCTGATAATTTAACAATATTATTCTTTTCTTTTTTAACAGGTAATTCTTTTAGTTTTTTTATGCTATCATAAGATTTATCTAGATTTAAAGTTAGATCTATGTTGTTAGCCTCAAGTGTACCGGCAGGTAAACTAATATTTTCACTTCTTATTGCATTTTCAACTTCTTGAATTGTTAAGTTATTTGCTGCAAGTTTTATGGGATCTATCCAAACTCTTACACTTAATTCTCTTAAGCCACCCACTAATATTCGTCCAACATTTTTTACACTTGAAAAACTATCAACCAAATATCTTTCAGCATAATCTCCAAGCTCTAAATCAGTCCATGTTGCTGATGACAACGCCAACCACATTGTAGTAGTAAATCCTGCTGCTTGTTTTAATATTTGAGGAGGATCAGACTCTGAAGGAAGATTATCAACAACTCTTGCAACTCTTTCTCTAATGTCATTTGCAGCATCATCCAAATCTATATCTGTATCAAAGATAATATTTATTGTGCTTCTTCCATTTTCAGATACTGAGTCTATATTTTTAATTCCTTCTGCCCCTCCAATTACATCTTCTATCACTTGAGTTACTTCTTGATCAATGATTGGAGCAGATGCAGATTTATAATCTACTTGTATTTGAACTACAGGTGGCTGTAATCCTGATGGTAACTCTCTTACTGGTAGTTTCCAAAATACAAATATTCCAAATACTATAAGTATAAGAGA
>CEUZ01002190.1_pt1 | contig 11042 bp, 10 predicted proteins | sample 361511 | NCBI WGS metagenome assembly CEUZ01 (sample SAMEA2622822, study PRJEB7988) | marine metagenome | biome: marine biome (ENVO:00000447); feature: surface water layer (ENVO:00002042); material: "saline water (ENVO:00002010), including plankton (ENVO:xxxxxxxx)" | depth 5 m
ATGGAAATGTCTACTATGCCAAGAAAATCAGTAAGTGCTCTGGTAGAAGATATCGGAGATACTGCTCGAGGATAGGGTATATAGAATTCAAATTTATTAAGAAGGGCGGGACTTCTCGCCCTTCTTTTTTTTTGACATAATTCAAATATAAAAATATAAATTTTGATATGACTAAAGTTAAAATATCACCATCAATTTTGTCAGCAGATTTTAGTAAACTTGGTAACGAGATTCAGAGCTTAGAAAAGGCTGGCGCAGATTTAATTCATATTGATGTTATGGATGGACACTTTGTACCAAACATTACTATAGGTCCAGAGGTAATTTCAAAACTTCGAAAACACACTGCGTTACCCTTTGATGTTCATTTAATGATTTCACCAGTCGATAATTTTATTAAAAATTTTGCAGATGCGGGAGCTGATATAATTACTATACATCCTGAAGCAACTGACAATTTAGATAATTCAATTAAAAAAATTAAGTCTCTAAATAAAAAGGCTGGAATATCCTTAAACCCCGAAACATCAGTTGATAAAGTAATACCAGTATTAAGCTCAATAGATTTAGTTTTGGTAATGAGTGTAAATCCAGGTTTTGGAGGTCAAAAATTTATGGAAAATACTTTAGAAAAAGTAAAATTTTTAAGAAAAGAAATTGATAGAAAAAAATTTAAAGCACAAATCGAAATTGATGGTGGTATCAATTTTAAAAATTCAATATTAGCAAGAAAAGCTGGCATAGATATTTTAGTTTCTGGTACTACAATTTTTAAAGAAAACGATGGCAATTTAAAAAAAAATATTCAATTATTACGAACAGGATAAAAAATGTATAAGCTAAAAAGTATTAAACTATACTTTTTTTCTGTTCTTAAATTATTTTTATTAAATTTTAAAAATTATTATCTAAAAAGTAATTACTATAATCAAAAACTTTTGACTGTAGTACCAACTAGATTTTTTTACAATCCGAGTTCATATTTAAGTGCATCTTTGATTCCTGCAAGTAGCGATTTTTACGAAATTACAAATGTATCACCAGAGTTATTATGGAAAACGGATAGTAAAAATAAACTAAAATTTGAAAATTTACATAGTTTCTTGTGGTTAACAAAAATAGACAGAAAAAAAAATAAACTTTTTACTAAAAATATAATTAGTAGTTGGATAGATAATTTTTATAATTATGATCCAAATACTTGGAATATTGAAATCACTAGCAAAAGAATAATATCTTGGGCATCTAATACTGATGTAACTTTAGAAGATTCAAATAATATTTATAAAGAAAAATTTTTAAAAAGTTTAGTCAAACAATCAAATTTTTTAATAAAAACTCAAGGAAGTTTATCCTATGATTCTTCTAAAATAATATGCTCTGCAGCAATAATTTTATCAGGTCTCATTTTTAAAGAAACTGAATTAAATTTTAAAATTGGTATGAAGGAACTTGAAAGAATTATAAATTCGTGCTTTGACAAATCTGGTTTTCCTAAAACTAGGAATCCTGAAGATGTTTTTATTTCAATAAAATACTTAATTCTGATTAGAGAGTGGTTAAGAGAGGCACAGATAGGTGTACCAGAATTTTTAAATGAAATTATTGTAAAGTGTGGTAATTGCTACTCATTCTTATCAACCGCAAGTAAAGAATCTCCACTTTTTAATGGAGCTACCGAAATTGATTACAAGGATTACGATAATTTTCTTAAAAATTTAAAATATAAATTTAATAGTAAAGATTTTCAAATATCAGATTTATTTAAAATTAAAAATAAAAAATTTACTTTTTTTATGGATTGTGGAAATCCTCCAAGTAATAACTTCGTTAAAAATTATCAGGCAGGATGTTTATCAATTGAATTAATATCTGGTAAAGAAAAAATAATTTGCAATTCAGGATTTGGCAAATATTTATCATCAAAATTTACATCATTGAGTCGTGCAACAGCAGCTCATTCAGCATTATATTTAAATGATACATCAACCTGTATTTTCGAAAAAAACATGGTTATCAATAAAATTTATGGAAATGCATTAATTGAAAAACATAAAATTATCGAAAAAAATTATACTGAAGATAATAATTCTTATAATTTAACAGCTTCTCACAACGGATATGAAAAAAAATTAGGTTTCATACATACTCGATCTATTTCTATATTTAAAAAAGAAGACAAAATTTTAGGTAAAGATAAATTAAAAAGAACTAAAACCTTTTCAAATCCTGCACTTTATTCTATAAGATTTCATACTTATCCAGATACTAGAGTAGTTAAAACCAAAGGTGGGAACTCAGTTTTAATTAGTTTAGCTAATGGAGAAGGCTGGTTACTAAAAAGCAAAATAAATAATATTTATATAGAAAAAGGCCTTTTCTTTGGAAATAAAAATAAAATAATGAATAATGAATGTATTTTTATATCTGGAAGCACCAAAGAAAATGAGTTGTTAGTAGAATGGTCAATCGAAAGAGTTAATTAATAAATGAGTTTAAAAAAAATAAAAAGAGCAATTATTTCAGTTTCAGACAAATCAAATTTAAAAGTTATATTACCTCTTTTAAAAAAACTGAATGTTGAGATTATAAGTTCTGGTGGTTCTTATAAATTCATTAGAAGAACAATAAAAAATTGCGTTGAGGTTTCAGAATATACTGGATTTTCTGAAATGCTTAATGGTAGAGTTAAAACACTTCACCCCAAAATACATGGTGGTATTTTAAATATAAGAAATAATAAAAAACATTTAAAGGATTTAAAAAAATTCAAAATACCCAACATAGATCTCGTAATAATTGATCTTTACCCATTTGAGGAAAAGTTAAATCAGAAAATAAATTTCAATAAATTAATTGAATATATTGATATAGGTGGATTTGCTTTACTAAGAGCTGCAGCTAAAAATTTTAATGATGTGACTGTAATTTCTAACATTTCAGATTATTCAAAATTAGTAAACGAGTTAAAAGTAAACAAAGGAAAAACTTCAGTAAATTTTAGAAAAATAATGTCTGCCAAAACTTTTGGGGCAACTGCATATTACGATTCGGTTATTTCGAATTTTTTTAATGAAAATTTAAATATAAAATTTCCTGAAAAAAAAACTATACACGGCAATCTATTAAAAAATTTACGTTATGGAGAAAATCCTCACCAAGAATCAAGTTTATACAGTACTGTAAAAAATTTTAATTTAAAACAACTAAACGGTAAAATTCCTAGTTATAATAATTACAATGATATTTATGCTTCCCTAGAGATAATAAGATCATTTAACAAAAACAATGGAACTGTTATAATTAAACACGCAACTCCTTGTGGAGCTTCTACAGAAAAAAATCAAATTAGAGCATTTAAAAATGCTTTAAAATGCGACCCAATGAGTGCCTATGGAGGAGTGATTGCAGTTAATTCTGTAATTTCAAAACAATTAGCTATTGAAATTAAAAAAAGATTTTTTGAAGTTGTTATAGCAAAAGGTTTTAGTACAGATGCATTAAAGATATTTAAAAAAAAAGATAAATTAATATTAATTAACTTTAGTAAATCTAACTTAAAAAATGATAAATCTTTTCTGTTCCATGAAAATACCTTTCTTATTCAAGATATAAATAAAATACTTTTGAATAATAAAAAATTAAAAATAGTGACTAAAAAAAAACCTACATTATCTCAAATGAAAAGTTTAAAATTTGCATTTAATATTTCTAAATTTGTAAAATCAAATGCAATTGTTTTGGCATTTGGTCAATCCACTATTGGAATAGGTTCTGGCCAACCAAGTAGATTAGATAGTTGTAAAATTGCAATAGATAAAGCTTTATATTTTTCTCCAGAAAAAATATTTGATGCTGTTGCTGCATCTGACGCCTTTTTCCCTTTTCCTGATGGAATAAAAAAATTAATAGATTCTGGAATAAAAGCGATTATTCAACCAGGCGGCTCAATTAACGATAAAAAAGTAATTCAAGAAGCAAATAAAGCTGGAATAAGTATGGTTTTTACTGGCATTCGTCATTTTAAACATTAAAGTTTTATTTGATCAACTTTAGACGCTAAAATAAAATCACTTTCTACTAATCCCTTTATTTTATGAGTAAAAATTTTAATAGTAGCATATCCCCATCCAAAAATAATATCTGGATGGTGGCCCTCTTTTTCTGCAATATCTCCTACGTGCTTTACAAATTTCTGACTTTCTAGAAAATTTTTAAACTTAAAATCTTTTTCAAGAAAAAAAAATTTATCTTTATTCTCTTTAACATTCCATCCGTTCACTTTTTTTAAATATTTGTGTATTTCGGAAATATCAAATGGAGGGACATCTCCACGACAAGGTATACAATTTTTTTTAAACAAATCTGTCATATTTTACACATTATTGTATTCGGCGTTAATTTTTAGTCAAATGCGCATAATTGCATACTCAATGAGTCGTGAGTGTGTCGAGAATTACGAAACGTTGAAATTATTGGAGCGGGAGAAGGGAATTGAACCCTCGGCCTAAACGTTGGCAACGTTTCGCTCTACCACTGAGCTACTCCCGCGATTTTAAAATAAAAAATTCCTTTTTTTTTAACACAAAAAGGTATCTAGTTTCAATTGTAAAACTTCTGGTTGCAATCTAGTTGCAATTGTAAATTTTTAATTTGTGTGTTTAAATTACCACATGAATATATTACCTAGGCTAGAAAGATGTCCTTGTTGTCACTCAGTAAATATTTTGAGAATTAATAGCATAAAATATGACAACGAATTTAAGTGCCTTTCTAAATTCACACTTAAAAAAACATTTAAATGTAAGAAATGCAAAGAAGAGATAGGAATTTTTGTAAATCAAAATCAAGAAACTAAAAAACTCTTGTGGTTATCTGAAATTCAGATTGATGAAGATTATTATAACGCACTTAAAAAATTAAAAGATAAAAAAAATAAACTAAATAAAACTAAATTAGGTAAAAATTATAATTTAAAGAAAGATGAAATTTCACATAAAATTGAATCAATTAATAAAATAATTTATGACAGTAAAATTAAATTAAAAATTAAATTTAAGATTCAAAAAAGATTAGGATCAACAAATCATCCTTTTGATCATTAAATTATAAGTTTTCTTCTTTAGGGATTTTAAAAAAATCTTTCTTTATTAAAACATTTGTTTCTAAGTTGTAAATTGAAAAGATTACTTCGTTTGAATAAGCATCGATAGTTTTCCAACCCATAAGTTCTAATGAATTTTTATCAAAAAAAATATTTACTTTATTTTTATTATTTGAATCAAATGCATATTCTATGATTTTTTTATCTACTTTTATAGGTTCAAAATTTTCAATTAAATTCAAAATACTTTTTTTTTGAAGTATATAAAATAATGGTGTTTTTTTAAGAGGATAAAAATATATTTTTTTATATCTTTTTTTTACAATTGCTATCTTTTTCCCGTTAGCTATTACACTTTTCTTTTTTTTAGGATAATCACATTTCATAAGAAGTGGATATTTTATATGACAATTTCCTATTTCTTCTTTTCCTCCAATTTTTTGAATAAAATCAAAAGATAAAGTATCAGTTTGTTTAAATTTTTTAATAAGTTTTTCTTGAAAATTTGCTTTAGAAGAATTAGAAAAAACCAGAAGTAAAAAAAAAACATTTGCAAAAATAAAATATTTTTTTTTCATTAGTTTGTAGCTATAAAATCTCTCTTTTGCCAACATGATTGGCTTGACCTACAACTCCTTCTTTTTCCATCATTTCCATAATTCGTGCTGCTCTGTTGTATCCAATTTGTAATTTTCTTTGCAACAAACTAGTTGAAGCCTTTTTCTCCATTTTAATTATATCTAATGCTTTATAGTATAATTCATCTTTATCGTCATTTACTTCATTATTTTGTGTTTCATTATCTCTTAACACTGTAATTTCATCTACATAATCAGGTGCGCCCTGAGATCTTAAAAAACTGTTTACCTTTTCAATTTCGGTGTCTGAAACATATGGTCCATGAATTCTCACAATTCTATTTGCTGATGACATAAACAACATATCTCCTTTACCCAACAATTGTTCAGCTCCTTGCTCACCAAGAATCGTTCTACTATCAATTTTTGAACTTACCTGAAATGATATTCTTGTTGGAAAATTTGCTTTAATTGTTCCAGTAATTACATCAACACTAGGTCTTTGCGTTGCCATAATTATATGTATTCCTGCAGCTCTCGCCATTTGCGACAATCTTTGAATATAATTTTCTATTTCTTTGCCAGCGATTAACATTAAATCTGACATCTCATCAACGACTAATACAATATAAGGCATGTGTTTTTTATTTTTTGCGTTATAGCCATCTATATTTCTCACACCTACACTAGTCATTAATTTATATCTATTTTCCATTTCCTTTACTGTCCATCCTAAAGCGGCAGTAGCTTTTTTTGCTTCAGTAATAACTGGACATAGTAAATGTGGTATTCCTTCATAAGTTGATAATTCTAACATCTTGGGATCAATTAAAATTAAATTACATTTTTCCGGAGAGTATTTATACAACAAAGATAATATTATAGTATTTATACAAACAGACTTTCCAGAACCTGTGGTTCCTGCGATCAATAAGTGGGGCATGGCAGAAAGATCTCCTACTATAGGCATTCCCGAAATACTTTTACCCAAAGCTATAGGTAATTTAATTTCTTTTTTATTAAATTTTTCATCTGAAATAATTTCGCTTAAAAAAACATTCTCTCTTTTTGGGTTAGGAATTTCTATACCAATTGTACTCTTTCCTGGAACAGTAGCTACTCTTGTAGACACTGAACTTGTATTTCGCGCTATATCATCAGCCAAATTGACTATTTTTGACACTTTAACTCCTGAAGCAGGCTCAAATTCATTTAAAGTTACAACTGGTCCGTTGCTTATTCTTTTAATCTTACCCTCAACACCAAAATCAAGTAATATTTTTTCTAAAAATTCTGAATTTTTATTTAATTCCGCTTCATCAATATTTTTTCTATTTTTTATATCTGGATTTTTTTCTAAAAAATTTAATGTAGGTAATTTAAATTTACTTGCAATAACAACTTCTTCCCTTCTTCTTCTTTGTAAAAAAGGTAAACTTTGTTGTTTTTCTTCTTTTATATTTTCTGAGGAAAATTGAGTTTCTGCATGTAAATTAACATTATTATCATTTTTTTTGTTTTTAGTTAGAATTTCTATTAATTTTTTAATTAATAAAACAGGTGCATAAAGTATTTTTTTAATCTCATAAATTTTGAGATTTAAACTCAATAAAAAAAATACAATTGTTATAAAGATAAAAAAATAAAATACATATTGGTTTTCAATAAAATTAGAAAAACTATAAATACTTTCCTTTATTATTCTACCAACAAAACCACTATTTCCATTATCTACTAGCCAAAAGGACTGATTATAAAAAAGATTTACAAATGTAGTACCAAAAATTATATAAACTAAAGTAAAAAATATTTTTGTAATAAAATTCTTTATTGTTTTTTCTTTTATAAGTTTAAAACCCCAAAAATAAAAATTTATAATTAGCAAAATTGAAATTAATCCTATTGACTGAAGGAAAAAATCTGAGATTACGCTACCATAATAGCCGCCTATATTATTAATTTCGGTGCTTTCTGGTGTATAAATGAAATTTGGATCATTTGGAGAATAGCTAAAAATTGAAATAGATAGGAAAACGCCCAGTAGTAATAGCACTATCCCCGATAATTCAATTAGTCTATTTCTTATAAAACTATTAATATTTGACAATATTTTTGTATTCATAATTTCCTACAAATCATCTGATTCACTTTGTATCATTTATTAATAATTGTTAAAATTAATTTATAAAATTAAAAACATGAAAAAACAAAAAATTTGTATTATTGGTGGTGGATTAACAGGATTAATTACTGCAATCGCTATATCAAAACTCAATATAGATATAGATTTGATAACTGAAAATATTAACCAAAAATCTGAGACCAGCAGAACAATAGCTATTTCTCAAAATAATTTAGATTTTATTAAAAAATTAGATATTTTTAACAAAGAAAATAAGAAACTTTGGCCTTGTTCAAAAATTAAATTATATTCAGAAATAAAAAATAATAAATTTCCCGAAATATTTGAAATAAATAATAATTATAGAGAAAAAGAACAAGTTTTATATATGTTGAAAAATTCAACATTGAAAAAAGAAATGATAAAAAAAATAAGAAAAATTAATTCTATTTCTATTATAAATAATAAAATAATTTCCAAAATATCATCAGCAGGATCTTTGATGGGAATAAAACTCTCTAATAGAACAAATAAATACAATTTAATAATAATTTGCACGGGAAGTAATTCTACTTTAGTTAAAAATAATTTTTCTCAATCTTCTTTGGAACATACATATGAGGAGGTATCAGTTACTACAATTATAGACCATAACTACTTAAAAAATAATATTGCAAGACAAATTTTTTTAGACGACGAAATTATGGCATTACTACCTCTCTCAAATAAAAAAACAGCAATAGTTTGGTCCATCAAAAAAAAAATATTTAAAAATGATGATGACTTAATAAAAAAAAGAATTAAATTTTTTACGAAAAACTTTCTGTCAAATATAAAATTTTTAAATAAAATAGAATACAAAAATTTAAATTTCTTAATTCGTAATAAATATTACAAAGAAAGAATTCTTCTATTTGGAGATGCATTGCATGTTGTGCATCCTTTTGCTGGTCAGGGATTTAATATGATTCTGAGAGATTTGGGCTGTCTAGAAAAAATCTTTGCAAAAAAGATTGGTCTTGGTTTAGATATTGGAAATTCTGATACTTTAAATGAATTTTCTGATGAAACAAAACCCAAAAATCTTATTTATTCTGTAGGTTTAGATGCTTTAAAAAAAACATTCTCTTTAAAAAACCAACTTATTAAAGACAAAAGAAATAATTTATTAAGAATTCTAAATAGTAATAATTTTACAAAAAAAATTTTTTATAGGATAGCGAATAGTGGACTTTAAGTAAAAAAATTAAAATTGATCAGCCTCGGTAGAATCTTTCATCGCTGTAGTAGAACTTTCTCCCGTACTAATCGTGTTTGATACCGCATCAAAATATGAAGTTCCAACTTCTCTTTGATGCTTAGTGGCAGTATATCCTTCTTTTTCACTTGCAAATTCTTGTTCCTGCAATTTCGAATAAGCTGTCATACCATGGGTTTTGTACTTTTTAGCTAAGTCAAAAATAGCATAATTTTGTGCATGAAACCCTGCTAAAGTTATAAATTGGAATTTATATCCCATCTTACCAATTTCTTTTTGGAATATTTTAATTTCTTTATCAGATAAATTTTTCTTCCAATTAAATGAAGGTGAACAATTGTATGCAAGCAATTTACCAGGAAATTTATTATGTATTGCTGTTGCAAAATTCAAAGCTTCTTCTAAGTTCGGTTTTGCAGTTTCACACCAAATTAAATCGCTGTATGGAGCATAAGCTAAACCTCTTGATATTGCTTGGTCTAAACCATTCCTAACATAATAAAATCCTTCTGGTGATCTTTCTCCCGTAAGGAATGGTTTATCATTTTCATCAAAATTGTTAGTAATTAATTTTGCAGCATTCGCATCAGTTCTAGCTAAAATAATTAGTGGAACTCCCATTATATCTGCGGCTAAGCGTGCAGATTTTAAATTCTTTATCATTGTTTGGGTTGGAACTAAAACTTTGCCGCCCATATGACCACACTTTTTTTCAGATGCTAATTGATCTTCGAAATGAACGCCTGCTGCTCCAGCTTTAATAAATTTCTTTGTTAACTCAAATACATTTAATGGACCACCAAATCCAGCTTCTCCATCAGCTATTATGGGCATTTTGTAATCTATGCTATCTTTACTATTAATTTTATTTTCCATAATTTCCATGTGCTGAATCTGATCCGCTCTAATCAGAGCATTGTTCATTGCTTCAACTAGTTTAGGAGCACTGTCATATGGATACAAACTTTGATCTGGATACATTTCTCCCGCACTATTAGCATCTGCCGCTACTTGCCAGCCACTTAAATAAATTGCTTTCAAACCTGCTTTAGCATGTTGCACCGCTTGATTGCCTGATAAAGAACCCAGTGTATTTATATACGGTTCAGTATTTAACAAGTTCCAAAGTTTTTCTGATTGAAACTTACAAAGACTATATTCAATATTAAATGTACCTTTAAGCTTTTGCACATCCGCATCCGTGTAATCCCTTTTTATTCCAGCAAATCTTTTTAAACCGTAGGACACTTCTCCAGACTTTTTTTTTGCTTTCATAAAAGTATAGTAATTATAAATTTATTGATTTTCTTCTGAATCTATCTGAATATTATTCATTCCGCCGCTACCCCAATCCTGATCGTCTTCTCTCACGTAAAGACCCTTTCCAAGCAAAGGCTTGTTATCCTGATCTTTAATGCTTTTTATATTGCTTTCTTTTGGGCTCGATGAATTACTCATGATGTTTACTATATTTACAAATAATAAATTATGCAATATTTTTATTGATTTTACTTGTAAATATTTGTAAATAAATAATTTGTTAAATGTAAATGTTGTAAATATGACTCAAATAGATCTACAAATAGGCCACAAAATAAAGAATAAAAGAAGAAAGCTAGGAATTACCCAAGCTGATTTATCAAAAAAGTTATCTATATCACCAAGTTACCTTAACTTAATGGAAAGCGGGAAGCGTAAAATAAATGTGGATTTATTATTAAAAATGGCAAACGAATTAAATGTTGATGTATCTGATATATCAAAAAAAACTGAAACAAACTTATATCAAAATTTAATGGATTTGCTTGGTGATAATTTATTTGAGAATCTAGATATAACAAATTTTGATGTTAAAGAACTGGTCAATACTAATCCTTTAATTGCAAAAGCACTGATAAAACTTGGAGATAATTATAAAAAAAAAAACCAAGACATAGTTAGCAAAGTAGAAAATATATCAGGTAAATTTATTGATAGTCG
>CEUZ01093160.1_pt1 | contig 11042 bp, 11 predicted proteins | sample 361511 | NCBI WGS metagenome assembly CEUZ01 (sample SAMEA2622822, study PRJEB7988) | marine metagenome | biome: marine biome (ENVO:00000447); feature: surface water layer (ENVO:00002042); material: "saline water (ENVO:00002010), including plankton (ENVO:xxxxxxxx)" | depth 5 m
GCTCCTAAGGCAGAAGCTCCTAAAGCAGAAGCCCCTAAAGCAGAAGCCCCTAAAGCAGAAGCTCCTAAAGCAGAAGCTCCTAAGGCAGAAGCTCCTAAAGTAGAAGCTCCTAAGGCGGACGCACCAAAAAAAGCAGAAGCTCCTAAAGTTGAAGCTTCAAAGAAGGAGGCCAAATAGTTTGATTTATGTGGCAAGCTCAAATTTTTACACTTTATCCAGAAATTTTTCCTGGTCCTTTAAGCAAAGGGCTATATGGAAAAGCATTACTTAAAAAACTTTGGGATTTAAAAGTAGTTAATATTAGAGAATCTGCTGAAGATAAACATAAAACAGTCGATGACACTCCATTTGGAGGAGGATCTGGAATGTTACTGAAGGCAGATGTTTTAGCAAAATCAATAGATCAAAATAAAAATAAAAATGAGAGAATATTTTACTTATCACCTAAGGGTAAAATATTTAATCAAAAATTAGCTCAAGAACTATCTAAAGAAAAGTCGATAAGTATAATTTGTGGTCATTTTGAAGGTGTAGATGAAAGAATATTATCTACTAGAAATATTGAGGAAATTAGTATTGGAGATTTTATTTTGTCTGGAGGAGAAACGGCATCATTTGTAATATTAGATAGCATTTTAAGACTCTTACCTGGAGTATTAGGAAATGAGAGATCTAATAAAGATGAAAGTTTTGTAAATGGCTTATTAGAATATCCTCAGTACACAAAACCACAAATTTGGGAGGGAAAAAGTGTGCCAGAAGTACTATTATCAGGCGACCATGGTAAAATTAAACACTGGCGTTTATCTCAATCAGAGGCTATAACACGCGACCGAAGACCTGATTTATGGGAAAAATATAAGAAAAATTAACTTGATAAACATTAGTATGAAAACAATTGAAGAAATAAACCAACATAATGTTAAGAAAATTCTAACTGATAAAAAAATACCTAGTTTTTTTACAGGAGATGTTGTGAAAGTTGGCGTTAGAATCACTGAAGGAAAGAAAGAGAGAATTCAATATTTCGAAGGTGTATGTATTGCTAAAAAAAATAGAAGTTTAAACTCTTCTTTTACAGTCAGAAAGATTTCATTTGGTGAGGGTGTTGAAAGAACATTTCCACTTTACGGTACAGTAATTGATTCAATTTCAGTTATAAGACATGGGAAAGTAAGAAGAGCAAAATTATATTATCTTAGAGACAGAACTGGTAAATCAGCAAGAATTGCAGAAAAAATAAGAAAAAAGATTGGTATTGATGTTGATGTTAAGCCAGAAACAGTTACCGAAGAGACATTAGCTCCTGCAGTAGAGGCTACAAAAGAAGCAGAAACTTCCAAAGTAGAAGCCGTAAAGGAAGTAGAAACTGCTAAAGCAGAAATTAAAAAAGAAATAAAAACAGAAAGCCCTAAAGAAAAAAAATAATTTTTTTTCAATGCCTTTAACTCTTTACGATAAAATTTGGAATGATCACTTAGTAGATCAACAGAAAGATGGTACTGCTTTATTATTTGTTGATCGTCATTTAGTTCATGAGGTAACAAGCCCGCAAGCATTTGAGGGTTTAAGAAATTCAAATAGAAAAGTTAGACATCCACGATTAACTTTAGCGGTAGCTGATCACAACGTACCAACAACAGATAGAACAAAAGGTATAGCTGATCAAGAGTCTAAAATTCAAGTCGATACATTAGAAAAAAATTGTAAAGAATTTGGAATAGAGTATTTAGGAATGAATGATAAACGACAGGGAATAGTTCATATAATTGGTCCTGAGCAAGGATTTACTCAACCAGGTACAGTTATAGTTTGTGGAGATAGTCATACTGCAACACACGGAGCATTTGGTGCTTTAGCTTTTGGAATTGGAACATCAGAAGTGGAACATGTTTTAGCAACCCAAACACTTGTTCAAAAAAAAGCTAAAAATTTTAGAATAAATGTTAATGGTAAACTTCCCTTAGGTGTAACCTCAAAAGATGTAATACTACAAATTATTGGACATATTGGAACTGCAGGTGGAACAGGCTCTGTTATTGAATATGCAGGTAACTTAATATCATCTTTAAGTGTAGAAAGAAGAATGACAATTTGTAATATGACTATAGAAGGTGGTGCTAGGGCTGGATTAATAGCTCCAGATGAAAAAATTTTTAAATATTTAGAAGGAAAACCAATGTCACCAAAAAATGAAAATTGGGATAAAGCAATAAATTATTGGGAGAAATTAAAAACTGATGAAGGAGCTTCATTTGATAAAGAAGTAAATTTAATAGCTGAAGAAATTTTACCAATGGTCACTTGGGGGACGTCACCCCAAGATGTTATTACTATTGATGGAAAAGTCCCAAATCCTGAAAAAGAGAAAGACTTAGACAAAAAAAATTCTATTGAGAGATCTTTAAAATATATGGGTTTAAAACCTGACACATTAGCAAAAGACATTAAAATAGATAAAGTTTTTATTGGAAGTTGTACTAATGGTAGAATTGAGGATTTAAGAGAAGCTGCAAAAATCTTAAAAGATAAAAAAAAAGCATCTCATGTTCATGCAATGGTAGTTCCAGGATCAGGATTAGTAAAAGAGCAAGCAGAACAAGAAGGACTAGATAAAATTTTTATTAAGTCAGGATTTGAATGGAGAGAGCCAGGATGTTCTATGTGTCTTGCTATGAACGCTGATAAGTTAAAACCAGAGGAAAGATGTGCTTCAACTTCAAACAGGAATTTTGAAGGCAGACAAGGCAGAGGTGGAAGAACACACCTAGTAAGTCCTGGAATGGCAGCCGCAGCAGCTATTTCGGGAACTTTAGACGATGTAAGAAAGTACAATAATTAAAATGCAAAAGTTTAATTCAGTGAAAAGTATTCCAGCTTATTTACCAATAGTAAATATTGATACTGATATGATTATTCCAAAACAATTTTTAAAAACAATCAAAAGAACAGGACTTGGAAAAAGTTTATTTTTTGAAATGAGATATGACAGTAATGGAAATGAGATTAAAGAATTTATTCTTAATCAAAAACCCTTTAATCATTCAAAGATTTTAATAACAGGTAAAAATTTTGGATGTGGTTCATCTAGAGAACATGCACCTTGGGCATTATTGGATTTTGGTATCACTTGTGTAATAAGTTCAAGTTATGCTGATATTTTTTATAACAACTGTTTTAAAAATGGTATTTTACCAATTATTCTAGAGGAAGATAAAATTAAAGAATTATCAGAATATTCAAAAAGAAAGGAAGAAATTTCCATTAGTTTATTAGAAGAAAAAATTATTTTTGGAAATAATGAAATAAAATTTAAAATCGATCCTTTTAAAAAAAAGTGTTTAATAGAAGGTCTTGATGATATTGCGTTATCTTTAGCAAAAGAAAAAAAAATAATTAATTTTGAAGAAAATCTTAAAAATAAAAAACCATGGTTATTTAATGATTAAAGTTAAAAAAAGAAAAATTCTACTTTTACCGGGTGATGGTATTGGGCCTGAAGTTATAGATGAGGTAAAAAAAATTATTTTGTGGTTCAATTCTAATAAGTCATTGGATTTTGAAATTGATCAAGATTTAGCAGGAGGATGTTCTTATGATAAACATGGAACTCCTATAACTGATGAAGTTTTTTATAAAGCTTTAGAAAGTGAAGTTGTAATGTTAGGTGCTGTAGGTGGACCTAAATGGGATGGTCTGGATTTCTTAAAAAAACCTGAGAGAGCATTATTAAAATTAAGAAAAGAACTTAAATTATTTGCTAATTTAAGACCTGCTATTTGTTTTAAACAATTAGTAGACGCTTCAACGCTTAAGCCGGAAATTGTATCTGGACTTGATATAATGATTGTTCGGGAGTTGACAGGAGGAATTTATTTTGGTGAACCAAGAGGAATTAAGCCTATAGACAACGGTGAAAGAAAAGGTGTTAATACTCACACATATACTTCTAGTGAGATAATAAGAGTAGCAAGAGTCGCTTTTGATTTAGCAAAAAAAAGATCTAATAAAGTTACTTCGTGTGAAAAATCAAATGTTATGGAGGCAGGACAGCTTTGGAGAGAAGAAGTTCAAGATCTTCATGATAAAGAATTTAAGGACGTAGAATTAAACCATATGTTAGCAGATAATTGTGCAATGCAGCTTTTAAGAAACCCAAAGCAATTTGATGTAATAGTTACTGATAATTTATTTGGAGATATGCTTTCCGATCAAGCATCAATGTTAACTGGATCTTTAGGTCTTTTACCATCAGCCTCATTAGGTGCAAAAAATAAAAATGGAGAAATGAGAGCTATGTATGAGCCTATCCATGGATCAGCCCCAGATATTGCAGGAAAAGGAATTGCAAATCCAATAGCAACTATTTTAAGTTTTGCTATGGCATTAAGATATTCTTTAGATTTAGATAAAGAAGCAGATATTCTTGAAAAAGCGGTTCAGGATGTGTTAAATGATGGTCTAAGAACTAAAGATATAAGCTCTAAAGGGAAGAAAGAAGTTTCAACATCTGAAATGGGTGCTGCGATAATTTCAAAATTGCAATAATTAAACATTTATTCTAAGCTTTAAAAATGCCAAATTACACTGCTCCAGTTGAAGATATGATGTTTCTTTTTGATAAATTAAGAAACAATAGAAATTATAATGAAATTGAAAAATATAAAGAAGTTAATACTGATCTTGTAAAAGATATTTTAGTTGAAGCAGCTAAGATTAATGAGAATATTATATTACCATTAGCAAAAATAGGAGATGAGAATCCGACAGTTTTAGAAAATGGTATAGTCAGAACACCACCTGGATATAAAGAAGCTTATTCTAAATATATTGAAGATGGCTGGACATCTCTCTCATGTGATCCGAAATATGGTGGTCAGGGAATGCCAAAAACCGTAAGTGCTTTTTTTGATGAAATGTTATCATCAGCAAGTTTATCATTTAAACTTTATAGTGAATTAAGTATTGGTGCATATAACTGCATTAATAGTCATGCAACTGATGAGATTAAGAATAAATATTTACCTAAAATGGTAGAAGGTAAATGGAGTGGAACTATGTGTTTAACAGAACCAGTTTGTGGAACAGATTTAGGTCTTTTGAAGACAAAAGCAGTAGAGCAGTCAAATGGAACTTTTAAATTAAGTGGGCAAAAAATTTTTATAACGTCTGGAGATCACGACTTAACAGAAAATATTATTCATTTAGTTATAGCCAGAGCTACTGACTCTCCAAAAGGAACAAAAGGCATAAGTTTATTCCTAGTACCAAAATTTATTGTGAATGAAGATGGATCTTTAGGAGCAAGAAACGGGGTCTCAACCGGTTCAATTGAAAGCAAAATGGGGATCAAAGGATCAGCAACCTGTGTATTAAATTTTGATGAGGCAGTTGGATATATGATTGGACCAAAAAATAAAGGATTAAATGCAATGTTCACAATGATGAATTTAGAAAGGATTGTCGTTGGAATACAGGGACTTGGTATATCTGAAATTGCATATCAAAATTCTTTAAGCTATGCAAAAGAGAGAAAACAAGGAAAAACAAATAATTCTAAATCAACCAATGGTGCAGATTTTATAATTGAACATGCTGATATAAGAAAATCTTTGCTTAATATGAAATCAATCATTGAAGGTGAACGAGCATTATGTTTTTGGTTGTCTCAACAAACGGAAGTAAGTTTATATCATCCAGATGAAAAAATAAAAAAAGAGGCCTCTGACTTTGTTTCTTTAATGACACCGGTAGTTAAAACAATGTTTACTGATATGGGAATGGAAATAACAAGTGAAGCAATGCAAGTGCACGGGGGGTATGGTTATACAAAAGATCAGGGAATTGAACAGTTTTATAGAGATAATAGAATTACACCGATATATGAAGGAACAAATTCTGTTCAAGCAGCAGATCTAGTTTTTAGAAAATTAGTAAATAAAAACGGTGATATAATTGATAGATATTTAGATATGATTAAAAAAGATGTTCCAACAAAAGATGAAAAACTGAAGCCTTATGTTGAAGATTTTAATTTGTATATTAAAATTTTATCTGATTTTACCTCATGGATTAAAGAAAAAGTACAAAACTCTAAGGATGATGCTAGTGCAGCTTGCAATGATTATCTAAAAGCATTGGGTTTCGTTTCGATAGCCCATGCTTGGATTAAAGTTTTAGAGGTTAGCTTTATAGATCACAATAATAACAAAGATTTTTATGAAGATAAGATACAAACTGCAAAGTTTTATTTTAAAAGAGTTTTACCAAGAGTGGAAAATCATTTTAAAACCGCAACTACTGGAAGTGATTATATAATGAATTTTAATTTTAAATAAAAATAATATGAGTCACTATGAAAAAAATCTTGATAAAAATGATGCAAATTTTGTTCCGTTAACTCCATTGAGTTTTTTGGAAAGAGCAAAAGATATTTATCCAAATTACGAAGCTCTAGTTTATGAAGAAAGGAGTTATACTTGGAACGAGGTCTATAAAAGATGTATAAAATTTGCAAGCGCTCTTGAAAAGATTGGTGTTGTTAAAGGTGATACAGTTTCTGTGATGGCATTCAACACTCCTGAAATTTTTGAAGCTCATTATTCAGTTCCCATGACAGGAGCAATCTTGAATACAATTAACACAAGATTAGATGCGAAAACTGTTGCTTACATTTTAGATCATTGTGAGGCAAAAGTTTTGATTATAGATAGACAACTTCACTCAATAATTGAAAAAGCATTAAATCAAACAAAAACTAAACCAATAATAATAGATATTCAGGATGATTTTGCAGATCAATCCTTATTGAAAAAAATTGGTGATAAAGAATATGAAGAATTTTTAAATACTGGAGATGATAATTATATTTGGAAAAGACCCAAAGATGAATGGCAATCACTTTCTCTAAGTTATACTTCTGGAACAACAGGAAATCCTAAAGGAGTTGTTTATCATCATAGAGGAGCATATTTGATGTCTACTGGTAGTGCTGTAGCATGGAATATGCCAAATAGATTGAATTTTTTAACAGTTGTTCCAATGTTTCATTGTAATGGATGGTGTTATCCTTGGACGATTCCAATGCTTATTGGAAAAACAATTTGTTTAAGGGCAATAGATATAAAAAAAATATTTGAATTAATAGAGAAATATAAAATTACTCATTTTGGTGGAGCTCCTATTGTTTTAAATATGATAACAGGAGCTGCTGAGTCAGATAGAAAAAAATTAAATCATAAAGTTTATGTTTTGACTGCAGGAGCGCCACCTCCAAGTGTGATATTTAAAAAGATGGAAGCATTAGGTTTTGAAGTAATGCATGTTTATGGACTTACTGAAACCTATGGTCATATTTTGCAATGCGCATGGAATGACGAATGGAATCCATACGAAGAAGATAAAAAAAATGAAATCAAGGCTAGACAAGGCGTAAGGTATCCAAACACAGAGGGTGCTATGGTTATGGATCCAGAAACGATGAAACCTGTTCCAAGAGATGGAAAAACAATCGGAGAAATTATGATAAGAGGTAATGTAGTGATGAAAGGGTATTTTAAAGATAAAGAGGCAACAGATAAAGCAATGTCACATGGTTGGTTTCATTCAGGCGATTTAGCAGTAACTAATCCAGATGGTTATATAAAAATAAAAGATCGATCTAAAGATATAATAATCTCTGGAGGTGAAAATATTTCTTCAATTGAAATTGAAAATACTTTAGCAAAACATCCTAGTGTTTCTATTGCAGCGGTAGTTGCAAAACCTGACGAAAAATGGGGAGAAGTACCCTGTGCATTTATTGAAAAAAATAAAGATAAGAATGTAACTGAAAAGGAATTGATTGATTTTTGTAAGGAGACTTTGGCAGGGTTTAAGGTTCCAAAAAAAGTGGAATTTTGTGAATTACCCAAAACATCTACTGGAAAAATCCAAAAATTTGAGTTACGAAATAAAGCTAAAAATATTTCTTAAAAAATCATTTCAAATGAAAAAAATTCCAATAATAAAATCAAGAAGACTTAGGAGTACACCTTATACAGATAGAATCGAGTCTAATGGAGTAAGCGGTTATACAGTTTATAATCATATGTTACTGCCAGTTTCATTTGGTTCCATAGAATCTGATTACAAACACTTAAAAAAATATGTTCAAGTATGGGATGTTGCAGCGGAAAGACAGGTTGAAATATCAGGAAGAGATTCAGCAAAATTGGTTCAATTAATGACTTGTAGAGATTTGTCAAAGTCTAAAATTGGAAAATGTTATTATGCACCATTAATTGATGACCAAGGCTGTTTAGTGAATGATCCAATTATAAATAAATTAGCAGAAGACAGATGGTGGCTTTCAATTGCTGATTCCGATGTAATTTTTTTTGCAAAAGGCCTTGCGGCAGGTAATAACTTTGAGGTTGATATAAAAGAGCCAAATGTAAATATTTTAGCTATACAAGGACCTCTTTCTGATGATTTAATGGCCAAATTATTTGGCGAAGAAATTAGACAATTAAAATTTTTTAACTTTAAATACTTTGAGTTGAAAAGTAAAAAATATTTTATTGCAAGGTCTGGATGGTCAAAACAAAGTGGTTTTGAAGTTTATGTTGAAAATAATTCTGCTGGACAAGATTTATTTGATTATTTGTTTGAAGCAGGTAAAGAATTTAATGTTAAGGCAGGATGTCCAAATTTAATTGAAAGAATTGAGTCAGCATTGCTTTCGTATGGAAATGACTTTGATAATAGAGATAACCCTTTTGAAGCAAATTTTGATAAGTTTGTAAATTTAGACTCCGAAGTAAATTTTCTAGGAAAAAAAAAATTAAAGAAAATAAAGCAAGATGGAATTAAGAGAAAATTAATGGGTGTTAAAATAAATCATAATAAGATTGATATGATTAATGAAAAAACATTATTAGATGATAATAATGATATTGTAGGTTACGTTAGATCAGCTACATATTCCCCAACTTTTAATAAAGTTATAGGAATAGCTATGATTAATAAACCATATTGGGACTCTAAAGATCAATTTAAAATAGAAATTGATGAAAAAATATTTGAAGGAACAGTTTGCGATTTACCGTTCATTTAGTATAAAAATATAATACTATCATGAATATAGCAATTGTAGGAGCAACGGGTAACGTAGGTAGAAAAATAATTGAAGTTTTGGAAAATTCAAAAATTTCAATTACAAATCTTCACTTAGTAGCATCATCAAAAAGTGCAGGATTAAAAATAAATTTTAAAGGTAAAGAAATTAAAATTGAACAATTAGAAACTTTTGATTTTAAAAAAGCAAATATTACATTTTTCTCAGCGGGAGGAAAGATTTCACAAAAATATGCACCTATTGCAGCTAAACATTCTACAGTAATTGATAATTCTAGTTTTTTTAGAATGGATCCCGAAGTTCCTTTAATCGTTCCCCAGGTAAATTCGAGTGATATTAAAAATTTAAAAAAAAATATAATTGCAAATCCAAATTGTTCTACAGCTCAGCTTGTTTTAGTTTTGAAGCCATTACATGATTTATTTAATATTAAAAGAGTTATTGTTTCTACGTATCAATCAACATCTGGTGCAGGAAAAGCACCAATGGACGAATTATTACAACAAACAAAATTTATATTAGAAAATAAAAAAGTAGTTTCAAAAAATTTTACTAAACAAATAGCTTTTAACGCGATTCCTCATATTGATGATTTTGCTGATGAGGGCTATACAAAAGAGGAATTAAAAATGGTTAATGAAACAAAAAAAATTCTGGATAAAAGTATAGAGTTAACCGCAACATGTGTAAGAATTCCAGTACTTATCTCACATGCGGAATCAATAAATATAGAATTTGAAAAATCTTTCACTTTAGAAAAAGTTAGTGATGCTTTAAATAAGGCAGACGGGTGTAAAGTCATTGATGATAGAAAAGATGGTGGATATATTACTCCAGCTGAAGCAACAGGAAAAAATGAAACTTTTATTTCTAGAATCAGAAAAGATAACAGTAATGAAAAATCTATAAATCTTTGGTGTGTATCTGATAATTTATTGAGAGGTGCAGCATTAAATGCGGTTGAAATAGCTGAAACTTATATTAAGTATAAATAATGAAAAATAACAATCCTTTGTCTCCACATATCCAAATTTATAATTGGCATGTATCATCACTTGTTTCAATTTGTCATAGAATAACTGGAATTTTAAACATAGCCATTATTACATTAATATGTTTTCTGGTTATATTCTTAACATTTGGAAGTTCAAATTATGAATTAATTCAAAACTTTTTGAAAACATTTTTTGGTAAATTTATAATTATTTTTGCTGTGTGGTCTTTTTTATTTCAAATTTTGAGTGAAATCAGACATTTATTTTGGGACTTTGGTTTAGGATTTGAATTGAAAACTTCAAATATCACCGGCCTTATGGTCATTTTTGGGTCATTCATTTTAACAATTTTTATTTTTGTTTTAGAGAGAAATTTCATCATATGATTAATGCAACAAAAAAATGGATATTTTTAAAAATAAGCTCGGCTATTTTTATTCCATTAATGTTTTGGTTTTTATTAAACTTAGTGTCAATTTATGATAAATCATTCGAGGACATATTATTATTTTTTAGCAGCCAACCAACAAAATTTTTGTTCTCATTGTTTATTATTTTTGCTTATTTTTATTCATCACTAAGTATTAGTGAGGTTTTTGAAGACTATTTACATAATGAAAAATTAAAAAATGTCGCAAACAAATTACTCTATTTATTTGCTATAATAATCCCATTTTTAACAATAATAGTAATTCTAAATTTAAATATATGAGTTTACATAAAATTATAGATCATGAATACGATGTAGTAGTTCTCGGGGCTGGAGGAGCAGGTTTAAGAGCTGCAGTTGGTCTTAGTGAGGCAGGTTTAAAAACGGCTTGTATATCAAAAGTTTTTCCAACTCGTAGCCATACTTCAGCAGCACAAGGGGGTATTTCAGCAGCTCTTGGAAATATGGGAGAAGATGATTGGAGATGGCATATGTATGA
>CEUZ01168853.1_pt1 | contig 11037 bp, 9 predicted proteins | sample 361511 | NCBI WGS metagenome assembly CEUZ01 (sample SAMEA2622822, study PRJEB7988) | marine metagenome | biome: marine biome (ENVO:00000447); feature: surface water layer (ENVO:00002042); material: "saline water (ENVO:00002010), including plankton (ENVO:xxxxxxxx)" | depth 5 m
TCAGAAGAAATTTATCGACGAGAATTTTTCTCAAATGCCCGACTTGATAGAGTTAACTAGGGCAACTTTTATGGACAACTCCCTTGACGGAAGAACCAAGGAGGGAAGGGCCGTTAGGGAATATTTAACCAGGCAAGAGCTGGACTACAAAACCACTAAAGTGGAGAAAGTAAAAGAAGTACAGCTAACTCCCGAACAAAAAGAGTTTGTGGAAGAATATGCTCACGACCAAATGAACGCCTTCCAAATTGCTCAAATTATATTTCCAGATAAGAATCTAACCCCTTTAAGTAAAGAAACTCTGGTGATTGCAGATTATATCAAAGAAGCGATGCCTGACAATGTGGCGCCAGAGGATAGTGCCTTAAACAGGCAATGGGAGCCCTGTGGGTCATTGCCCGTGATGGTTAAAAGAATAAACGCGTGGTTAGGGAAGAAGATTCACCCTGACGAATTAAACGTTCAACAAAAAAAGAACATAGAACGGTTAATGGCGTATATACAATCCCCTCGGTTAAGTTTTGTAATAAACAACTATACCAACCAACAGGACAGAGACCTATTTGAGGCAGAGTTTGTTCGGGCAACTTGGGACAAGCCTGACTTAACCCCCGACGAAATCAATCTCTACATTAATGTATGCGTAGACTACATTAATCTTAAAAACATTTCCAATCACATGGAAAAACTAAACCGACTCTTTAATGATGCCGAAGGACAACAGGAAATGACTGTGCGACTAGCGGAACTACTCAAGACTAAGAGTGAGGAATATAATCAGTGTGAAAAACGTCAAGAATCCTTAATTAACAGGCTTAATGGGGACAGGGCTAAAAGGATAGCCAATAGGCATCAGCAGACTGCCAGCATCTTGAGTTTGGTAGAGTTATTTCAAGACGAGAAGGAGAGGGGTCTTATGATTAAGATTGCGGAGCTCCAAAAGAAGGCGGTAAGGAAAGAAGCAAGGAAAATAGAAGATATGCCTGATTGGAAAGCTAGAGTGTTAGGAATAGGCCAGGACGATGTCTTATAAGTGCAAAGAGTGCGGTCAGGAATTTAAATCGGAGCGTTCACTACATGCTCACTTAAAAAAGCATTCCCTGACATTAGGCGAGTATTATACTAAACATTTTCCGCGTTATAATCTTTTAACTAAAGAGCCGTTACCATTTAAAAATAAAGCGGATTATTTTGCAAAGGATTTTGCAACCTACCAGCAGATGTTAAAGTGGTGCAACCAAGCATCAAAAGAAGAGGTTAAAGCTTATATCTTAAAAGAACTAAAACATAGAGTAAAAACAAAAGAGCTAAAATATGCCCCGAATCACCTAGAGGTACTCTTGAACAAGTTGCCGCCGTTAGAGCTTTTTAGGGAGCACTACGGGTCTTATAGCGCCGCTTGTGAAGAAGTGGGAGTGGAACCATTATATAATAAAGGAGTAATAAAGAAGTTTTATGCTCCCGTCGAAGAATTTGAAAACATAGGAATATTCATAGATACCCGAGAACAACAGCCGTTAAAGTTTAATAACTCACAAGAAATGAAATTAGACTTCGGGGATTACACATCCATAGGGGATGACTATACCCATACCTATGTTGACCGCAAAAGCGAGACCGACTTTAAGTCTACCCTCTCCACGGGCTTTGATCGCTTTCGCAGAGAATTACAAAGAGCCAAAGATTTTAATAGTTATTTGTATATTGTTGTAGAGTCTTCTATCCCTAAGATAAAGAAGAATAATAACTTTTGTCCCCATCGTTCTAATTTAAGATATATATGGCATAATATGCGTGTGCTTTCACATGACTTTGCCAGATCATGTCAATTTGTATTTAGTGGCAACAGAAGAAATTCTGAGAAAATCATTCCAAGGCTCCTGGCCATAGGGGAACCCCTCTGGAATGTAGACATTCAGTATTATTTAGATAAAAAATGAGCTGGGATACAGGCATACAGAATTCACGGGCCAGGCCTGAGGATTTCAATCAATTCCTATTAAACCAGAAGGGTTTCATAAAGGAAGAAGAAGCTAAGCTTTTGCTGTATGAATTTCTTAGGGAGAATATCACTTTTTCCACAGACCTCTTGAGTGGGGTGAAATTATTTCCATTTCAACATATGGCTGTAAAAGCTATGTTTGAGACGGATTATTTTTTAGGGATTTGGTCTCGAGGAATGAGTAAAAGTTTCACCACGGGTATATACGCATTTTTGGACGCTATTTTAAATCAAGGGGTAGAAACGGGAATTCTGAGTAAATCTTTTAGGCAGTCTAAATTAATCTTTAAAAAAATCGAAGATATTGCCAATAAGCCTGGCGCAAGATTTTTGGCGCAATGCATTAACAAAACATCGAAGACTAACGATCAGTGGACTATGGAAATTGGAAGATCTAAAATTCATGCGCTCCCGCTGGGTGATGGTGAAAAGTTGCGGGGATTTAGGTTTCAAAGAATTATTATTGACGAGTTTTTGCTAATGCCCGAAAGAATTTATAATGAGGTTATAATTCCCTTCCTGTCTGTTGTAGAAAACCCCACCCAAAGGGAGGATCTAGATCAAGCAGAGAATAAGCTAATCGCACAAGGGAAGATGAGGCCAGAGGATAAATATGTATGGCCTAATAATAAATTGATTGCCTTGTCGTCTGCCAGCTATAAGTTTGAGTATTTATATAAGGTTTATCAGAACTTTGAGAATTTAATTCTCCATGGACAGGAGGACCGAAAGGCAAGTGATGCGCACAGGGTCATAATGCATTTTAGTTACGATATGGCTCCAAAAATGTTGTATGATCAAAACCTTATCGATCAAGCTAGGGCCTCCATGAGCCAAAGCCAATATGATCGGGAGTTTGGGGCTATGTTTACCGACGATAGTAGCGGCTACTTCAAGGTGTCTACTATGGCGCGATGCACCGTGGATGACGGGGAAAATCCCTCGATAGAAGTAAAGGGTGCTCCTGGTGCAAAATATATTTTAGCTTTTGACCCTAGCTGGGCCGAAAGTGAAAGCTCTGACGATTTTGCTATTCAGGTGTTAAAATTAGACGATGGTAACAAGTGGGGAACCGTAGTCCATAGTTACGCTCTTTCTGGGGCCAAGCTAAAAGATCATATTGCTTACTTTCATTATTTATGGCATAGCTTTAATATCGTTGCCATTATTGGAGATTATATGGGTGGGGTGCAATTTTTGAACGCAGTAAATGAAAGCGACGTATTTAAAAAAGAAAAGATTCAATTCGGCCAACTGGAGACAGATTTCTCTAATCCCGTAAATTACAACGACTCCATTAAGACGGGGAAATTAGAATACAATCTAGATACCAAAAAAATCTGCCTCCTCCAAAAACCCACTAGTGGCTGGATAAGGTTGGCGAATGAGTTGCTCCAGGCTAATTTTGACCACCGAAGAATATGGTTCGGAGGGAGAGCATTGGGTGATACCTACCACCAACAAATTAATAAAAAAATTCCCATAAAATCCTTAAAGTTTGATAATGGGGCGGAGGCACTGGGAAAGTCCTCGAATCAGGCCATGATGATTGATTTTGTGGAGCATCAGTATGACATGATTAATCTTACTAAAACAGAATGCGCTCTTGTCCAGATTACAACGTCCCCCCAGGGGCATCAAACATTTGACCTACCTCAAATGCTTAAAAGGCAGACTGGCCCCGATAAGACACGCAAGGACTCTTATTCCGCACTCGTGCTTGGAAATTGGATGATAAAGGTTTATTATGACATGATGAACGCAAACATTGAAGAGGTTCAGTCAACCTTTACCCCCATGTTTATTAAGTAGTATGGGGTTACGAAAGTGGCATTCTCCCACCCAGTCTTTTGGGGATGTTACCTTTTACAACTCACGACGAGGACAAGAGGCTATATTATGCTGTACGGGCCCCTCCCTGGAAAAGTCGCCATTAGATAAAATCCAGCAATCTAAAAAATTAATCGTGGGACTTAATAATGCTTTTTTAAAAATAAAACCTGACATATGGATTGGATTCGATGAGCCCGAGGCGTTTGCCGATAGTTTGTGGCACACTTCTTTTGATAAATTCTATAACTCTGCATGGGAGAGGGAGGGGTATGAGGGGCAACCGATCAAGGAAGTGGCGGGTATGCATTTTTTTAATGTAATGCGCGCTACAGACCTAATAAAGTTAAGCCCCTCAGAACTACAAGGGTTGGCCTCAAATCGGCCTTATATGGATTTTTTATATGAAGGATGTACCTTCTCTGTGGCAATGAGCATATTGAAGTGGATGGGCATTGGAAAGATATATTTGGTTGGGTGTGATATGGGGGGAAGTAATAAGCTCTCTGCAGCGGGTCCAAAATACAATAAAGAGGAATACGACATAGAGGCGCAAGAAAATGCTATAGCTAATGCACTGTCTCTCCTTAAAGATATAGTTAAGTATAATGGGTTTGAATTAGTTTCCTGCACCCCAAATTCTCCCATTAATGAATTTATGGAATATTTACCCGCCGCAAATTTGTAATGAAGGTGGCTGTAGTATTAAAATCGGGGGGCGACTATAATCGCTCTCACGTAGAGAAAATAAAAACCATGGTAGAGAATTATGTTCCCCATGAGAACTTTATTTGCTTCACTGATACAGTCGAGGAAAGTTATGATATCCCTTTAGTCGATGATTGGCCTGGTTGGTGGTCCAAGATGGAGTTGTTTAAGATTAGGGGGCCTTTATTGTTTCTGGACCTGGATACTATAATAACGGGGAACATTAATCAGATTATTAAGAAAATTAAAAAAGAGGACTTCGTTATCCTGGGGGATCTTATCGACTATGAGAGGAGCAGAAAAGAGGGATGGCTACAGTCTTCTCTTTTGTACTGGAGCGGTGATGCCTCATATATTTATAACTCGTTTAAGGAGGATTGCAGGGCGATCCCCGCTTTCCTCAGACCCATGCATAGACTGCGCAGCGATCAAGACTATATAATGGAGGTAATAAGGGAATACGGCATGTGGCAGGATTTCTCTTCAGCCATTGTTTCCTTTAGGGAAGGTATAAGCTCGGGAAAGCTATACGATGAGGATAAGCATAAGATTATTATCTTTCACGGATCTCCGCGACCTTGGGAGCAGGATGTAATTCCCTATTAATAAAAGTCTTTAAAGTTAACTTTTAACTTTTGATGGACTTTTGCAGATGTTGCGTGTAATATCTGACATGGCAAAGCGCAAGTATACTAAAAGATCGGATTACTGGAAAAAGTTTGAATCAAAGGCTCACGAGAAACCCTTGAATGAAGTTTTTAGTCAGGGTAATGAAACGTGGGAGCCTGATTTTGCAGGTGCTCCGTATTATACCTCAGAGGCCATGAAGTCATATAGTCGAAAAGAAGTAGGGGGTGGCTCCAGTACAGGTTATAGGCAAAACGCGGCCGCTACGGGGCGGAGGATGGATAGGTTTGCTAATATTGAAGAGGGGATACTGCCCTTTAATTATACTGGCAACAGCGGCATAGACATCAGGGCCACAATTCGCCTCTGCCAAAAGGCTTATGCCAATATAGCTATCTTTAGAAATGCCATAGACATTATGGCTGAATTCTCAAATACGGATTTATATCTCCACGGTGGCACCGAAAAAGCTAGGGTCTTTTTGGATAAGTGGTTTCAGAAAATTAATTTATGGGACTTAAAGGATCAATTCTTTCGGGAATATTATAGGAGTGGAAACTGCTTTATTTATAGACTGGACGGAAAATTTAAAAAGAAAGACTTTCACAAGATGAGCACCTTGTTTGGTGCAGACTGGACAGGAGTGGGGCCTATACCCCAAGGAAATCCATTAAAGCGCCGAACTCATTACCAGATCGATAAGGGCAAGATTCCCTTAAAGTATATTATGATAAATCCATATCAAATTGCGGTAAGGAGGGCTTTAAGTTTTAATTTCGTCAATTATCAAAAAATACTTTCTGAATATGAGTTGGAGTCCCTAAGAGATCCCAAGACGCCAGAAGACGAAGCAATTTATGAATCGTTAGCTCCTGAGACAAAGGATAAGATTAAAAACAGGGAGTGGACGCAAGATGGGGTATTAGTGGATCTAGATCCCAATAGATTAATTTATACCTTTTATAAAAAACAGGATTATGAGCCTTTTGCCATTCCTTTTGGTTTTCCTATTCTAGATGACTTAAATTGGAAGATGGAGCTGAAGAAGATGGATCAAGCCATTTGCAGAACAGTCGAAAATGTTATACTCCTGATCACGATGGGCGCTGCTCCAGATAAGGGGGGAGTTAATCCTCTCAACCTTAATGCAATGCAAAACCTATTTAAAAACGAAAGCATAGGGCGCGTATTGGTCAGTGACTATACCACAAAGGCGGAATTTGTTATTCCTGAGCTCGACAAGGTATTGGGTCCCGAAAAATATAAAGTAGTTAATGAGGACATCAAGGAGGCCCTGCAAAATGTAGTGGTCGGTTCAGAAAAATATAACAATACCCAGGTTAAGGCTCAAATCTTTTTAGATAGGCTGCAGGAGTCGCGACGAGCCTTTCTGAATAACTTTTTAAATCCCCAAATTAAATTAGTCTGCCAGGCCATGGGTTTCCGCAAGTATCCTATTGCTGAATTTGAAACTATTGACCTAAAGGACGAAGTACAATTAAACAGGGTTGTTGTCAGGTTAATGGAATTAGGGATACTTACTCCCGAGCAAGGTATTAATGCTATTAAGACTGGAATCTATCCGCCACCTACTGAACTTACTGGCGCTCAAGATAGGTTTACCAAAGAAAGGGAAAAGGGTTATTATAATCCCTTAGTGGGAGGCGTTCCTGTTATGGATGTGGATGGAGAAGGATCCGATAGCCAAAAGGATGCTGCAGGAGGACAAATCACTACCCCCACCCCTAAAGAAAAAACTACTCCTACACCTACCAAAAAAGGCCCTAAAGATACTGTGAAGACCGTGCGGCCTAATTCTCAACGACCCCCGAAAAAAGAAGTTGGGCGCCCTGCAGGCGCTGATAGTACAGGGGATAAGGGGGCCTACGGGAGTGTTGCGGAATTATATTCCCGCAAAGGAATTCAAGATGTGGTTTATGCTACGGAGGAATTAAATAACTTAGCAGTCGCCGAGTTGAAGAAACATTACAAGATAAAAAGAATGTCCGCACAGAAAAAAGAACTTGCTCAGGACTTATGCAAATCCGTAGTCGTTTCAGTAAACAGGGACAACTGGGAGGATGAGGTGAGAGCCTGCGTTAAGAATATAGATAAAATTGAAAAGCTTACTACGCTGGATGATGTAATGGAAATTGCTTCAGAGCATGAGTTGGATTTATATCCCGCCGCACTTCTGTATCATAGCAAAAAAGATTCTCAAGCGGAATAGGTAGGTGTAACAATTAGTTGAACCTTTAAGTGTCAACTATGAAAAAAGAAAATCCTACTGATAAACCCTTAAAAATAGAGTTTCGTGCTGATGGCCGTGGTGCCGAAGTCGAGTTAAAAAAGGCAGACGCCAATAAATATCTAGGCTACCCTAGTACCTATGCTCAGTGCATGTCTCATGCGGAGTATTTAACTGATACGGCAGGAATGTCCTCTGTCAAAGCTGCGGGCGCCTGCGCTGCGTTTTTAGAAAAGATGAAAGAAGACGAACTGGAGCATCAAGAAGGTAATCTAAAGAAAGGTTATCCTGCCCTCGGCATTCCCCCAATGGCTAATAGTCAACCAGGAGGTCAACCAGGTACTGTAATCACGACCCCCCAGACCACTCTTTCATCTTCAGACTGTCCCTGCGAGGAAGAAGCAAATGCGGCCATAGCCGAAGAAAAGAAGCAAAAAGCTGACTTGGTTCCCTTTCAACGTGGGACGGATTTTCTTAAGTATACCCCCGAGGAACAAAAACAAATAGAAGAAAACTTAAAACACTCTCATCTTGGCAAAAGATATTGGTTGGACCCAAAAGTAGATGGCAAGCCCTACTATGACACGGAGGCTGCCGAAAAAGATTACTCCTCTTACCTAAAGGCGGATATTGGCCAACTGGCGGCAAAAACCAAAAAGCAGTGGGAAAAAATCGACAAGAAGGAGCTGGACCGCGATTCTAAAAAAGAAAAGGTAGAACACGAAAAGGATGCAGTTAAGGATGATCAATCTAAGATTAACAAACTCAAGAAGGGAAAGCCTTCGGTCAAGAAGTCGGTTGAAGTGCATGACCTCAAGAAGGATCAGGAGTTCGATAAAGAGGATAAAATTAAATACAGTAAGGCAGGAAAACCCTGGGAGAAGACCGACGAGGACGAACTCAAGAAAGATGATAAAAAAGAAAAGAAAGAGCATGAGAAGGACGCCGTTAAGGATGACAAGAAACAAATCAAGGACCTAAAGAAAGACATTAAGGAAGACAAGAAAGCCGAAAAAAAGGATAAGTGATGGACTACTCAAAATATCTAACGGAAGGAGCCGAAAGGTTTGGTGGTAAAAAAAGGAGCGCCTTAAAGGATAGCGATTTTATTGATCCGAAGCGTCGTTCATTTCCTGTGATGTCCTGCAAGGATGTAAAGGATGCCGTGAGTACTTGGGGAATGTATAAAGGCCCCATGAGCTTTGAGACATTCAAAAGAAAACTAACCTCTCGTGCAAAAAAGTTGGGATGCGAAGGGTCGTTGCCAAAAAAATGGGATGAATAATGTCTTATAAGTATACCGCTAAATTTGAGAATGAAGTTCTAGCTTCTACTAATTTATACAATGAAGAATGGAACATTAGCGATGCATCCCTGGACAAGTTAAAGGGTTTGATTCCTGAGAGTGTTGACTTAAAGAAGAATATAGATCTCATTGGTGTTGCGTTTAATGCGGCCGTAGTTAATAGGTTTAATAAAAATGATGACGCAATAGATACTAAAACCGCGATAGCCATTAAAGACTACTTTGTCAACAAACCTACCAACATTGAGCATCAAAAACAAAAAGTAGTGGGGCATATTGTTTCCGCAGCTTTTAGTGAGTTTGGTGAAAATAAAATTATAACTGACGTGGAGGCGGCTGCACTAGATGGGCCCTTCAATATTGCCCTTGGGGCTGTAGTATACAAGACCGTTAACCCTCAGTTTGCCCATGCCTTAGACCAGGCAGAGGAAGAGGGTTGGGATAAGGTAATCTCCGCCAGTTGGGAGCTGGGCTTTAATAAATACTCTATTGCAATGGGCGAGTCGGATGATCTCAACAATCTTGAAATAATTACTAAACCCGAACAGATCGAAGAATTCAAACAATACCTTAGGGCGTATGGAGGAGAAGGAAAGACTCAAGATGGCATTGCAGTAAAACGATTAGTGAGTGGGGAAATTTACCCTCTCGGTATAGCATTTACCGCCAGTCCCGCCGCCGACGTTGAGGGCGTGTATGTAGAAAAGGAGAGTCGAAAACCAGTCACCATACAAGAAGATGACGCGCATAAAGAAGGGGGGATAATTTGCATTAACGATAAATGCTTTGTTAGAGGACTTATCAATTTAGAAGAAAAAATTTCACATTCGTTTGAAACCGATGTAATTCAACATAACAGGCAAGCTATGGAAAATCAAGATATCATTAATAAACTGGAAGAACTTCTTCAACGTCAGGCCGAACCCAAAGAGGGTAATACTCCTGTAAACACTGAAGAGGCCGTAGCCAGCGTTTCACAATTCGTTTTTGAGGCCATTCGTCAAAAAAGCGATGAATACGTTCAGGAAAAGGAAAAAGCCTTGGCAGAGAAGAATGAACTCCTCAGAGCCGAAGAAGAACTAAAGGCTTCCATGGGTGAGCTTGAAGAAAAGCTTTCTGCCACGGAAAACCAATTAGCTGAACTACAACAAGAAAAGCTGGAGCGTCAAGCCAAGGAACGCTTTAACGAGCGTATGGCTATTATCGATGCAGCTTATGAGCTGGCAGACGAAGATCTAACCGTTATTGCCACCGAAGTTAACGCTCTCGGTGAAGACGATGACGAATTTGAGGCATACAAGCAAAAGTTTGCTGTAGTATGGCAACATAAGAGTAAGGAGGCTGTTGCAGCCGCCCAAGAACAGATTCAGGCGCAAATTGACGAAGAAGTCCAAAAGAGACTTCAGGAATCAAGCGCTAGTGTTACCGCCGAACCTCAAAGCGAGGAAGAGGTTGTTGACCAAGCCCTGGATAATGCCGATCAAGCTACAGCTACAATTCCAAACACTAACGAAGAAATTAGCCAAGAGGAAGATACTCTTCGGCAACGTTTCAAATCAGCATTTAACCAAGACAATTTAACTATAAAGTACTAACACTATGGCACTAAGACTACTACCATTCAGACAGTACGCCGAGCAAGACGTCGTTAACATGTACTCGAACGCAACGTGCAATTCTAGCACGGACACTTCGGGTGGTGGAGACGCAGGAGTTTTTGTGTCGGTTGTATCGGGCAATCTTAACCAGGGCCCCACGCTGTATGACCACAATGTTTCCTCGGATATTTCGTGGAACACGGCTGGCATTCCGCATTTGGGCAAAGATGGTTATCCGATTGTACCGCTCAAAGTTGACGCAGCACCAGCCAGTGCTAAAGCGGGGCAAGTCCTCGGCGTGACTTTGTATCAAACCGCCCTCAAGGACGAGAACGGGGAGAAGCTTCTCTACTATCCGCAGAAGAAGCTCGAAACCCAATCCGTACTTTCGGGTGAAGCAGTGCCCGTTTTAACTAGAGGGGTTATTACCCTTTCGTTAAGCGCGGGAACAAGCAATGGCGCATCCGCCACCACTGACGCCGCGGGTTGGCTTCCAGGAAGTGGATTCAAGCCTTCATCTAGCGCAGGGCTGGTTGACGTATGTGCTCCAGACGACAGTGATACGCTGGGGATGATTATGGCCACGGGCACCCGTGTCGCCGTAAACACCGCCGATCAGTTTGCTGGAAGCGCAGGCAGCACTGGGCATTATGCCATTGTAAAGCTCGGATAACCCTTCAACAAGAGAGAAAAAAATAACATGAAGATTACTCTAAAA
>CEUZ01018913.1_pt1 | contig 11030 bp, 11 predicted proteins | sample 361511 | NCBI WGS metagenome assembly CEUZ01 (sample SAMEA2622822, study PRJEB7988) | marine metagenome | biome: marine biome (ENVO:00000447); feature: surface water layer (ENVO:00002042); material: "saline water (ENVO:00002010), including plankton (ENVO:xxxxxxxx)" | depth 5 m
AACTATTCTTGGAAAACAACACTAAATAATTTTTTTAAAGGGGCGATATTTTTCGCCCCTTTAACTTTTTCAAAATAAAAAATGGAAATACCTTTATACGTCTACATAATAGATTATATATTAGGCGTTGTAATGTATACGCTGATAGGAAGATCAGCTATGAATGTTTTTCAAAAAGAGGACTCTGATTTTTTTTTCATGAAAGCATTTGTAAAACTAACCAATCCAATATTAGATTTTTTTGCTTTTATGACACCAAGCTTCTTGGTTAGAGGTGTAGTTCCACTTTACATAGCTTGGTTTATTTTTATGGTCAGATTTTACCTATTACCTGTCTTGCTAGGATATGGTGAAATGGGAATGCTTTCTTTTCCATTAGATAGCGAAATTGCTAGATTAATATACGACTTATTTGGTAAAAAATAATTTTATTTTTGTCTAAAATTGATACTAATATTCTAGTAATCAATGAAAAAAATACAAATCTCACCTTCTATACTATCTGCTGATTTCAGCCAACTAGGTAACGAAATCAAAAGATTGGAGGACGGAGGTGCCGATATGATTCATGTTGATGTTATGGATGGACATTTCGTACCCAATTTAACAATTGGTCCTCCAGTGATTAATGCTTTAAGAAAATATACAAAATTACCCTTCGATGTTCACTTAATGATAAATCCAGTTCACAAATATATTAAAGATTATGCAGAAGCTGGGGCAAACATAATTACAATACACCCTGAAGCAACAGAAAATTTAGAAAATTCAATTAAACATATTAAAAAATTAGAAAAAAAAGTAGGTATTTCTTTAAATCCTGAAACTAAAATTGATATTATAAAAAATATTATTTCAGAAATTGATTTGGTTCTAATCATGAGTGTTCATCCAGGGTTTGGAGGACAAAAGTTTATTCCAGAGGTAATTAACAAAATAAAAGAAATGAAAGATATAAAAAATAAAAAAAATTTAAAATTCGACATAGAGGTTGATGGTGGAATTAACTTCGATAATTCTAAGCTAGTTATAAATGCTGGAGCTAATATTTTAGTTTCTGGAACAACCGTTTTTAAAAATAATAATGGAGATATTAAAAAAAATATTGATACACTTAAATCAATTTAATAATAAAAATGTTTTTCAAAAATTCATTAATTTATTTTAATCAATTTTTTTTTTTCTTTTCTAATTTAATTAGAAATTTTTATTTAAATTCTAAAATTTATAACAAAAAAATTTCAAAAACTTTAAATAGAAGTTTAGAATATCGACCTAGTCCAAGATTACTTAATAGTATAATAAAATATGATAAGAAAAAAATCAAAATTGAAGATTTTTTTTTAAATTCTATTTGGTCCAATGAAAATTTATCAGAAAAAGATTATAAAAATTTGCATAGTTTTTTTTGGTTATTTAGCCTTGATTTAAAATCTTCAAAAAAAAATACCCAATCTGTAATTCAAAACTGGATTGAAAATAATATAAAATATAACAAAAAAAGCTGGGAAATTAATATCTTATCCAAAAGAATAATTGCATGGATATCAAATACTAAAATAACATACGAAAATTCTGAAGAGGACTATAAAAATAAATTTAATATAATAATACAAAAACAGGTAAATCATTTAATTAATGAAGTTGAAAAATCTAAGCTTGTTACTGATAAAGTGAGCTGTTGTGCTGCTATAATATTAGCTGGTATTTCTTTAAATGAAAAAGAAAAATATTTAAATTTTGGTTTTTTACTTTTAAAAAAAATAATTAATACATCGTTTGATAATGAAAATTTTCCAAAAACCAGAAATATTCAACAATTAATTTTTTTCTTAAAATACTTTATCTTAATTAGAGAATGGTTGAAAGAATCTCAAACTGAAATCCCCGAATATCTAGATGAAGTAATTTTTTATCTTGGAAGATCTTATTCTGTCTTATGTCAAGGTAATGAAAAAAACTTTTTGTTTAATGGAAACCATGATTTTAGTAGCAAAGAATTTGATCAATATTTATTTGAGCATGGTTACAAATTCAAAAATGATATACACGAAACTGGTGGATATATAGTTTTTAAAAATAAAAAAATAAATTTAATTATGGATGTAGGGTCTTCACCTGAAAAGAAATTCTCAAAAGATTATCAATCTGGAGCTCTATCATTTGAGATAATTTCAAATAAAAAAAAATTAATTTGTAATTCTGGATATTTTAGAAAAAATAAACACAAACTAAATGAAATATCTAAAAGTACAGCAAATCATAGTACTTTGATTATTGATAATCATTCATCATGTATAATTAATAAATCAAAAGATGAAATAGAAACTGGTTTAAAGATATTAAATAAAAAGTATTTATTTGAAAAAGACTATTGGAATATTAAAGTTTCTCATGACGGATATTATAAAAGATATGGCATAATACATGAAAGACAAATAGAATTTTTTCCAGGAAAAAATAAATTTATAGGTAAAGATAAATTAATTAAGAAAAAAAAATTTAAAAGCTCCAGTTTTGAAATAAGATTTCACTTGATTCCGGGAACAAAAATAATGAAAACAATAGATGAAAAATCAATACTTATTGATATTGAGGATGAAGGATGGAAATTTAGTTCAAATGGTCATAACATAGATATAGAAACAGGTTTATATTTTGGTAAAAAAAATTCTTACGCAGAAAATCAAAATTTATTTATTTCGGGAATTACAAGACAAGATGAACAAACTATAACATGGGTATTTGAAAAAATTACATGAAAAAAATTCAAAAAGCATTAATTTCTGTATCTAATAAAAAAAATTTAGAAAAATTATTAAAAACACTTTCAAAACATAAAATTGAAATAATTAGTTCGGGCGGAACATATAAAAAAATAAAAAAACTTAAATTTAAATGTACAGAAATTTCAAAATATACTGGATTTCCTGAAATACTAAATGGTAGAGTAAAAACATTACACCCGAAAATCCATAGCGGAATCTTAAGCAAAAGAAATAATAAATCTCATAAATCTGATTTAATTAAAAATAATTTCTTTGAAATAGATTTGGTAATTGTAAATTTCTATCCAATTGAAAATGTTTTATTATCAACAAATAATCATTCAAAAATTATTGAAAATATTGATATTGGTGGACCAACAATGGTTAGAGCAGCAGCAAAAAATTATAAAGATGTTACAATTATTACAAACCCAGACCAATACAATAATTTAATAAATGAATTAAACTCAAACAAAGGAAACACTTCATTGAATTTTAGAAAAAAACATTCGGAACTAGCTTTTTCAGAAACAGCCTATTATGATTCTTTGATTGCAAATTATTTTAGCGAATTAAATAATAATCAATTTCCTCAAAAAAAAACTATTCAATTAAATCTCATCGATAAGCTTCGTTATGGTGAAAATCCACACCAATCTTCAGCTATTTATTCTTCAAAAAAAAATTTGAATCTAAAACAACTTCATGGAAAAAAATTAAGCTATAATAATTTTAATGATATATTTTCTTCTGTAACAATTTCAAATTCGTTTCCAAAAAACATAGGAATTGTAATTATTAAGCACTCTAACCCTTGCGGTGCCTCCATTGAAAAAAATCCAATAAATAGTTATAAAATGGCACTTTCATGCGATCCAATAAGTGCCTATGGAGGTATAGTTTCTTGTAATTTTAAGATCAAAAAAAAATTAGCTAAAGAATTAAAAAAAAAATTTTTCGAAGTCATTGTTGCAAAAGGATTTGAAACAAAAGCACTTAAAATACTTAAAAGAAAAAAAAATTTAAGACTCATTGACTCAAGTAATTTAAAAATATTAAACTCAAATAACTATTTATCAAATTTTAATGCTATGTTAATCCAATCTCCAGATATTCAAAAATTTAGAAAAAGTGAGTTTAAAGTCGTTTCGAAAAAAAAACCAAATTTAAATCAAATGAAAAGTTTAAAATTTGCCTTTAATATTTGTAGATTTGTCAAATCTAACGCTATAGTTATAGCAAATAATAAGTCTACGTTTGGTATAGGGTCTGGACAACCAAATAGATTAGATAGCTGCAAAATAGCTATTGAAAAAATGAATAAATTTAATCCAGAAAATTTTGAAAATTCTGTAGCAGCTTCTGATGCTTTTTTTCCATTTGTAGATGGTATAGAAAAGTTAGTTCAGGCAGGAGTTTCTGCTATAATACAGCCTTTTGGTTCAATTAGGGATAAAGAAATAATTAAATTTGCAAATCAAACAGGAACTGTATTAGTTTTTTCTAAAACTAGACATTTTAAACATTAAGATATTTTATCTACTTTAGCTGCTAAAATAAAATCACTTTCATGTAAACCTTTGATTGCATGAGTAAAAATTTTTATTTTGGCATAACCCCAACCAAAACATATATCTGGATGATGACCTTCTGCTTCAGCAATATCACCTACTTTATTTACAAAGTTTTGGCTTTCTAAAAAATTTTTAAATTTGAATTCTTTTATTAAATAATAAATTTTTGATTCATTTGATTTTACTTCCCATCCATCTACCATTTTAAGATATTTATGAATTTCAGTTATATCAAATCCTGGAATTCCACCTTCACAAGGAATACATTTTTTATTTGCTAAATCACTCACACTATCTGAGATATATATTTTTTTTACAAATTCAAGTATCCAAATTAACTAATTTGGAGCGGGCAATGGGACTTGAACCCACGACCTTCTCGTTGGCAACGAGACGCTCTACCACTGAGCTATGCCCGCTTATAAAATTTAATTATAAATTAACCTTTTTTTATAAACAAGCAATTGATTAATTTAATCTTGCTTGTAATCTTACTAACTTTGACATAGAAAATAATAGATAAATTTATAATGAAATTCGTTTCTTTTTTACTAAAAAACAAAGCTAGATTTGGTATTTCTGATGGAAAAACAATAACTGATTTAACTCATCAAATTTCTGAAGCAAAAGACTTAAAAGAGCTTATTTTGAAAAATGGAATAGAAAAAGCAAAAAAATATGCAAAAGAAAATCCAGGGAAAATTAACTTTGATGAAATTAAATTTTTACCAACAATTCCAAATCCTGGAAAAATAATTTGTGTTGGTTTAAATTATTCTGACCATGTGGATGAGATAGGTTTATCTAACCAAAAAAATCCTACAATTTTTCTGCGAGTAACTGAAAGCCAAACTGCCCATAAAGAAATTATACAAAAACCAGAAGTATCCAAATATTTAGATTATGAATGTGAATTAGCTGTAATTATGGGTGAAGGAGGCAAAAACATAAAGCCTGAAGATGCTTTTAAATATATAGTAGGATATTCCTGTTATAATGAATGCACTATAAGAGATTGGCAAGAACACACTTCTCAATTTACAATGGGTAAAAATTTTGAGAAAACTGGCAGCTTTGGACCTTGGATGACTCTTTCTGAAGATATTCCTGATTATACAAAACTAACAATTGAAACTCGATTAAATGGAAAAACAATGCAAAAAGCAAAATTAAGCCAGCTAATTTTTAATATCCCAAATTTAATTTCCTACATTTCTAAAGCAATGCCTTGGAAAGCAGGAGATGTGTTAGTAACCGGAACTCCTGGAGGAGTAGGTTTTAAAAGAAAACCACCCATATACTTAAAAGATGGTGATGATGTAGAGGTTGAAATATCTAATATTGGCATATTATTAAACAAAGTTAAGAATGAAAAAAATTAATCATGAATAAAACTGAAAATTTACCAAACAAAATTTCAATTTTTCCTTTATCAAACTTTATAATATTTCCAAATACATCAGCACCTCTCAATATATTTGAACCAAGATATATTGAAATGATTAATGATTGCATGAAAACTAACCGTATAATTGGAATGATTCAGCCTAAAACTCAAAAAAGTAATATACCTGAATTATATTCTATAGGATGTGCAGGTAAAATAATTAGTTTTGATGAAACAGATGATGGAAGATATTTAATTGTAATTAAAGGAATAAGTAGATTTAAAATATTAGAAGAAATAAATAATAAAAAACCTTACAGAGAGTGTGAAGTAGATTTTAAAACATTTAATAGTGATATGATTAAAAGTGATAATGAAATTAAATTTACAGATCTAAAATTAATTTTTAATAATCTAAAATCTCTTTTTGAAAAAAAAGGTTATATTATAAATTGGAAAGAATTGCAGAAACAAAGTTTAGATCAAACAATAAATACTTTGTCAATGGCTTCTCCCTTTTCTTTAGAAGAAAAACAAATTTTACTTGAAACAATGGATATAAATAATAGAAAAATTCAATTAGAAAAAATTTTGAATACTTATGCAGTTGATGAATTTGATAATAAAACCATTCAATAAAATTAAAAAACTAAACCTTGGTTAGCATATTTAACGGCCAATTTATTAAATAATTTGTTATTTTGTAAATAATAAAAAATTTTATTAGAAAATGACTTTGAATAAAAATTATCATAATTAAAAAATTCGTAAATAAAATCATTACTCATTGAAAAAACAAAATTTAAATGTTTAGTCTTATTTTCAAATTCTTTTAAAATTGAACTATCAATTGATAAACCTAGATTTTTTCTATCTTTAATTAATTTTAAAAATATCCGTATATCTCTCAATGTCATGTTAAACCCTTGCCCAGATAGAGGATGAATTTGATGTAATAAATCTCCAAAAGCTAAAATATTATTTTTGTAATAATTTTTAAGAATCTTGGATTTTAAAAAAAAAGTTTCGAATTTATCTATAGATGTTATTTTGTAATTTTTATTAAATTTAAAAATTAATTTTTCAAATTCAGATTGTGATAAAAAATTATTATTAATACTTTTATTTTTAATTGAATAAACTACTGAAGTTTGTTTTTTTGAAATTGGTAAAAAAGCTAAAGGACCTTTTTTAGTAAAAATCTGCGTTGCCTTCTTATTATTAATTCTTTTGTGATTTATAAGCGAAACATATGCTGTGCTTTTATAGTTTTTTATAATTTTTCTAAAAAAATATTTTTTATAAATTTCATTATTTTCTTCGCAATTAATAACCAAGTCATATTTTTGATTAGAAAGAATTTTTTTATATAAAGATTTTTTTTTTATAATAATTTTTTTGAAATTTTTATTTTTTTTTAGTTCCTTGTTTAGCAAGTAAATTAAATTTTTATTTTGAACCATAGAAAATAATATTTTATTCTCATCATTAAAATTTAATATTTTAATCTGTTTATTTTTTTCATTATAAATATCTATGTCATAAATATTCCAAAAGAGATTTTTTTTAATTTTTAAAATTTCTTTTTGGAAAAATTCCATATTGCTTGAAGTAATACCAATAGTTCTATTTAGACTTGATAATATGCTTCTAGATTTGACGTATATAAAAACTTTAAAATTATTATTTATTAGAGCTTTTGCCAAACTTAGACTAACTAATCCTTCACCTATAATACACACATTCATATTTAAAATTTAATTTTAACAACAATTATTAAATGATACAAAGTGTTAAATTTGATTCACCGTTATGGAAATAAAAAATATATTGGAAAACACATTAAATTTTCTTGTTAAACGATTTATTGAAGTTTTTGGGATTGTAATTGCGGTCTGTGCATTATTACTTTTAGTATCCTTAATAAGTTACTCCCCCGAAGATCCAAATTTCATATTCCCTGATAGTACAAAAATAAATAATATTTTGGGCTTTAGAGGTAGTTTTGTTTCTGATATTTTCTTTCAATCAGTTGGATTAATTTCTATACTAATTGCTATAACTCTTTTCTTTACTGGAAGTAATATTGTAAGAACAAAAAAATTAATACTTATTTTACAAAATAGTTTTTATTTAATCTTATACTCTATAATTGGCTCTTTATTTTTTTCAACTTATTATCCAGATTCATTTTGGCTAGCAATTAATGGTAACGGTGGTTTTGTTGGTAAAACTCTAAGTGAAAGTTTTTTAATGTCTATAATTAATATTAATAAACAAATTTTTTATTATTTATTATTCATATCTATTTTTATTATTTTTTTAATAAGTATAAATTTTAATGTTTTTTGGTTCATTGATTTTATAAAAAAAAATTTATCTAAGCTTTTTTCCAAAAAAAGAAATATTGTTGAAAATGAAAACACTATAAATGATTTTGAAAGTACCTCTCTAAATGATGAAAAGCCTATTCAAGAAAATCTTCCTTTTACACAAAATAAGAGTAATAATAATTTAAAAGTAAAATTTAAATTACCAACAATTGATTTTCTCAAAACTCCTTCTAAAGCTGAAAGATCAGAAACTTCAAAAAATGATAATGTTGATAAAGAGTTCTTAGAAAAAATTCTTTTAGATTTTGGAGTTGAGGGTAATATAAAAAAGGTAAGTCACGGTCCTGTCGTAAGTTTAAATGAATTTGAACCAGCCCCAGGTGTCAAGGTTTCAAAAATAATAAATTTATCAGATGACATTGCAAGAAATACAAGTTCTGAGTCTGCTCGAATTTCTACTATACCTGGTAAAAATACAATTGGAATAGAATTGCCTAAATCGAAAAGAGAATATGTTTATTTAAGTGAAATCATTACAGAAAGTAGTTTTAAAAATAAAGATATTAAATTACCAATTGCACTAGGCAAAGATATATCAGGCTCTCCAATTACAGGAGATCTATCTTCGATGCCACATTTGCTAATAGCAGGAACTACAGGGTCTGGAAAATCTATATGTATTAATACAATTATACTATCCCTTCTTTACAGGCATACTCCTGAGAAATGTAAGTTCATACTTATTGACCCAAAAATGTTAGAGTTATCAACCTATGAAGGAATTCCACATTTGTTATGTCCTGTAATAACTGAAGCTAAGAAAGCAGCGTCAGTTCTTGGTTGGGTAGTGAAAGAAATGGAAAGCCGATACAGGCTAATGACAAAAGAAGGTGTTAGAAATATTGACGGATACAACAACAAACATAAATTACCTATGCCATATATCGTTGTTATTGTTGATGAAATGTCAGATTTAATGTTAGTGGCTGGTAAAGAAATAGAAAATTATGTTCAAAAACTCTCCCAGATGGCTAGGGCAGCTGGTATTCATATAATTATGGCAACCCAAAGACCAAGCGTTGATGTAATCACTGGAACAATAAAAGCAAATTTTCCAACAAGAATTTCTTTTCAAGTGACTTCCAAAATAGACAGCAGGACAATAATTGGAGAACAAGGCGCTGAACAACTTTTAGGAAAAGGTGATATGTTATATATGTCCTCAGCAAATAAAATTGTTAGAATACATGCTCCATATGTTTCAGAAAAAGAAATTGAAAAAATTAATAACTTTTTAAGATCTCAAGCAGAGCCAGATTACATAGATGAAATTTTAAGTTTTGCAGACGAAAAAGAAATGGGAGAAAACTTTTTAAATAATGAAAATAAAGATGATTTATATAATCAAGCAGTAGAAATAATTAAATCAGAAGGCAAAGCTTCTACCTCTTTCTTACAAAGAAAATTACAAATAGGCTATAACCGTGCAGCAAGAATTATCGATATGATGGAAGCAGAAGGTATAGTAAGTAAAGCAAACCATGTTGGAAAAAGAGAAGTTCTTTAATGTTAAAAAAATTATTAGTATTTTTTTTTTTTTTAATCATTTTTTTTGAGCCTTCAGAAAGTTCTGAAAAAGAAAATATTATAAATTACTTGAACAAAATAGATAATTTAACTTTTAATTTTAAACAAACAATAGGTGAAAAAACTGAAAAGGGAAATTGTACTATAAAGTACCCAAAAAAAATCTATTGTTTGTATCAAAATAGAAATAAAAAAATTATGGTTTCAAATGGAAAATCTTTAGCAATTAAAAATCAAGAAAGTAATCAGTATTATCTTTATTCACTCAAAAAAACTCCATTGGAATTACTTCTAGATAAAGACTTTTTAATTGACGAAATAAAAAATTCAGAAAGTAGAATTGTAGATGACAAATATATAAATTTTACTATTTTCAAAAATAACAATGAAATTAATATATTTTTTGATAAAGAAACATTAAATTTATTAGGTTGGCAGACAGAGGATATTTATCAAAACTTAGTCATCACATACATTTACAAAATTTATTACAATCAAATGATAGATGAAAAAATGTTTAAGTTACCAAAGAGAAATTAAGCAGATTTAAAATTTATTGTCTCAGTATTATAAATTTTCATACCTCTGTTTAAATAATTATTCAGGGCATTTTTATGATCTAATGAGCAAGTGTGCACCCAAACACGTTTTACTTTATAAGAAAAAGCTATTTTAATAGCTTCTGCTAACAAATATCCACCCAACTTTTTTCCCAAATACTCTTTTAATAATCCAAGATAAGCTATTTCAATTTCTAATTTATCTTTATGATAATTAAGTTCAAAAAAACCACATATATCATTAACATTTTTTAATATATAAGTTGACACATTTGGATTTGAAACATATTCAATCCATTTTTTATCTTCCCAAATTAACCTATCATTCCACTCATGATTCGCGCCAATTTGTCTATAAAAAAATTTGTTTAGTTGAAAATCATTTTTTGAAACTTTTTCCACGCTGAAATTATCATTAGGTTTTTTTTTATATATCAATTCATTTAATGATTTTATTTCTAAATAATTTCTTTGAACATCTTCCATTACTGAATCATTTTTCCGAGTTTTTCTCCACCAAATATATGAAAATGCAAATGTGGGACCTCTTGACCACCATGTTCACTTAAATTTGAAAGAGTCCTATATCCTTTGCCTTTTTCTACTGATATACCTAGTTTCTTAGCAACAATTGATATTCCTTTTAACAATCCAACTATTTCTTTTTCCGTTGCTTTAGAGTTAAAATCATCTAAATCTATATATTTGCCTTTTGGGATTACAAGTGCATGTATTTTTTTTTGAGGAGTTATATCATAAAAAGATAATACATATTCATCTTCATAAATTTTATCACAAGGTATTTCATTTCTAAGAATTTT
>CEUZ01051036.1_pt1 | contig 11028 bp, 9 predicted proteins | sample 361511 | NCBI WGS metagenome assembly CEUZ01 (sample SAMEA2622822, study PRJEB7988) | marine metagenome | biome: marine biome (ENVO:00000447); feature: surface water layer (ENVO:00002042); material: "saline water (ENVO:00002010), including plankton (ENVO:xxxxxxxx)" | depth 5 m
AATAAGCGTAGTGTATTCGAATCGAATAAATGTAAGCAGTTGTTTTCGGGAATTCCAAGCGACACAACAACTTACACTAAACAAAATTAAAACTAGTACCCATAACATTATTTGTGTGTTTGGTACAAGGCGGGAAACCGAAAGTAACCATGCTAAATATGAAATGGACAATATTCCTAGAGTTTTGCTTACAGCAAAACCTCGGTCTTTCAACATCGGGAATAAATGGAAAGATATTGGAAATATTATCAATCCAATCAACTCGATAATTATGAGCCATACAAGGATATCAATCATGAACTTTGTCTAAATATTGTCAAAAAGAGAATTTACGAATTCCTGAGGGCTGAATGTAGCAATATCTTCTAGAGTTTCACCAGTACCAACATATAATACTGGTAGCTTAAGATCTTGGTAAATCGCGATAATAATACCGCCTTTTGAACTCCCGTCCAATTTCGACAAAAAAACACCATCACAATCAAGGGATTCTGAAAAAGTTCTGGCTTGAATCAAACCATTCTGACCAGTAGTCGCATCTAAAGTAAGAATCACTTTCGTGACTGTTCTTTCTCCTGCTTTATTTATTACTCGCCGAATCTTCTTTAACTCTTCCATCAAATTCGTCTTAGAATGTAATCTGCCAGCTGTGTCAATTATTGCCACATCTGCTTTACGATTCCTTGCTGCCTGAACAACATCGAAGGCTACAGCGCTAGGATCTGATCCTGACTGATGATGTATAACATCTGTTTTTAAGCGTTCCCCCCAAACCTTTAATTGTTCTACTCCTGCAGCTCTAAAAGTGTCCGATGCCCCTAGAATTACATTCTTACCATCATGCTTATATAAACTCGCTAGCTTGGCAATACTGGTGGTTTTCCCTACACCGTTAATACCGATAACAAGGAGGACTAATAAATCGTCGTTATCAAAACTAACTTGTGATTCAAAGCTTACAATTGACAAAATTTCTTCTCTAAGCAAATCAAGAACCTGTTTAGATTCAGTTGCATTTTTTTCTAAAACACGATCCTTCAAGCGGTCAATCAGCACATTTGTCGGGCGTATTCCTACATCAGCAGTTATCAATAATTCTTCCAAATTATCCCAAATATCATCATCTATACGATCACGATGAAAAATATCTCCAATAAGATTTAACCAGGTCCTACGCGTTTTATCTAATGCTTTGAACGTCTTTTGATTATTGTTTTTTCCAAGTAGCTTGAACATCTACAAAACACCCTTCTTATTCATCATTGAGTATCTTTATTACTAATTAGTATCTCATAAGCCTAATTAGTAATAATTTTACCCCAATTAAGGTGTCTATAAGCCCAATAGCAACTCTAACATTGAGACGAATTCAATAAGCACTTATAATTTGTCCAAATGGATTTGTCAGACATAGGTGAATTTAAACTAATCGAAATCTTGGCGGATAAGATTTCGTCTGCCAGAAAAAACACTAAGTCCGCTCTGAATAAACCAGACGATTCCTTCCTTTTAACCATTGGAGATGATGCGGCGGCATGGAATACTCTGGAAGAAACCAACGTAATCACAACCGATGCTATGGTGGAAGGGACTCATTTCGATCTTTCAAAAACTTCGTGGAAAGATCTGGGATGGAAATCTTTAGCCGTAAACCTAAGTGATATTGCTGCCATGGGATGTATTCCAAAACTTTCTACTGTGTCGCTCGGACTGCAACCATCAACACCTGTGAAAGGGATTACCCAATTATATGAAGGAATGTTGGAAATTTGTAACTTATATGGTGGATCTATTGTTGGAGGAGATATAGTTAAATCTCCCAACCTTTTTATTTCTATCACGATGTTGGGTTATAGCACCAACCTAGACCAGGACGTATTAAATCGGTCATCTGCACAAATTAGTGACTACATCGGAGTCACAGGCTCGCTAGGGAATTCCGCTGGAGGATTAAGATTACTTATCGCAAACAAACCTAATGATCCAATAACAAAAAACCATCTGAAACCCCAACCGAGAGTGAAAGAAGGCTTAAAGATACGACAACTAGGAATTAAAACTGCTATCGATATTAGTGATGGCCTGGTCTCCGATATTGGTAAAATATGTGTAGCAAGTGGAGTAAAAGCAATTATAGATGCTTCAAGAATTCCTGTGTCGTTAGAATTAAAAACACTATTCCCGAAAGATTATCTATCTCTCGCATTATCTGGAGGAGAAGATTACGAACTACTGTTTACCGGGACAGAAGAACAGCTGTCCCGATTAGAATCTGAATTAGATACTTCCATTACTGTAATTGGACACATAGAGAAAGGAGAGGGGGTGGAACTTATCAACACATACCGAAACCCAATAAAATTGCAAACTCAGGGTTGGGATCACTTTACCTATACAAAGGGATTTGTGCCAGATATTAGGTAAAAACATCGAAACCAAAAATTTCATGAATTAGTGACAAATACAAAATCTTATGTATACCCATAAATGAAAATGGACCAAATAAAAATAAAAATAGATACAATAGGTAGTGCCAGACCTAGCGAGATAATTGCCGACTTGCGCTCCGTCTCTGAAACTCTATATTTTCCTATGCAGATGGTAGGATTCTGGGACAAATTAAACAATAATCACTTATGCCCATCCGAACAACAACTTAAAAAATGCACCCACATCGATTCAAAAAAAGAGATAAGTTTAATTAATTATCAAAAATCATTGAGTCGAGAAAGAAGAGCTAGTCTTCAAATCACCTTTTCTCACGCAAGTATCATAATTTATCTAGCTTAATATAACCTAGCTCTTACTTTGTTCTCTTTTATTAACACAAATTATCCGAATAAAAATATTTATACTTGCATTTGCAATAACATCTCGATTTGACTCGTTGTGAGGACGTTGCCTAAATGCTATAATGCGCTACCTACCACAAGTATAAACTGAAGTAAAATTAACAAAGGTTCACAAATCAATAATCGCGTATGACAACAGAAAAAAGTAAAGCTCTCGACCTGGCTTTAGGCCAAATTGACCGACAATTCGGAAGTGGGTCAGTTGTACGCCTGGGTGAATCCCGTACTCAGGATAAAATCCCAGCAATATCTACTGGCTCAATATCTCTTGATATAGCTTTAGGCGTAGGTGGCATTCCACGAGGTCGTGTTATTGAAGTTTTTGGACCAGAATCCACTGGAAAATCTACCCTGTCATACCATGTGATGGCAGAAGCACAGCGATCAGAAGGAGAAGTAGCCTACATCGATGCTGAACATGCATTAGATCCTGGATATGCTTCAAGGTGTGGAGTCGATATAGAACACCTACTCGTTTCCCAACCAGATTCTGCAGAGCAAGGACTAGAGATTTGCGAATATCTTGTTCGTAGTGGTGCTCTAGACATCGTGGTTGTAGACAGCGTTGCCGCCTTGGTACCAAAATCCGAATTGGAAGGTGATATGGGAGACTCCCACGTCGGCCTTCAAGCAAGATTAATGTCCCAAGCATTACGAAAATTAACTTCAGCTATTAGTCGGTCAAATACTTCAGTGATGTTTATTAATCAAATTAGAGAGAAAGTAGGTGTTATTTGGGGTAGCCCAGAAACAACGCCTGGAGGACGAGCTTTAAAATTCTATAGTTCTGTCAGAATAGACCTCCGTAGGATAGAATCGATAAAACAAAACAACGAAGTTGTTGGAGCACGTATGCGAGCACGAATCGTTAAAAACAAGGTGGCTGCCCCTTTCAAAGTCGCAGAATTCGACATGATGTTTAATGAGGGTATCAGTAAAGAAGGGGATCTAGTTGACCTAGGAACTGAAGCTGCTGCAATTAAGAAAAGTGGGTCATTCTATTCTTTTGGAGACATTAGACTTGGACAGGGACGGGAAAATGCTAAAAGATTTCTTAAAGAAAATAATGAGATCGCGGAACAAATAGAAGATTTGATCAGGAACAACTCTGAAACTGTATAACCTAGATATTACTTCAAATTATAACCTCTTACTCAAAACACCACTGTGCTGAACCAATGCCTGACAATATCCTGTATATAAAAGCGATTTACATAAGTTATGTAAATCGCTTTTACTTAATAAATTCAGAAGGGTTCTGATGTAATGGTTTCAATCGAAGATATTGTTATATCGATCCTGCTTATTATAATGTCAGCATTCTTCTCTAGTGCTGAGTCTGCTTTTCTTGCAATTCAAAATACTTCGAAACTACGACATTTGGTTCAAAACAAGAACCGTGAAGCAATCAGAGTTGATATGATGCTCAAAGAACCTGGACGATTGCTATCTACTATTTTACTAGGCAATAATTTAGTAAACATAGCCTTCGCAGCTTTAATAACAGCGATAACTCTTGCCTTCCTTGGTGAATCTCTCGGTGTAGCCGTATCCACAATAATAGCAACTGGGATATTACTAGTCTTAGGAGAAATAATCCCCAAAACTATTGCAGTCAATTACCCAAATCAAGTTGCTTTCTTATTGGCTAGGCCTCTTAAATTCTTTGAATTGATACTTCTACCCATTGTTCTGATTCTTCAGTGGATCAGTAAAATAGCAACACTGGGCAAGAAACCTTCTACAGAATCAATTACTGAAGCTGAATTACTAACACTTATCGATATAGGTGAGGCTGAAGGTGAATTTCCATCAAAAGAGGCAGAAATGCTTGAGAGTGTATTCAAATTTGGAGATCTATATACCAGAGAAATTATGACTCCAAGAACTGAGATCGTTTTCATTGAAAAAGGAACATCTATGGATGATTTCATCCAAATCTATCAACAGCATACACACACACGATTCCCAATATATGAGACATCCACAGACAACATCATAGGAATCCTGTCTGCAAAAGACATATTGAAATCAATGACATCGATTTCTACAAATAGTACACAAACAATAACTGATGTGATTCGCAATCCATACTTCGTTCCGGAAACAAAGAGGATTGCGGAACTGTTTGAAGAACTGCGGAGCTCTGGAAACCAGATGGCCATAGCGATCGATGAATATGGAGGAATTTGTGGCTTAGTAACGCTGAAACAATTGCTTGAAGAAGTAGTGGGACGTGTTGGTGAAGAAGGCGTTAGCCCTCAAGAGGAATACGAGACACTCGGTAAAGATATCTACCAATTAGATGGAGGTATGAACGTGAGTGAAATCAAAGAGGAATTAGAAATAAATCTCGGCAACGGCGATTATGAAACGGTAGCAGGTTTTGTATTAGACTCACTCGGCCACATACCAAAAGCCGGGGAGTATTTTGAAACCTCAGAATTATTGGTTGAGGTAGTTGAAATGAATGGCCTAAAAATTGAAGCAGTGAAAGTTAGTAAAAAACAATCCAGCCGATAATTTTACAACAGAATTTCATGGATAATTATCTGAAATTGAGCCGTCCTTTAACAATTGAACAATTTGATCGCCTTTTAATCAATTCGATTAATGAGTGTGAATTGGTAAAAGGCAGCTTGGTTATAGTAGGTGTATCTGGAGGGCCAGATTCACTTGCTCTCCTACACTCACTACACCGAACAAGATCAGACACCGGGATTGAAATTCACGTGGGCCACCTCAACCACGAACTACGTGGCAAAGAATCTCAGTCAGATCTAACTTACGTTTCTCAAATCTGCAAAAAGCTTAATGTTGGTTTCACTTCACAAAATGGGCAGGTAAATAAATTCAAAGAAAATAACCACGTATCACTTGAAGATGCCTCGCGAATAGTTAGATACAAATTTTTTTCTAAATTAGCCAAAAAACTTTGCACCCAGTTAGTAGCTGTTGGACACACTCGAGATGATCAAGTAGAAACTATACTAATGAATATAGTAAGAGGAACCGGCCTAAATGGACTCAAAGGAATGTCACCTTGCGACAGTAATAAGATCGGTGATCCCGACACTTTAATAATTAGACCAATTCTGCAAGCTTGTAGAGAGGACACAGTGGAATATTGTAAGAAACTCGGGCTAGAACCAAGACACGATCCCTCAAATTATTCTCTCACTTTCACCAGAAACCAAATCAGGCATAATATTATACCCGCACTATCGAAAATCAATCCGCGTGTCAACGATTCAGTGATAAGGCTATCAACATCAGCAAAAACAAATTTGGAATTCATAAAAGATGCAGTTAATCAACAATGGGAGACTATAGCATATGTTGGGAACAACTATGTGTCATTGGATAGTAAAGCAATACATCAACTCAACCATGTTATAAAAACACATTTGATTAGAAAAGCTATCCAGACTATCACCGGTAACACAAAAAACATAAACCTAAATCATATAGATATTATTCTTGAACTTTTAAATGGGAGGGTTGGAACATCTGTCGATCTGCCAAACAATATAAAGGTCTCAGTAAGGTATTCAAAAATTTTAATAACTTACAAGAACACTTACCTAAACCCCTTTTTACCAATTGATGGTGAATTCGAACTCGATTTGGAAGGAAAAACTAAAATACCTGGCTGGCATATTCAAAGCACAACTGTGAACTTAAAAAGGGTTCATCTCCAAGAAAAAAATATGCATTTAGACTTTAACAATCTAAAAAATATCAACTTTACATCATATCTGAGTTTAAACTCTTCAGTTGGTGGTTTTAAAGTGAGAAATAGAAAGGCAGGAGACAAATTTCAGCCAACAGGTATGACTGGAACCAAAAAACTCAAAGACTTCATGATCGACAATAAAATAGATAAGCATTTGAGGAATAACATACCTCTAGTTATAGGTAATCAAGGTATTGCCTGGGTTGTTGGTTGGCGTCTATCCGAATGGGCTAAGCCTTTGACAAACGATAAATCAGTCATCAAACTAGAATTCGGGCTTAGATAACTCTATCGAGACGAGGATTCGGTGTGACTCCAGGAATCCTCCCTTTCCTTGCCATTGGCCTTCCATCAATCTCTTGTATGTTAGCTGTAAATGGGTTTGGTTCAGCAGAAGATATATAGTACCCTACACCAAATGAATCCACAGGAGTATTTTCACTAACCATCTGTCGGATTTTTTCAGGGGTAAATCCTCCACTAACCATGATTTCAACATGCCTAAAACCAGCAAGGTCCAAGCGAGCCCTAATTTCACTAACTAAAGCTCCAGAAACTTTACTAGACTTATCAGGTGTACCCAAACGTATCCCTCTTAATCGGTCACGTAAACTACGAGCCGCATTAATAGCATCCTCAGATTCATCTCTGAAAGTATCTACCAAAGAAATTCTAGGTACCTCTTGTGGCATATGACGATCAAAGGCTTCGATAGACTGCACAGTTTCACCAATGATCAAGTTCAGAGAGTGGGGCATATTTCCTGAAGGGGTCACGGATGCGAGTCTTGCTCCCTGAATTGTAGAACAAGACACACACCCACCCACTATACTAGCGTAGTCCATCTCTGCGGCTATATTAGGATGTGCGTTATGTGCACCTAATGCGACCACAGGAGTTCCACCTGCTGCAACTACACAATCTTTAGCAGAAGAAGCCCAACCTGAAGAAGAAGCTAGTATCCCACAAATAGCAGTCTCGTAAAGACCAATAGAGCTATAAGGTGTCTTTACTCGAAGAGCAACTTCATTTACATCTACAGATTCCCCTTCCTCTAGAGCCCAGACCTCACTACCAGTTTCAGGTAATACCCTCCCAAGAAGAGCCTTTACCTCATTGAGTCCACAAATAATTCCTTCAGCTCCTGAGCTAAATTCAATTGTTACAACTGGATTTATATTTTCATTTCGCAGAATCGTTAAAGTACGTTGTAAATACACATCAGTTGTATCTCCAACAAGGACTGACCTCTTAATTTCAAATTCACTATTGACCATTTTTAATCAGCACCTTATTCATCTTGGGAAATGTTCTCGTTTATTGTTCCATTAATTGAGAGATTATTGACCCCTGTAGCAGATTCAGGTATCTCTAATTCACGAACACATGCTATGGAAGCAACTGAGTCATTTGGGGGCAATTTAAAGATAGTTACGCCTTGCGTGGCTCTACCAGTGCTACGTATCTCAGAAAGATTCGTCCTAAGTACCTGAGCCTTTTCTGAAGCAACATATAATTCATCACTGTCTGCAATAACCTGTGCTGCTGCGACCTGTCCTGTTTTCTTTGTAACATTCAATGTCTTGATCCCGGATCCACCTCTCCCTTGTACTCTGTACCTGTTGAGATCGGTTAGTTTACCATATCCTTTTCTACTGATCACCAAAAGCTTACTATCATCGATCACTATATCCATAGCAATAACTCGATCTCGATTTTTTAGCAAGATACCCCGCACCCCACCTGCTGCCCGTAACCGAGCAGTAACCTCTGACAAGTGAAACCTGATCGACATACCTTCCTTTGTAACCATCATAACGTCGTCTTGTTCCATCGCTAGCTTTGCTGTAACCAGTTCATCGTTAGTACGAAGATTCATTATTATCAAACCAGCTCGCCGTATATTTTGAATCTGATTAACTGCTACCCGTTTGATAGAGCCGCTCTTAGTAGCAAGAACTAAATATTGATCATCTTCTTCTAGACTTCGGACCCCAACAACAGAATTTACATGTTCTTTGTCTGTAAGAGGAATCACATTTACTAACGGTACTCCTCTAGTGTTCCTAGAAAAATCAGGCCGTAATTCATATGATTTTAGTGGTAAAACCCTGCCCGTATTAGTGAAGAATAGCAGGGTATCATGTGTGTCACAAACCAAGATATTTCGTACAGGATCATCTTCCTTCATCGTCATACTAGTCACACCCTTACCACCACGATGTTGGTTCCTGTAAACATTTGCTTGTATACGCTTTATGTATCCTCCCTGGCTAAGGGTTACTATAATTTGTTCGTGTGCCTCGAGATCCTCGCGTTTAAATTGTCTTAGATCAGGCCCAACAATAGTTCGCCTTTCCTCACCATGTTTCTTTTTAAGTTCTCTTGTCTCTTTTTTAACCTCTTCATCAATTTTTTCAGGACTTGCTAGAAGGTCTTCTATCTCCTTAATGGTTGCCTGAAGCTCTTTATACTCATTCTCTATTTTTTCACGTTCCAAAGCAGCAATACGCCTAAGCTGCATGTCAAGAATCGCCTGAGCTTGTACGTCTGACAATCCATGCCATTCAATGAGTTGATTCTTAGCAGTTTCTACATCTGCTGCATTTCGGATTAGTGCAATAATTGCATCAAGATTAGATAGTGCTACTCTCAACCCCTCAAGAATATGAGACCTTTCATTAGCTTTACGTAACTCAAACTCAGACCTGCGACGAATAACTAATCTTCGAAACTTTATGAACTCTAGTAAAGAGTCCCGTAAGGTAACGATTTTGGGGGTCCCATCAACTAATGCGAGCATGTTTGCTGAAAAAGCACTCTGCATAGGGGTCAATTTGTAAAGATTATTCAACACTACCAAACCCTGAGCACCTGACCTTAGTTCCATTACTATTCGCATTCCACGGCGGTCAGATTCATCTCGTATTTCAGATATCCCATCAAGACGCTTAGTTTTCATAAGACTTGCTATTTTTTCAATTAAGGCGGCCTTGTTAACTTGGTATGGCAATTCCGTAACAACTATCTGCATACGATTAGCCCTTTTCATAGGCTGAATTTCTGCTGTAGCTCTCACTACTATTTGCCCTCTACCAGTCTCATAAGCATTTCTGATTCCCTCAGAGCCCATTATTGTTGCTCCAGTTGGAAAATCAGGCCCTTGAACACGACGCATCAACTGGTCTACCGTAGCTTCAGGATTTCTCAAAAGTAGATAAATCGCATCGCATAATTCTGACAAGTTGTGGGGTGGAATACTTGTTGCCATACCAACAGCAATTCCTGAAGCCCCGTTTAGCAAAAGATTAGGTAATCTTGCAGGAAGCAGTACTGGTTCTCTCAAACTCCCATCAAAATTGTCCGCGAAATCAACTGTCTCTTGATCTAGATTCGCAAGCATTGATTCAGCCGCTTGGCTTAATTTTGCTTCCGTATACCGCATTGCAGCTGGCGGATCATTGTCAATACTACCAAAATTGCCTTGCCCATCTACAAATGGCACACGCATAGAAAAATCCTGAGCCATCCTCACCATTGCATCATAAACAGACTGGTCACCGTGGGGATGATATTTACCTAAAACTTCGCCTACCAACCTTGCACTTTTTTTATACGAAGAATTGGGCCTCATTCCCAGTTCCTGCATAGCATAAAGAATTCTACGTTGCACTGGTTTCAAACCATCTCTCGCATCTGGCAGGGCACGTGAAACAATGACACTCATTGCGTAATCCATATATGAATTACGCATTTCAGTTGTAAGTGGCATAGGTCTAATAAATCCAAACTCTGTTTTGTTTACCATGTCAATCTCCAATATGGATTTAAATCAAAGCTGATGAAAGTTGATTTGTTTCATGTATTATTCATAAAAAGACTGAGTCTAATTATATGTCCGTTTAATAGTTATCCTATCAAGAAATACTACCATATTTTAGACTTTACTAAAATTAATCCCGTTTTTGTAAAAATCTTAAATCACCATATCCGGAAGGGACACTCTCACTGGTGTCCCTTCCGGGCGCTTTGTGGGTCCCGTATAAATAGTCTTAAGACCACCTCACAGGTCCCTATTAAGGGGGTGTTAGGACTGGCATTTCAGCCAGTACACCAAAATTTTATAGATGCCATAAAGCTATTTCAAATTTTGTCCGGCCTCGTGCCACTTCCTTGTGGCATTTATCGGTTAGTAGTAGAATTAACTCGTTAACTATAAAATTGCGTTGTGGAATCCAAGTTTATGAATTCTAATCAAATCAGGATGAACCCTCCTCCATATGTAAGTTTCAGTACATTCAGAACATTAAGGGATTGGCTCCGCGAAGAAGGTATCCCAATGAGGTTTGATCGATCATTCTGGGAAGCTAAATTCAGTGGTAGTAATGGGCGGCAACTTATATCAGCAATGAATTTTCTAGGACTTTTAGAAGGAGAAGA
>CEUZ01108758.1_pt1 | contig 11025 bp, 4 predicted proteins | sample 361511 | NCBI WGS metagenome assembly CEUZ01 (sample SAMEA2622822, study PRJEB7988) | marine metagenome | biome: marine biome (ENVO:00000447); feature: surface water layer (ENVO:00002042); material: "saline water (ENVO:00002010), including plankton (ENVO:xxxxxxxx)" | depth 5 m
ATGTCACAGATAAGATTACAATTGTAGAAGAATCTAAGAAATATTCTCTGTAATGATCATATTTTTATTGCAAATATTCCCCGATTGAGATCTTATGGGAATTAAAGAACAAGAAGAAATTCGTCAGCGGCTAATTGATGAAATTGAATTAGATCTTATAGGTCCCAGAAAAGGTAAAACTCCTCAAGAAAGACAAAATGAAGTATTACCTGGAAATAGGAATCCAAAAAATGAATATGTTGCAGGAGTAATGTATCCGGGAAATTGGGAAGTTGAAGATGAAGACAAGATACAAGAAACTGGTGGTGATGCTGATGAAGAAGATAATTATGATTCAAATGTCGCAAATGACAAACTTTTCAAACCATCTTCATTTGGACTAACATGTAGATTAGATCCTACAACAAAAGAAATCAAAGGCAGAGTTGAATATGGAACATATCAATCATTAAAAGATAAAAAAACAGAATATAGAACTTTTCAACGAACTCCAAAAACTGAAACTTTTACAGTCCCGATAGTACCTGGTGAAAAAGAAATCAAGTTTAAAGATAATTCAAAATTTTGTATTAATTATACAATAATTGAAGATCAAATTTCAGATACAGAAAAATATCTTGTACTAGATCTTTATGTAATTAATAGAACTGAAAGGAAAATTAAAAATAATTTTACAGATTTTATGTTCCAACCAAAAATATTTTTAGAGTCAATAAATGATGAAAACTCTTTCATTCAAGACAGAACAGGGATTAATCAAGAATATTTTCCAGCTGAAGAAGAACATTTGGAAATTTTATTTAAAGAAAAAGTTTCTTTTGGAAAAGGTCATTTATGCTCTCTAAGTTGGGATAAAACAAATATCCAACATAAAAAATTAAATGAAAAATATACTTTTTCAATAAATAAAATTAATACATCATTTATTCCTCAAGAAACAACTGAATTCATAGAAGCAACTGAAAATGATAAACTACTTTCTTCAGTTCATATGTCAAATCTTGGAAATTGTAAAAACCAAACTGATTTGTCTAACATGCTTGAACCTCTTATTGAAGAGTATACTGATTGGATTAATCAAACAAAAACTGAAGTTAAAAATGATGAAAAATTTGATGAAACTGAACGTGAAATAATTTTAGATCTACAGATCGAAAAAGCTGAAAATGTTGTTCAACGAATGAAAGATGGACTTGTTTGTTTGAAATCTGATGAAAAAGCATTTGAATCATTCAAGTTTGCAAACAATGCAATTGCTTGGCAACAAGTTCACTACAAATGGGCTGCAGATAATGCAGAAAAAGGTCAAGTTGATGGTCCTGATCTTTTAGAACCTATCTACAATGGAAAAGAACCAAAATGGAGATTATTCCAAATTGCATTTATTTTGATGAATCTTGAATCAATTGTCAATCCGACTTCTGATCATAGAAAAACTGTTGACTTGCTATGGTTTCCAACTGGTGGTGGAAAAACTGAGGCATATCTTGGTTTGGTTGCCTTTACAATTGCTTATCGTCGCCTGAGAGGATACAAAGATGGGGCAATATCTGATCAATCTCTAGGTACTACAGTTCTAATGAGGTATACATTACGTCTATTGACAGTACAACAATTTCAAAGAGCAGCTACTCTAATGTGTGCATGTGAAAAACTTCGTTTACAAGATAAGAAAAAATGGGGCGAAGTTCCATTTCAAATTGGATTATGGGTAGGTTCTAGTGTAACTCCAAACAGTCATCTAGAAGCTAAAATTGAAAAATCAAAAATCAGACGTTCAAGAGATCAAAGTCTAGCAAATATAAAATCTAAAAATCCATATGTATTGATTAATTGTCCATGGTGTGGCAATGAACTAAAATATTCAAATGGTGAGGTTGGTGGTGTTCCAGAACAATGGCGATTGTATTGTTCAAGAACTAAATGTCTATTTGCAAAACATTTGGATGTAGATCCTGATGTATCTATTCCAGTTGTTATAGTTGATGATGATATCTATACCAGATGTCCATCTTTAATCATTTCAACTGTTGATAAATTTGCACAGATTGCATGGAAACCAGAAGTAAAATCAATTTTTGGTAAAGTTTCTCATCATTGTGATCAACATGGATTTTTTGATAATGCAATAAGTTCTGGACATAACCATAACGGTAAAAAACCAGATCCAGTAAATTTACTGCCCCCAGAATTAATTATACAAGACGAACTACATTTGATTTCAGGTCCATTAGGAACTCTTACCGGATTGTATGAAACTGCAATTGAACATTTATGTACTAATAATGAGATACAACCAAAAATTATTGCATCAACTGCAACAACAAAGGCTGCTAGTGATCAAATAAGAACATTATTTGCTCGTGAGGATACTAAAATTTTTCCTCCACAAATTGCAAAATTTGGCGAGACATTTTTTTCCACTGTTAATCCTGAACGGTCAGCAAAAACCTACGTTGGAGTATTAGCTACAGGAAAAAGTGGATTAACAGTATTGGCCAAAGTCTCTTCAGTAATTTTACGTAGAATTAGACAATTTGAAGAAGATGGTGAATATCCAAAAGAGGATCTTGATCCATATTTCACGCTTGTAACTTACTATAACTCACAAAGAGAACTTGGCGGAGCATCAATGAATTTCAAAGATTCAGTTCCAGATTTCATAAAACAAATTAAAAATAATTTTGACGACAGTCCAGTTTTACTCCCAATTACAGAAACTGGAGAAGAACTATCTGTAGAAGAATCTGAAATAGTTGAAACTACAGAAGAAGAATCTAAAGAAGAAGAACAAAAGACCAAGGAGGTATTAAGACCATATCAATTCAAGGATTTGCTTACTGAAGAATTAACTTCTAGAAAAAGTTCTGGTGAAATTCCTCAAACATTAAGAACATTAAACGATGGAATCTCAAAAATTGAACCAAATGAAAACAAATGGAATTCTGATGGTCAGCCAATAGACGTTTTGATGGCAACTAACATGCTATCTGTAGGTGTAGATATTCCTAGACTTGGTGCCATGATTGTTAATGGTCAACCAAAAAATAATTCTGAATACATTCAAGCAACAGGAAGAATTGGAAGACAAAATCCTGGCTTAATAGTTACATTGTATTCTTATACTAAACCAAGGGATTTGTCCTACTATGAAAATTTCAAAGATTATCATTCTACATATTACAAAAATGTTGAAGTTGTAGCACTTACTCCATTTACACTACGTGCACGAAAAATTGGATTATTTGGAATAATGGTTGGAATGTTGCGAATGGCCATTCAAGGAAATTATTCTCTCGTGAAAAATAAAGATGCATATCAATTAAATCAAAAAAATGTTGATCACATCAAACTAATTGATAGTATAAAAAATGTAATTCAAAAAAGAGTTGAAATGATTGATCGTGAAGAATCAGCTTTTACCAAAACTAATGTGCAAAATCTATTAGATCGTTGGACAATGTACATCAAAAGATATGGAAATCTTTTACACTACAAAGAATCACAGTTCTTTCCAAATGATACATACATGTATCTTAATCAAAATGATCCATCTTCTCCTAGACAATTAATTCCTGTTCCAACATCATTAAGAAATGCAGAACAAGAGCAAAATTTCTTTTATGTAGATACCGATGCGGATCCGGATGAGGAGGAAAAGAAATGAGTGACGAATACAAAGAAGAAAAATACGTACCATCACCGGGAAAAATACGACCAAATCAATTAATCACAACATTTGGACCAGGTTCATTAGTACAAACAGAAAATGATTCTGTTTTAGTAATGGGAACCGATTTCTGGGCCAATCGTAGTGAATACATTAAAAAAAATCACATGTATCTGGAAAAAATAACTAAAAAAGATCATTTTCGAATGCCAAGAAAACCAAAACCTAATTCCAGAACAATTGCCTGCACTTCATTTCCAAGATGGGGATCTTGTAAAAATTGCAAATGGTTACAACTTCATAAAGAATTTGGAGATGAAGACGGTTTCTTTTGTAATAAATGTAAAAAGTTTGGAGAATTAATGCCTGCCAGATTAGTTGTAACATGTAAACAAGGACATCTAGATGAATTTCCATGGGAAAAATGGGCTCATAGTAACCCTAAATCACCTGTTCCTGTATGTTCTGAACCAAAATTACAATGGATAGGCGGTTCACGTTCAAGTTCTCTTTCAAGTTACAAGGTAAAGTGTACGACCTGTGGTGCAGAAAATTCTCTAAGCGATGCAACTAATAGAGAAGATGGAATTCAATTATACGATTCAGAAAATGATAGGATGTATCAATATTCTTGTACTGGACAACTTCCGTGGTTAAAAAAAGAAGAAAAATGTAAAAAAATTACAAATGAAGGAGGAACAGATGAAACAAAAACTGAAACTGTATTTGGAATAATTGCAAGGGCATCTAGTCTATATTATTCCAAAGTTATTAGAGGAATGATTATTCCTGAATTAGCACATCCAATTGTAAAATATTTGCAAACAGAAGAATGTAAAGCTACAATTAATGGAATGAAAAAATTTGCAGATAGAAAAAAAATAGAATTAACAGAAGAAGATATTGCAGAAGGCATTCTTGATGAAAACGAAGATTTTAGACTTAGAGGTTACACAAAAGAGCAAATAATTGATTTTAGAAAAAAACTATCTCAACGAGATTCAAAATACAAATTTGATACTGAAATGGATCTCAAAAAAATTGAATATGAAGATCTACAAAGAAATGAATCCGAATATGATCTTGATGAAGCAGAAATTGATGAAGATGTTGTAATAAAAGATGTAGAGTTGGATGAAAATCACAAAAAGATTTTCCAACATATTAGACAAATGCCAATTTTAACTGCAGTAGAAGTATTACGTTATTTTACTAGAATTACACCACCTGGGGAAATTACCCAAGTGACACCTAACAGTCGACACAACATTTGTGACATCCAATTTAGAAGTGATGGTGAAACAAAATATGGTCAACCAATAATAGCAAAAAAATGGTTACCATGTGTTATAAAAAAAGGAGAAGGACTTTTCCTTGTATTTGATAAAGAATTTATCGACAAATGTCTAAATGATCAGGTAAATGAACGACTAGATTCAATGATTTTAAATCATAAAGATTGGGAAGAAACATCAAATTGGCCTTCTAGTGTAAAAGTTGACAGACAATTCATTTTGTTGCATTCAATCTCACATCTTTTAATCAAAGAACTAGCACTTGCATCGGGTTACAATGAAGCATCAATTTCTGAGCGAATTTATTCATCAGATGATATGCGTGGATTGTTAATCTACACAACAAGTGCAGGTGATGGAAGTCTAGGAGGTTTAGTTAGACAAATTGATCTGGTTAAAATTATTAAAAGTGCATTACATAACAAAAGAACTTGTTCACGTGATCCAATTTGCATTGAAGAAGATCCTAAACGAATGAGAGAAAAAGAACTTCCAATGAATTTACGACAAAATGGGTCTGCCTGTTTTGGTTGCATGTTACTACCTGAAACAAGTTGTGAAAATTTCAATAAAATGTTAGACAGAAAAATTCTAGTTAATGAAGAGTTTGGTCTTGTGAGAGAAATTCCAGATGCTTAACATTAAACAAATAGAAAATTTAGTTTCAAGTACTTCTGAGAAAAATATAAAATTAATTATAAATTACTTGAAAGGAAAAACACCTTCTAAAATAAGTCCACTAATCATGCAAGATAGATGTAAACTTACATCATTACAAACAGACATTTTAAAAAAAATTTGTAAACAAACTGACGATGGAGATCTATTATCATTAACAATTAATGCAGTAACAAAAATCCATGCACAAAATGAAGATAAAATTTTCCAATTAGTAATGTCTGGAGATTTTATTCACAAAAATGTAAGACAAACACATGAAACAATCTATCAAATGATTGGTCGTGCCAAACATAAAATAACAATTATTGGTTATTGGGTTTTTAAAATGAAAGATTTCTTTGGAAGATTAGAAGAATTAGAAAATAAACCTCAAATTACATTTATTTTAAATGATGAAAAATTTGAAGAATTTCATAAACAAATAATCAAAGATTGGGATTATGAATCAAGACCTGAAATTTATAAATTAAATAGAAAAAAATTCCCAAAAAAAATTTTAAACAAATTACATTCTAAAATAATCATAATTGATGATAAAGAAATTCTAATCACATCTGCTAATCTAACAATTGTTGCAATGGAAAAAAATATTGAAACTGGAATTTGGACTAAAGATAAAAAAATCATTAATGCATGTACAAAAATTTTCCATGATTTCATTGCTAAACGGGTTTTTGTGCCTGTTGAGGAGAAAAAATACTAGAAAATGGCTCGTTTTGGAATTTCAGCACCGGCAGAACCGGATTCAGAAAAAATCAAAAAACGAATAATTGAATTATTTTCAACTGCAGATGAATTAAAAAAATTATTTAATGATGTTTTACCAAAAAATTCACTATTAAAATCAATTTTAAAAATCGATGAACAACAAGATAAAGATAAAATTTGTGATACATTACTTGCATACATAGGAAATAATTTCTTTTATACTGTAGGACAAGTAAAATCAGAAGAGGAAAACAAACTTTCTCAATTAAAAAAAGAAAAGAAAAGTAAACAGGCATATGGTCTTGATGTCAAAACAATTGAAAATGAAATTAAAGAACTTGAGAAAAAAACAAACAAAAATTACATACGTAATCTTATTCGAGAAAAATTTCTAGAACAATATTGTAAATATCAAAAAGAAAACTCTGAATCATTAAGACAAGAAATTATTTCTAGTTACAATGATGTACATAAAACATCATTTACAACATTTGAGCAAGTATCAAATGGAATTTGGAAAGATAAATGGCAAAAAGAACTTTGTTATGATTATTTACTATTACCTGCTTCAGTATTTGAAAAACCTGAAACGATTTCACAACTTCCTACAACAATTCCATTAAAAACTAAATCTAAACTATCTCAGTTATATGATTTTCAAACAAGAGGTCTGATTAAAATTCACAATTACTTGTCAGATAAAGAAGATCGAGATCAAACTGAGAAAAGAACACTAATCATGATGCCTACAGGTTCAGGCAAAACCCGTATGACTGTTCAGGCGCTTGTTGAATGGTTAAATCTCCGTGATCAGGGAAAGATAGATTCAACTGCTCATGAACAACAACTAAACAAAAATGGAATAATCTTTTGGTTTGCATCAACAAATGAGTTGTGTGATCAGGCATCTGATTCATTTCGAGAAATCTTCAATCAAATTGGTACTTCTGGATTGGTAAATCTAACACATTGGTATGGCAATGAGAGACCTGATTTACCAGATATTTTAAACAATAATCCTGGAACTCATATTGTAATTACTAACACAATTCATGCAAACGATGAATTATCTAAGGAAAAAGGAGAAGGAACACGAAGAATTGATTATTGGGAAAATAGCGAATATTACAAATTTGTTCGTAAAAACACAATTGCAATTGTAATTGATGAGGCTCACGAAGTGACTGGTGAGGGGTATCAAAACTTTCTAGCAGCAATGGGATTTGATTATTCAGGACGTAATGTAGAAAAAATTAATAAAAATAATATTGTTCTAATTGGTTTATCTGCAACTCCATACAAGGGTTCAGGAATTAGAGATGAATTTTCATCTGAAGATATTGATGATCTTGATGATTTTATGAATATGGATGCCGATAAAGAGCCTGCATATTTTAAAAATCTTGATAAATACACAAGATTGATTCATAAAATTTTTGGAAGAATTTTTGTTCCAATTCCAGAACGTAGTGGTACATCTTCACATCCAATTGCAATGATTAATGCTCCACATACTGCATATGTTGGTGATAGTATCAAAATTTCTGGAACAGACTCGTATGATCTTTATTCTGATATCACTTTTTCATGGAAGACTTTTTCGTTTGGTGGAGAAAAAATTCCAGATCATACTGAACCCGAATTTTATCAACAATTTAAAAAAGAAGGTAGTTACCAAATTACACTTGAAGTAAAAAATGGAATGGGTTTTAGTTCAAAATCATTGCCACATATAATAGAAATTTTACCAACCACTACTTCACAAATAAAAGGAACAGGTTCATTAGAAGACACACAAGAATTTTACAATATATTAACAAATGATCGAAAAATTTTATGTGAAATAACTCACGGTGTTATTGACGGTCCACAACTAAATTTATCTAAAAAAGAATTTGCACAATGGAAAAAAGGAACGTTAGAAGATAGTACAATTTCAAATGATGAAAAATACAATAGACAAATTTGTGATGTTGTCGATAAATGTATTAAAAAATATAATAAAAAAAGAGTTTTAGTTTTTGCAAACAGTGTAAAACATTCACAAGAATTACGATTAATTTTAAGAGTAAATTATGGTCATGAAAATGCTGAATCTGTTGATGGAACAACAAAAACTGGAATTAGACGTAAAATAGTAAAAGAATTTCGAGAAACTGAGAATATTCCAATTCTGTGTAATTATGGTGTTTTTACGACTGGATTTGACGTTCCAAAAATCGATGTTCTGGTAATTTGTCGTGATGTTGGAAGTAATGCATTGTATACTCAAATGATTGGGCGTGGGCAAAGAGGGCCTGTTGCACACGGAACTGAAGATCTTTGGTTAATTACATCAGACTTTCCAAAACCAAATCAAACTAAATCTGAATTAAAGTTAGGATGGGAGGCATTGGCAGAAGATTGGAAGAGTTTTCCTCAAGAAATCAAAGAAAATTTGAGTCTGAGAGATTTCAAATACGAATCAAATGTTACAACTAGACTAAATCAACCTGAAGCAATTAAAGATGATTTTCTTATTAATGAAGAACCAATCACAAACTTGCAACTAAAATGTCAAACATGTAGTGCAATTACAAATGGATTGGATAACTGTTTAAAATTTTATGGTTATAAAACTACGAAAGAAGGAACCAAAGCTGAATCAGTAAGACAAGTTATAAAATTAATGAAAAAAGATAAAAAAAATCCAAAAGCTTTTCATCGACATTGTACATATTGTAGAGCTAGCAGTAATTTAGTTAAATCATCAAATTGTACTTTTACAAAATTTATTGCAAAAAAGCATAATGGAGATGCACATCTAGTAGTACTTGTCAATGTTTTACAAAAAATGTTAGAAAATAAACATCATAATATTATCAAGTGGCATGATCTACAAAACACCTTATGGCAATTATGGAATAAAAATGCAAATAAACAAAAAAAATCATTTCCAACAAGTTCCTTCAATCTAAATATGCCAGCTATTAAACGACTAGAAAAAAATAATATTTTAAAAATTAAAAATAATTTAGATATCGAAATAATTGATATAGTTGAACCAAAAGGTTTGAAACAGGTAATTGACAATCTAAAAGTTCATCCACAAATAAAAAACAACGTTAAACAAATTATTGATGCACAAGGAATTAATGAAAAAAATCTAGAATTTACTAACATTAGAAAAATTCCAAAGTTAGAACAATATTTTACAGATTTGAAAAGAACAATTGGTCATACGCCAACTAGTAGACAGTTTAATTCTGAATTGGGAGATCTAAAAAAAGAATACATTAAACAATACAATGGAGACTACAAAGATTTTCTCAAGGCTCATAGAATAATTCTCAAGGATGATGAAATTCTAAAGGATTCTCTATATGATGAATATTTTGAAAAATGTATTACTGAAGGAAAGAAAATCACTCACAAACAATTAGACGAATATGGTGATTATCGTTTAGAAGATTATAGAGATATGTGGGGTACAGTTGAAAACTTTGAACAGAAAACCTCCGTAGTGCTTGAAGATGTCTTAAATCATTATGATGAGTTTCATCAAAATCGTGATGCAGAATTTGAGGAAATTTCAAAGGATATTCAAGAATTAAAAAAGAAAAGACCTGCCACTTTCTACAGATTTGACGAAATTTATCAGCACTCAAAACTCAAAGTGTTCAGGTATGTAATTCAACTGAAAATTTCACATCTTCGTTATTTAGAGAATTATTATGGGCCAAATGTTGGAATTTTCTTACAACTAGTCTCTGATTTCTTTAGATTAAAAAAATGGATTGGACGAACGCCTAAATCTGCAGAAGAATTTAGTAAAAAAACTGGCACATTAGCAACTAGCAATTTCATGAAAGAATTCAAACTCACAAAAGAGGGTTATCAAAAATTTCTTAATCTAATTGATGTTGATTTTCCAGAAAAAGAGGATACAAAAGTAGAACAAAAAATGAAAGAAATAACCATAGAGAAATTAAAAAAATATGAAAAAGACTATGAACGGGAAAAAACAGAATTTTTCATTGATGCTGTTTTTAATCCAAATGATGAGCTATCAGTTCTAATTGAAACATATTTTCCAAACAAAAAAGAATTAAAAAAATTACTTTGGCCTGATTAATTTACATATTGTCCCATAATTTCTTCAATCGCATTATCCATTCTTTCATGGTTGTCTTGATATGCATAAACTGAATTTATCAATGAGGCTGCATCAGTTCCCATTACATATCTGACTAATTTTCCATCTTCATTTATTATCTCTACAACTTTTTTTGCAATGTCTTCAGGGTGTGTCCATTCAGTTTGATTTTTTATCTTATCTATAACGTACATCATTTCTTCAGTTTTTGTTGCATAGTTAGATGTCATTGACGCTTCCGTTCTTCTAATATTATCAAAAAATTCAGTATGAACTATTCCTGCCTCAATTAGTGCAACATTGACATTTACTCCACCTGCTATCATTTCTCTACGTAATGATTCAGTAAATCCTTCAATTCCAAATTTTGAAATACAATATGGCGATGAAAAACCAAATCCAATTTTTCCTGCAACTGAACTCATATTCAAAACAAGACCTGGTTCATCACCATTTTGCATATGTGGAAGGGCCAATTTTGTCAGATGAATTGGTCCCATCAAATCAGTATTGATTTGTTGACGAATCTCTTCTAA
>CEUZ01227929.1_pt1 | contig 11025 bp, 10 predicted proteins | sample 361511 | NCBI WGS metagenome assembly CEUZ01 (sample SAMEA2622822, study PRJEB7988) | marine metagenome | biome: marine biome (ENVO:00000447); feature: surface water layer (ENVO:00002042); material: "saline water (ENVO:00002010), including plankton (ENVO:xxxxxxxx)" | depth 5 m
TCATCTGAAGCCCATTCAATTCCTTTTGAACTTACTGCTAAAGCAATTAGATCTGCTTTTTTTGTTATTACTTCTGACAATTTTTCAAATTTAAAAAATTTTACATTTTTTGGGATATCGCAATCTAAAACAGGATGCTTGTTAATAGAATTAATTTTTTCAATAAAATCATTTTCTAAGTGAGTACCTATAATATCAACTTTGTGGCTATTGTCAGAACATGGAAATGAAAAAGCTGTTCCCATTGAACCTGCTCCTATAATTAATATATTTGCCATAAACTATCCTTTAAAAAAAAATCTTTTCATTAAATAAAATAACGTAATAATTTCAATTTTTCCTAATATCATAAAAATAACTAATGATATTTTGCTAAAGCTATTTAAATCAAAAAAACTTAAATTATCCAAGTCGTATAATGAGGAAGCCACGGTATTTGTAAGAGTTAGAAGGGATAATTTGAAAGAACTCTCAAAATTTATGTTGTCTAAAGTTAAAATTCCTGACAAAACAAATGCAGAAATTATAAAAGTTATAAAAGCTAAAAATGCAATTTTTATATCTTGATCATCAATTTTTGACTCGTTGTTAAATAGGTTTTTGTCAAAAATATTTATTGGTTTAACTAATCTGTAAATTTCCTGATAAGAAACTTTATACAAAATATAAAATCTGATATATTTAAACCCTGAAGAAGCAGAAATCAGAGAGCCTCCCATAATAGCCAAAAGAATAAGGAAAAGTGATATACCAAAGTTTGATGAATATGTAGTGATTCCTGATGTAGCAACTGATGAAGTAATTGCAAGAAATATATCTGCGAACTCTTTATCAGGTATGATAAAAAAATAAAGTAATAATGTTAATAAAATAATAATACTTCCAATATGAATATCTTCTAAATGTTTTTTAAAAGTGAACTGTTTTGTAAAAATATTAAATAATAAATAAAAGTTTAGTATAGGAATTAATAAAGTAAAAGATAAAATAATGGTTTGTGTTTTATTTACAATAATATTAGATAAATTATTTGAAGGAATAAAACCACCTGAAGAGACAGTAGTAAATGCCATATTAAATGAATCCAGGAGTCTTAAATCCATTAGGTTATATACAAAAATAACAAATAGTGTGGTGGAAAAATAAATACCTAAAATTCTAATAAAGTTATAATTAAAATTCTTATAGAAATTTCTACCCGAAACTTCACTACTTAATAAATAAATAGGTTTTATCTTTATTTGCTTTGAACCTATGGTGGCAATTATAGCAATTAAAAAAAAGAGACCACCTAGCCATTGAGAACTTGACCTCCATAAAAGAAGAGGTTCATCTATCAGCTTAATATTTTTTAATATTGTGAATCCAGTTGTTGTTAGACCGGATACAGATTCAAAATATGCATTTAAAAAACCTATATTATAAATACTTAAGGAATAAGGAATGCTAATTAAAAATGGAATCAAAATAAAGCTTAGAACGATAAATATTATTTGATCGCTTAAAGAAATATCTTTGCTGTGATTTCGACCTAAATAACAAAATATAATTCCAATAAATAGGGAAATTGCTAATGTTATTAAATAAGAATTTAGACCTAAAATAAATTCAAAATAAATTGAATATAAAATATTTAAAACTGCAAAAAATGAAATAAATAGTGAATAAATACCCAGGAAAAAAAGTATGCTTTTATAATTCATTATACCAATGAACTTATTCTAAATAAACTTTCTACTTTTTCTAAATGTTCCCTCTTTGTTAAAAAGACAACTAAATCCTTTTTCTCAAATTTAAAATCTGATTTAGGTATAATTACGTCTTTACCTCTAACTACGGCGCCTATCCGAATTTCTTTTGGTAGATTTGAATCTTTAATAGATTTACTTATTAACTCTGAAGTTTCTAAAACCTCAGCTTCTATAAATTCATATTCTCCATCTAGAAGAGTATAAACAGTTTCTATTGTTCCTTTATGAACATGTTTTAATATGGTTGATACTGTTGTATGTCTGGGATCGACCAAATCATTAATTTTTAAAGAAGATTGTAATAAGCTATAATTTTTTTTATTTACTAGGGCTATTGTTCTTTTGTTTGGGCTTTGTTTTTCTGCAAGGACACTAACCATAATATTATCTTCATCATCATTTGTAAGTGAAAGGACTGTTTCTGTTTCTTCAATATTTGCTTCCTTTAAAACATCTTCGTCTAAGCCGTCACCATTAATAACAATTGTATTATTGAGTTCATTAGCTATGAATTCAGCTCGATCTTTATTTTTCTCAATAATTTTTACTCTTACCCCATCAGAATCTGTTTCTAAAATCTTTGCTAAATTAAATCCAATATTTCCACCACCAACAATAAGAATCTTTTTTGCCATTTTTTCTTCGTGCCCAAATGCTGAAAGAGTAACATCTATTTGAGAAGCATTAGCAACAACAAATGCCTTATCATTAATTTCTATTTTATCTTTCTTTCTTAATATTACAAATTTCTCACCTCTAATAACGCCAAGTACGTTTGCTCTTAAATCAGGAAATCGTTCGGTTAATTTACCTAGTTCAGTATTAACTAATGGACAATTTTTATCTATATTAATTTCTAGAACTTTTATTTTTCCTCCAACAAAAGGTACGCTGTCAAGAGCTCCGGGAGCTTCTAATTTTCTCTGCAAGGATTTTGCAACTTCTAATTCCGGTGAAATAATTACATCAATAGGTAAATTTGATTCTCCATATAACTTACCCCATTTAGTTCCTAAAAATTCTTGACCTCTTATTCTTGCAATTTTCTTATTAATTTTAAAAATAGAATAAGCTACTTGGCATATAACCATGTTTGTTTCATCATTTTGAGTAACAGCAATGATCATGTCAGCATCCTCAGCGCCAGCTTTTTCTAAAACTGATGGGAAAGTAGCTCTTCCAACAACTCCTTTAACATCTTGGGTTTCATTAATTTTTTGAATAAACTCACTTGATTGATCAATAACTGTTATGGAATGACCCTGCGCAGATAATTGTTTTGAGATAGAAAAGCCAACTCTTCCAGCTCCACATATAATTATATTCATTTAATTAACGCCTTTAATACCTAATGTTTTTAATTTTCTATGCAAAGCCGATCTTTCCATGCCAATGAATTCTGCTGTTTTAGATATATTTCCTTTATTCTTTTTAAGTTGTGAAGTTAAATAATTTTTTTCAAATTTTTCTCTAGCTTCCTTTAATGGATAAGAAAATACATTATCGTAAGAATCTTGATCATTAGTGATATTTTTATTCGCCAGCGCATCTTGAACTAGTTGATTTATATTACTAGAGTTTTCATTTTGTGACAATATCGATACTCTTTCAACCAAATTTCTTAATTCTCTAACGTTGCCCGGCCAATCATATTTGTAATATAATTCAAAATTAGTATCTAACTTTATTTGACTTATTCCATTTAGATCAGAAATTTTTTTAGAAAAATAATTTAATAAATAAGGTATGTCTTCACTCCTATCCTTTAATGGCTGCAAGAATATTGGGACTACATTTAATCTATGATACAAATCTTCCCTAAAATTTCCCTTATCTACCTCTTCTCTTATATTTTTACTAGATGTGCTAATAATTCTTACATTAACATTTATTTCTTTTGATCCATTCACTCTGCGAAATTTTTGATCAATTAAAACTCGTAAAATTTTAGCCTGTGTTTCTAATGGAATTTCAGTAACTTCATCTATCAGTAAAGTCCCGTCTTTTGCTTTTTCGAAAAAACCAAAATTGGTAGTATCATTTAAATTTTCAGATCCAAAAAGTTCTAATTCATATTTTTGTGGATCAAGCAATGCTCCATTAACTACTACAAAAGGTTTTTTTGATCTTGTTGATTTTTTATGTATTTGTCTAGCAACTAACTCTTTTCCTGATCCTGCTGGACCTGTAATAAATACTCTGCTTTCTGTATTGCTAAGTTTTGATATTAAATTCTTTATTTTTTCTATTGATTGGCTTTTACCTATAATTTCATAAGAGTGAAAAAGCTTACTCTCTAGTACACGTTTTTCTTTTTTTAAGTCTACATTTTCTATTGCTCGGTTTAAAAAATTAAGCAATCTTTCTGAAGAAAAAGGTTTTTGTATAAACTCAAAAGCACCAAGTTTTAATGAATCGACTGCCATTTGAACATTGGCATGCCCTGATATCATAATAACAGGTACATCATCATCAATTTTTTTAATATGGCTTAGTAGTTCAAGTCCATCATTATCACCTTTATCTAATTTAACATCAATTATCGCAACGTCAGGTAATTTTTTATTAATTTCTAGTAAAGCTTGATCAAAGTTTGCAGCCCCTCTAACTGTTAAGCCCTGATCTTTCAATATACCCGAGATTAGTTGTCTTATATCTAAGTTATCATCAATAACTAAAATTTCTTTAGTCATATTTTTTTGGCATTACAATTTCTACTTTTGCCCCATTTTCAATTGAGTTAAAAAAAATTGTACTATTATGATCATTAATAATTTTTGTTACTATCGCTAAGCCTAAACCTGTTCCTTTTTTCTTTGTTGTAAAATAAGGAGTTAACATTTTAACTTTATCTACCTGAGCAAAACCTAATCCATTATCAACAACAGTAACGTATATATAGTCACTATCTTCCTTAATATCTACGTTAATTTTTCCTTTAAAAACAGCATTTTTGCTTTTCTTTTCATTAATAGACTCAATTGAATTTTTTAATAAATTTATAAAAACTCTATTTAACTGCTCCTCATCACCTTCAAATTTATGAGGAGATTTATCTTTAGAAAAAGAAAAAGTAATATTTTTTTCTGACAATTCATGTAGACCTATAGATCTAGATATTAATTTATTTAAATTAATCTCTTTAAAAATTGGTTTAGGCATTCTTGCAAAATCAGAAAATTCATTTACCAAATATTCAATATCTTTTATTTGTTTTGTCATTGTATCCAAATACTTAGAAAGAGTATTATCTGTATCTTGAATTTTCTTTGAATACTTTTCCCTAATTCTATCTATTGATAATTGGATTGGGGTAAGCGGATTTTTTATTTCATGCGCTAATTTTCTAGCCACAGTTTCCCATGCAGCGTGTCTTTCAGACGTAAGAAGTTTATCTTGTTGTATCTTTAATTTATCAATCATTGAGTTAAAGTTTTTATTTAATTTTTTAAATTCTTCATCAGTATCAATTAATGGTACTTTAGCACTTAAATCTCCTAAACTAATTTTTTCTGAAGCTCCGATTAAATTAACTATAGGTGAGGTTAATCTTGATGCAAAATTAATTGAAATAATAATTGAAAGAAATAGCAACAAAGACACTATTAATAAGTAAATAACAGCAAATGTAATTTTAATTCCAGTTTTGCTATCCTGAACAGCGTAATAATAACTAACCGCTTCTCCAGTTTCTTTAAGATAATTTATTAATTTAGGATCCATAAATTTAACAATGTAAAGATATGTATCTATAAAATTATTTAACTTTACTAAGGCAGATGTTCTGTTAGTTCGTTGATCAATTATTCTTACCGGTTTACCATCTAAAGATTTTATAAATGCTTCTTCTGGTGGTGGTACAAAATTAAGACTAATATCGACAACATTTGACATTATGATATTTCCTGAGCTGTCTAATAAATGGACTTCGTCTAATCTTCTTAGCAATCTCTGTGAGGCAAGTACGTTTGAAAATCTTTTTGGACTCTCATAAAACATATCTGATTTATTATTTACATCTAAAACCATTAATAAAATATCTGCCTCGATTGAATTTCTCGTCTGCTCTACATAGTTTGTTGCAACTTCAGCTGAGTTGTTAACTACAGATTTAATTTTGTTATCAAAGTATTTTTGAAGACCTACATTAAATAAAATAAGAGAAAAAGCGGCTATGAAAATTGACGGTAATAACGTTGTTGCTGAAAAGAAAAATGTATATCTTAAACTTGTTTCTGAACCTAATTTTCTATTTCTTCTCTTTTTTAAAATTTTATATGTTTCATAAATAATTAAAATAAAGAATACTACAAGCAAAGCTAAATCAATAACTAAGAGAATTTGCAGATTAGATCTATTTAAGTTTATAAAGCTTTGGTTAATAAAAGTAAAAAATGTTAATAGGCCAAATATTATGCAAATTAGTGATGTTGCTATTACCCATTTATAATTTTTAATGATATGAATCATCTGCTAAATATTAGTTAATATTTAAAATAAATATAAGGCAATTTGGGAAAAAAAATGAGTGTATTTCTTATAATATTGGCTGCTGGAGACAGTAAAAGGCTTGGATTGTCTACTCCTAAACCTTTTGTCAAAATAAACAATAAAACATTACTTGAATATTCAATCGATACATTTCAAAATTTCCATGAAATAAAAAAAATAATTATTACCTATAACAGCAAAAATAAAAAGTACTTGAATAGTTTAAGGTCAAAAAACATAATAAAAGTTAAAGGTGGCAAAACCAGACAAGAATCTGTTTTTAAAGCACTAAAAAGAATAGAAAAAATGAATTGTAAAAAGATTATAATTCATGACTCAGCAAGACCTAATGTTGATAGAACAATAGTGCGTAACCTATTAAGACAACTTAGACATAATGATGCAGTAATACCTATAATAAAAACTAATGATGCTACAAAAAGAGAAAAGCAGAATATAATTTTTAAAAACATTCAAAGAGAAAGTTTAAGATTTGCACAAACCCCTCAAGGATTCACCTATAAAAAAATTTATCAAAAACATAAGGAAAATATAAATTTATCATTCGATGATGATAGTGCTTTATTTACAGAATATGGTGGAAAAGTTACTACTATAAATGGGAGTAAAAAAAATTTAAAAATTACAGATAAAGAAGATCTTGAAATATTTAAATCACTAAAAAGAAAAATGTTTATAGGCATTGGTTTTGACATTCACAAATTAGTAAAAAAAAGAAAACTTTATTTAGGTGGAATAAAAATACCGTTTAATTATGGTTTAGAGGGACATTCAGATGCTGATCCTGTATTACATGCTTTAATTGACAGTCTACTTGGTGCATGTAGATTAGGTGACATTGGAAAATTGTTTCCAAATAAAAATAAAAAGTATAAAGGCATCAGATCTACAATATTGCTAGGGCAAGCAATTAAATTAATTAAATCAAGAAATTTTTTAATAAATAATATTGATATTAATATTATAACTCAAAAACCTAAAATAAAAAAATATTCGAGAGAAATGATAAAGACTATAAGTGCGATATGTGAAATAGATCCTAACCAAATAAATATAAAAGGTAAAACTGCAGAAAAACTTGGCTTAATCGGAAAAGGTAAAGCTATAGCCTGTGAAGCTTCAGTATCTGTAATAAAATATGATTGATAGAATAAATTTTTTATTTGTTACCTTATTTGGTATCGGAAAAATAAAAAACATACCAGGTAGCATAGCATCATTAGCTACTATTATCTTTTTATTCTTTTTGTTCCACATTTTAAATATTTCACCAAATATTATTTTATTTCTTATAGTTTTAGTTTTTTTTATTTCACTTTATGCTGTTAATCTTTTTATAAAAAATTTAACAGATAAAGATCCTAAAGAAGTTGTTATTGATGAATTTATAGGTCAATCTATCCCTATATGCCTTTATGAAGTTGCCCATAACACTCCTAATGAAACAAATGAAGTTTTAAAGTTTTATTTTATAATGTTTGTTCTATTTAGAATTTTTGATATTACCAAACCTTTTCCGGTTAATTATTACGAAAAAAATTTTAAAAATAGCTTTGGTGTTATTATGGATGACGTTTGTGCTGGACTCTACGTAGTGGTAATTCTTGTTTTATATATGGTATTAACATGATTACTATACCTCTCAAAATAGTAAAATTACTTAAAAGAAAAAGATTAAATATTTCATTTGCTGAATCGTGTACAGGTGGAATGCTATCTAGTGTTGTTACTTCTATTAGTGGATCATCCAAGGTCTTTAATCTTGGTCTAATTACCTACTCAAATGAATCTAAAATTAAAGTACTTAAAATTCCAAAAAAAATCATAAGGAAATATGGTGCTGTAAGTGAACAAGTCTGTGTCGCGATGGTCAAAAATTTAAACAAAATAAGTAAAACCAATATGGCATTGTCTATTACAGGAATAGCTGGTCCGAAAGGTGGTACTAAAAAAAAACCTGTAGGATTAGTTTACATAGGTATTAAAAAAGGTAGCAAAATAAGGATAAAAAGATACTTATTTAAAAAGAAAAATAGATCTCAAATTCAAAGATCAGCAGTTAATAAATCTTTACAGTTAATCTTGAGTTTTTTGAAATAGTTCAATAGCTCTTTTTTCAAAGGCTTCAGCTATTTTTTTTAATCCGATGTCAAATGACTTATTCATTAACATATTTAAAATTTTATTTTTTAATTCAAAGTCTACATGAAAATCCACTTCACTATTTTTACCTTTTTGTTTGAAAAACCATTTATTTTCTAAGTGTTTTAAAGGACCTTCCATATTTGTTACGTGAATTGAGTCTGCAGATTTATCATAGATTACAAAACTTTTATAAGTTTCGTTAAAAAAACTTTTACCAATTGTAAGGTCGGCTGTAATTTCTACTATATTGCCCTTGATATTTTTATTATGAATTTTTCCATTTAAACACCAAGGTACAAATTCTGGATATTTTTCAATATCAAGAACCATTTTGATTAAATTTTCTTTAGAGCAGGATATTTCTTTTTTTATTGAAGCGGAAGGCATTGAGATTTAGTTTCTCTCAATTTTTTCATTTTATGAAAATCTTCATCAGCATGATAAGAAGATCTGGTTAAAGGAGAGGAAGCTACGATTAAAAAACCTTTTGATAAAGCTATTTCTTTAAGTTTTATAAATTCATCTGGATGAACGTATCTTTTTAATGGGTAATGTTTTGTTGATGGTTGTAGGTATTGTCCTATAGTAAGAAAATCTACATTTGCAGATAATAAATCATCCATAACTTGTATTACTTCGTCATGATTTTCCCCTAAACCCAACATGATGCCTGATTTGGTGAAGATTGAACCATCCATTTCCTTAACAGATTTTAATAAATTAATTGAAGCAAAGTATCTTGAACCAGGTCTTACACTTCTATACAAACTTGGAACAGTTTCAATGTTGTGGTTAAACACATCAGGTTTAGCATTAACAACTTCTTTATAAGCTTCCCCTTTTCTTAAAAAATCTGGAGTCAAAACTTCTATAGTAGTATTTTTATTTATCTTTCTTGTTTCAGATATAACCTTTGAAAAATGATAAGCTCCACCATCAGCAAGATCATCTCTATCCACAGATGTTATTACAACATGTTTTAAATTTAATTGTTTTGTTGCTTGTGCAATTTTTTTTGGTTCTAATGGATCTAGGTAAGTTGGTTTTCCAGTCTTAACATTACAAAAAGAACATGCTCTAGTACATGTATCACCCATAATCATAAATGTTGCATGTTTTTTACTCCAACATTCAGAAATATTTGGACAGCTAGCTTCCTGGCAAACAGTATGCAATTTTACTTTATTAATAACTTCTTTAGTTTGAAAATAATTTTTTGTATCTAATATTTTAGATCTAATCCAATACGGTTTTTTTTGAATTGGATTTATAGGATTATTAATCTTTTCAGGATGTCTAGGTTTCATTTTAAATTATTTTAGAAAAATTTTTTCATTTTTCTTACCTACCATAAATTTTTTTCTATATAAAGTTTCTAGGTAATCTTTATCAATAACACCAGTTAACAAACTATTTTCTTTTTCAATTTTATTTAACTGTAATACAAGAGATGTTTTTTCGTTTAAAAGTTGCTTCTTCAGTTTTTGTTTTTCGTAATATGAGATAAGACCCCTTTGACCATCTAGGAAATTAAATAAGACATAAAGAAATAAAAAAATACTTATTAATGTAAACTTTTTTTGATTAATTTTTTCTAAAAATCTCATATATTTAAACTTTAGCCATTTTTGATGTATTTCCAAGTTCATCTTCTATCTTTAATAAACGGTTATATTTAGCCACTCTTTCGGACCTAGCTAATGAGCCTGTCTTAATTTGGGATGAATTTGTTGCTACAGCCAAATCAGCTATAAATGTATCTTCTGAGTCGCCTGATCTATGTGAAATAATTGTTTTATAATTATTTTTGTGAGCTAAATTAATTACTTCTATTGTCTCTGTTAATGTTCCAATTTGGTTAGGTTTAATTAATATTGCATTTGCTACTTTTAAATTAATACCTTTTTGTAAACGTTCTTTATTTGTAACAAACAAGTCGTCTCCAACTAATTGAACTTTTTTATCAGCACGCTCAGTAAATTTTATCCATGTATCCCAATCATCTTCGAAAAAGGGATCTTCGATTGATTTAATTGGATATTTTTTAATTAAATCTTGATAATATTCTATTGTCTTATCTTGCGATATAAACCTTGGTGAATTAACAGCGTATTTATTTTCTTTAAATAGTTCATTTGCAGCTATATCTAAACATATGGAAATATCGGTTCCTGCTTTAAATCCAGCATTTTCTATCGCTTGTAAAATAAATTCGATAGCCTCCTCATTATTGGATAAAGATGGAGCAAAACCTCCTTCGTCACCTAGTGTAGTAGGTAAATTTTTAACACTTATAAGATGTTTTAATTTTTGTATGATTAAATAACATATATTGATTGCATCTTTAAAATTTTTTGCGTTTTCAGGTCTAATCATAAATTCTTGAATTCTTAATGAATTATTTGCATGAGATCCACCGTTAATAACATTCATTAATGGTATAGGTAATGTTTTACCTCTCTCTATATTTTTATATAAGGGAGTTTTTTTTGAAATGGCTGCGACTTTACATGAGGCTAGAGAGACGGACAAAATAGAATTCGACCCAAGTCTTTTTTTTTGTTTAGTACCATCAAGCTCGATTAACCTCTTATCAATCTTTTTTTGTTCTTCAATA
>CEUZ01255854.1_pt1 | contig 11022 bp, 12 predicted proteins | sample 361511 | NCBI WGS metagenome assembly CEUZ01 (sample SAMEA2622822, study PRJEB7988) | marine metagenome | biome: marine biome (ENVO:00000447); feature: surface water layer (ENVO:00002042); material: "saline water (ENVO:00002010), including plankton (ENVO:xxxxxxxx)" | depth 5 m
CAAATATTGCTCATGAAGCTACAACTTCAAAAATAAGTGAAGAACAATTACATTATTGTCAGCAAAGAGGATTGAATCCTGAGGAAGCTGTTGGATTAATTGTTAATGGATTTTGTAAAGAAGTACTTCAGCAACTACCCATGGAATTTGCAGTAGAAGCTCAAAAACTTGTCGGTATTAGTTTAGAGGGAAGTGTAGGATAATGCTTAAAATTAATAATTTAAATGCAAATATTGAGAATAAGACCATTCTTAAAGGGTTTTCCCTAAACATTAATCCTGGAGAAGTTCACGCTATTATGGGCCCAAATGGCTCTGGTAAAAGTACACTCTCTAATATCTTATCAGGCAAGAAGGGCTATGAGATTTCAGGAGAAATCTTGTTTGAAAATAAGAATTTATTTGATCTTGAAACAGAGGAAAGAGCTCATAAAGGAATTTTTTTGGCATTTCAATATCCATTAGAAATTCCAGGCGTTAATACAAATATTTTTTTAAAATCTTCTTTAAATGCAATTAGAAAAGCTAGAGGTGAAAAAGAACTTGATGCCATAGAATTTTTAAAACTTGTAAAAAAAAAAGCTAAAGAATTAAAATTTGATGAGGAAAAATTGAACAGACAACTAAATGTTGGATTTTCGGGAGGTGAAAAAAAGAAAAATGAAATTTTACAAATGTCAATGTTAACACCTAAACTTTCAATATTAGATGAAACCGACTCAGGTTTAGATATTGATGCACTTAAAGTTGTTGCAGATGGAGTAAATACTTTAAGAAATAAAAACAATTCATTTTTAATTATCACTCATTATCAAAGGTTGTTAGATTATATTAAACCTGATTTTGTTCATGTATTAAAGAATGGAAAAATAATTAAATCAGGTGGTCCAGAGCTAGCATTAGAATTAGAAAAAAATGGATATGAAAGCTTCAATTAAATGATGGATAATATTAAATCAGACTTTGAAAAAACAATCAAAACTTCAGATTTTTCTGAAAATGATGTTAAAACAAAAAAAAAATTTCTAAATAGATTTTTAGAAAATGGTTTTCCAAATAGAAGACTTGAGAATTGGAAATTTTCAGACATTAATCAAATTATCCAAAAGAATATTGGTGAATTAAGTTTTTATAACGATTATTCTACGTCTAATAAAATTGACACCACAATTTTTGTTGATGGATTAGAGCATAACAAGATTGTCTTTATAAATGGTAGAGTAGAAAAAATTGACTTTTCTTATGAAGATGAAAATAAAATATTGATTAATGAAAATTCAAAATTAGATAACAAAATTGAAAACAGTAATTCTTTAATTGATCTTAATAATGCATTTACAAATAAAAGTTATAAAATTTTAATTGAAAAGGATTACTCTCTTAAAAAACCACTAATTGTTTATCACACTACAAATAACAAGATAAAATTTAAGAATATTAATTTAAGATTAGAATTTCAATTAGAGGAAAATAGCTCTTTAAGATTAATTGATTTCTTTTCTGATACCTCAGAAAAAAATTTTATGAATATTTTTTATAACTTCGATTTAAAAAAGAATACAATTTTAAAAAATTATAAAATTGATAAAAAACAAAATAAAAATATTAAATATTGTTTTAATAACATAGAGCAAGAAGAGAATAGCATTTCAGAAACCTTTATTTTATCTGCTGGATCTAATTTTTTAAAAAATGAGATAAATGCAAATTTGAATGGAATATATTCATCATCATTCGTAAATGGTATTTTTTCATTAATGAATAACCAACAACATGAAATTAGAACAACAATAAACCATTTAATAGAAAATACAAAAAGTTATCAATTGATTAAAAGTGTTCTCGGAAAAGAGTCGAAGGCTGTATATCAAGGAAAAATATATGTTAATTCAAAGGCTCAAAAAACAGATGGATATCAATTAAGTAAAGCAATATTATTAGATCAAACATCAGAATTTGATGCAAAACCCGAACTAGAAATTTATGCTGATGATGTCAAATGTTCTCATGGTTCAGCTTCTGGAAGTTTAAATGAAAACTCAATATTTTATTTAATGTCTAGAGGGCTCAACTACCAACAGTCTAAAGATCTTTTAATCAATGGATTTATGCTTGATGTAATTGAGAAAATTACAGACCCTGAAATAAAAAATTTAATTAAAAATGTGATTGGTTTAAAAGAATGAATATAGATAATATAAAAAAAGAATTTCCAATTTTTGATGAAAAAATTCAAAATAACGATTTAGTTTATTTAGATAGTGCAAATTCTTCACAAAAACCGAAAATTGTTATTGATAGAATTAACGAATTTTATACCAAGCAATTTTCTAATGTTGGAAGAAGTGTTCATTATTTAGCGGTAGCAGCTACAAATTTATATGAAAATACCAGAACATCGGTTCAAAAATATATTAACGCAAAAGATAAAAACGAAATAGTTTTCACAAAAGGAGCTACAGAAGCATTAAATTTAGTAGCAAACACCTTAGGTCAAAAATACTTAGAGGTAGGAGATGAAATATTATTAACTGAATTAGAGCATCATTCAAATTATGTGCCTTGGCATTATTTAAGAAAATCTAAAAATATAAAGATTAATTTTGCAGAGATAAATGAAGATGGTGAAATACCAATAGAAAATATTGAAAAAAAGATAACTCCTAAAACAAAAATTATAGCAATTAATCACTTGTCAAATGTGACAGGTGCTATTTTACCAATAAAAGAAATTACTCAACTTGCTCATTCTAAAGGCATTATTGTTGTAGTTGATGGATGCCAAGGAGCGCCTCATTTAAAAATAGATGTACAAGATCTAGATTGTGATTTTTATGCTATTTCGTGTCATAAAATGTATGGACCAACTGGACTAGGAATTTTATATGGTAAAAAAAAATGGCTTGAAGAATTACCACCTTATCAAGGTGGAGGAGGTATGATCAAAGAAGTAAAAAAAGACAGAATTACATATGGAGATTTACCAAATAAATATGAAGCTGGAACTATGGCAACTGCTCAAGTGATAGCATTTGATCAATCTATTAAGTTTTTAGAAAGTATAGGAATTGAAAATATCATAAATCATGAAAAAAAATTAATTGAGTATGGACAAGAAATATTAAGAAAAAATAATTCAGTAAAATTAATTGGAAAACCAAAAAATAAAGGAGGAGTTTTATCATTTACTATAGAAGGAGTACATCCTCATGATATAGCTACAATTTTAGATGAAGATGGAGTAGCTATTAGAGCCGGACATCATTGTTGCCAAATACTACATGATAAACTCGGAATACCAGCAAGTGCAAGAGCTTCTATAGGAATATATAATACTAAAGAAGATTTTGATCAGTTAAATGAGTCAATTAATAAATGTAAAAAAATTTTTGATTTAAAATGAACCTTAAAGAATTATATCAAGAAATTATTCTAGAACATGGAAAGAATCCTAGAAATTTAAGAAAAACTGAAAATTTTAATAAAGATGCAAAAGGTAATAATCCTTTATGTGGAGATAATGTCCATGTTTATTTAAAACTTAATGAAAACAAAAAAGTTGAGGATATTTCTTTTGAAGGAAGTGGCTGTGCTATTTCTATGGCTTCAGCTTCAATTATGACAGATTTAGTTAGAGGAAAAGAAGAACATGAAGTTAAAGAAATAGTTGAAGATTTTTTAGGAATGATAAAAGAAAACCCTGATCTTAATTCAAAAAATCTAAAAGATGATGAAAAAACTAAATTAATGTGTCTATCTGGAGTAAAACAATATCCAATGAGAGTTAAATGTGCTACCTTATCATGGCATACTTTAATTTCTGCAATTGATAATACCCAGAACGAAGTAAATACTGAAAAAATGGATTAGATTATGGACTTAAAGGAAAAAATAATTAATGAGATAAGAAAAATTTACGATCCTGAGATTCCTGTAAATATTTACGAATTAGGATTAATTTATGATATAAAAGTAAATAATGGCACTGCCAAAATTATAATGACTTTGACATCTCCAAATTGTCCAGTAGCAGAAAGTTTACCTAAGGAAGTCAAAGATATTGCAATGCAGGTTCAAGGTATAGAAAAAGTTGAACTTGATTTAGTTTTTGAACCACCATGGGATAAGTCTATGATGTCAGAGGCAGCAAAATTGGAGTTAAATTTATAATGAATCCAATCATAAAATTAAGCCAAAACGCTGCTAATCGTATTAAAGAAATTATGTCTAGTAAAGAGTCAGATGCAGTTGGTGTAAGGGTTGCGGTAAAGTCAGGGGGATGTGCTGGAATGTCTTATGTAATGGAATATGCTAAAGAGATTAACCCAAATGATGAAATTATAGAGGATAAAGGCGTTAAAGTATTTGTAGATTCGGCTGCGGTTATGTACTTGCTAGGAACAGAAATGGACTACAAAAAAGAGGAACTTTCATCATCATTTGTATTCAACAATCCCAATGAAACCGAGCGTTGTGGATGTGGGGAATCGTTTAAAATATAGTATTACCAATACACATAGCAGCATTGTAATTTATGCATATCTAGTGTATTAATCACGTATGAATAAATTTGAATTTAAAAATCTTGTAAAGTCTTTAGAAAAGTCATTAAAAGAAAGAACTTTTTTTAAGACACTTCGTAAAGAAGTTAATACAGGTGCAAATGGTACCCAAGATTATGTAGTTAAAAAAGGTGTTAATAAAGATACTATAGCAACTACAAGACAATAAATAATTATTAGCTACTATAGTACATCTCAAACTCTACCGGATGAGGTGTATGTTCAAATTTGTGAATTTCCTCAAACTTTAATGCAATATAAGCGTCTATTTGGTCATCAGTAAATACTCCACCTTTAGTTAAAAATTCTCTATCTTTATCTAAAGACTCCATAGCTTCTCTTAAAGATCCACAAACTGTAGGTATAGATTTTACCTCTTCTGGTGGTAATTCGTATAAATCTTTATCAAAAGATTTACCTGGATTTATTTTATTTTTAATACCATCAATTCCAGCCATCAACATTGCAGCAAATGTTAGATAAGGATTACCAGCAGCATCTGGAAATCTAATTTCACATCTAGCTCCTTTTTTACTTAGTGTAATAGGTATACGACACGAAGCTGACCTATTTCTTGCAGAGTATGCTAATAAAACAGGAGCTTCAAATCCTGGTATTAATCTTTTGTAACTATTTGTTGTAGAATTTGCAAATGCATTTATCGCTTTAGCATGTTTTAATATTCCGCCAATATAATGAAGAGCTGTTTCAGATAAACCAGCATAGGCTTTACCAGAAAAAACAGGGGTGTTGCCCTTCCAAATTGATTGGTGAATGTGCATTCCTGAACCATTGTCGCCAGCAACAGGTTTTGGCATAAATGTAGCTGTTTTTCCGAAAGAATGAGTTACCATTTGAACAACATATTTGTATAGCTGAACGTTATCTGCCTGATCAACCAATGTTCCAAAATACATTCCTAATTCATGTTGACTTGGAGCTACTTCATGATGATGTTTTTCTACTTTTATTCCAACTTCTTTCAAATTTTTTAGATATTCACTTCGCATATCTTGCTCACTATCAACTGGTGGTACTGGAAAGTAACCACCTTTTACTGGTGGTCTATGCCCCATATTTCCGTTAGGATATTCTTTACCGGAATTGTAAGGACCTTCTTTACTATCTATCTTAAATCCACATTCATTCATGTCGTTATTAATTCTTACATCATCAAATACGAAAAATTCTGGTTCAGGACCAAAAAAAGCCTTGTCTCCTATTCCTGATTTTTTTAAATAATTTTCTGCTTTCTTTGCTACACCTCTTGGATCTCTATCGTAAGGTGTTTTCTTTACAGCATCTAAAATATCACAAAATATTACTGCAGTATTGTGAGAAGTAAAAGGATCTAAAAAAATTCTTGATGTATCTGGCTTTAAAATCATATCAGATTCATTTATTGCTTTCCAACCCGCAATGGAAGAGCCATCAAAAAATACTCCATCATTAAGCATATCGTTATCAACTATTTTTCCATCCATGGTTAAATGCTGAAGCTTTCCTCTTGGGTCAGTAAACCTCAAATCTACGAATTCGACATCTTTGTCTTTTATAAACTTTAGACAATTGTTAGCGCTCATTTTTTCTCCTTATAATCTTTGTCCATTACAGGTATTCTAGCAAAAATAAACTAGTAATTAATGCTCTTATAGTAAATAACACCTATGCAAAATTTACATAAGTGTATATTTTTAATTATAAAATAACTAGCAATTAAAAGTTGAAAAATGACTTTATTAAACAAAGAAGCAGTAAAAAGAGCTGAAATTGCTTTGAAGGAATTTGATGAAAAATTGAATATTATTTCGCTTACCGAGTCTGCAAGAACAGCAAAAGAGGCAGCTTCATCTTTAAGTTGTGAAGTGGGAGCTATTGTGAAAAGCTTATTATTCAAAACTAATAACTTTTTTATTCTTGGTTTAGTAGCAGGTGATAAAAGAGTATCACTAAATAAGTTAAAAAAATTGTTAAATTCTAAAGACGTCTCAATGGCTTCAGCAGAAGAAGTCAAAAAGATCACTGGCTATACAATTGGTGGTGTTTCTCCAGTGGGACTATTAAATAAAGTTGATATATTGATTGATGACTCTTTAAATAGATTTGACGCTTTATTTGCTGCCGCTGGTCATCCTAATTGCGTATTTAAAATAAATTTTATTGATTTACAAAAAATTACAAAAGGTTTAGTAAAAAAATTCTCAGAATGAAACAGCCAAAACTTATAGATTATTTATTGCTAACAATCTTAGCTTTGATTTGGGCTTCTGCTTTTTTTAATATTAAAATAGCCACTTATTCTTTTGGACCAATTACCATTGCATTTTTAAGAGTATTATTAGGATCTATACCAGTTCTTTTTTTGTGCTATTTTAAAAAAATTCAAATCGAAGCATTTTCTAAAGATTGGTATTGGTTTGCTTTAATTGGTTTTATTAATTTAGTAGCTCCATTCTTTTTAATTGCATATGGTATTAAATCTGTTCAAAGTAATCTTGCTGCAATTCTAATGTCAACAACACCTTTAAGTTCAACAATTTTAGGACATTTTTATACTAAATATGAAAAATTTAATTTCATAAAAACCGTTGGAATTTTAATTGGATTCTCTGGAATAGTATATTTATTTTCTGATAACGTTGTAATTAACGAAAATAATTTCTTTTCAGCCTTATTAATTCTTTTAGGATCTACATGCTATGTAATTGGAGGAGTATTAACTTTAAAAATTAGTAAAAAAAAAAATGAAAATGTTACTGGGTCAATTTTAATTTGGGCTACAATTATTTTAGTTCCTATTGTTTGTATAATTGAACAACCTTGGAATATAACTCCAAGATTAGATGCAACGATATCAGTAATTTATTTAGGTTTGATCTCAACCGGGGTAGCTTGGTTACTTAGGTTTAAAATTTTAAAAAAAAATGGGTTAATATTTCAATCTCAAGTTTCTTACTTGATACCTATTTTTGGTATAATTTTAAGTTATATTTTCTTAAAAGAGATAATAACATCTAAAATTTTAATTTCATTATTAGCAGTTTTAATTGGACTTTATTTTGTAAAAAAAGCAAAATAAAAAAACTATTATTGAAAATTATTTTTTTATTTTTTTAAATGCTTCCAGAGCTGCCTCTCGTGCTTTTTCATGATTTACTATAGGCTCAGGGTAGTCTTTACCAATTATAATTTTAATTTGTTCTTGAGATTTTTTTTCTAACTCCCAAGGTTTGTGCAAAAAATCAATTGGCATATTTTTAAGTTCTGGGACCCATTTTTTTGTGTATACTCCATCTTTATCAAATTTAATTCCTTGAAGAATAGGATTAAAAATTCTGAAATAAGGAGCTGCATCTGCACCACAACCAGCCACCCATTGCCATTGAGCAACATTATTTGCTTCGTTAAAATCCACCAGGCAATTTCTAAAATGTTTTTCACCTTCTATCCAATTTATTCTTAAATGTTTCACTAAAAAAGAACCCACAACCATTCTTACTCGATTATGCATCCATCCTGTTTCATAAAGCTCTCTCATACCAGCATCGACTATTGGATATCCGGTCATTCCTTTTTTCCAAAGTTCAAGATGTTTATTATTTTTTACCCATGGAAAATTATCAAATTCTTTTCTCAAATTTCCTTTAAGCATTTCAGGAAAATAATTTATTAAACTATGTGAAAATTCTCTCCAACCTAATTCATTAATATACTTTCTATAACCTATGCCTTTACTTTTAATATCTTGACATTGCTGCCAAATTTTTTCGACGTGTATTTGGCCATGTTTTAAATAGGGAGATAATTTCGATGTACCATCGATAGATGGATAATCTCTGAATTCACCATAATTTTCTATTTTATCTTTAATTAATTTTAATAAAAATTTTTTTGCTTCATTTTCGGAAGGTTCCCAGTAATTTTCAAATTTTTTATACCAATTTTTTTTAGGTAAAATGTCTTTTGGATCAATTGTTTTCTTCATTAAAATTCTTTTCTTTTCTAATTTTTTAATTTTTGAAGCTTTAGATGGAACTTGTTCTAAATATTTTTTTTCAGCATTTTTCCAAAATGGAGTAAATACTTTAAAAGGTGTGCCATCATTTTTAGTAACATTTTGAAACTCTATTAAAATATTTCCTTTAAAATATTTATAATTAACTTTATTTTTTATGAATAAATCTCTAATTTTTTTTCCTCTCTCGATAACATCTGGTTCGTAAACCTTATTCCAATAAACTGATATATCGTCCTCTTTTTTTATTTTTGAAAAGATTTCAATTTCTTCACCTGCCATAATTTCTAATGAAATATTAAATTTTTCTAAATCTTTTTTAAAAAATTCTAGAGATTTTGATAACCACCACTTTTGAGCCTCTCTTTTTTTGTCAAAATATTTTTTATTATAAATATAAACCGCACTTACAATTTCATGATTTTTAGAGGCGTATGATAAAGCTGGATTATTATCTATTCTCAAATCTTCTCTAATCCAAACAATCGCTTTTTTTGTCATAAAAAGTTAAATTTTTTTTAGACCATCTTCTAATAATTTTTTATACATTTCTTTGTCTGTCAATCCTTCACAGCCAAACAATAAAATTTTAGAATCTGAGTTAAGATTTAATTTATTAACAAAATCTTTATTTTTAAATAGGCTAATTAGCGCTATGATGCCAGGAACAGCACATTCTCCAGCAATAATCTTTTCATTGGATAATTTACTTTCTGCTAACATCGCAATTACTGTCGATATCGCATCATCTTTGATGGTTAAACAATTATTGGATGAGTTTTTTAAAATCTGCCAAGCTACTGTTGATACATCTCCACAAGACATACCTCCCATCATAGTTTCCTTAATAATATTGACTTTCGTTGGCTTGTTATTTTTAATACTCTTAAAAACACAGTCGGCATTTTCTGGTTCAACTATAATAAATTTTGGAATGTTATTTGAAAATTTTGCAAAACCTGCAATTACAGCAGCTGCCATTCCACCCACACCAGCTTGCAAAAAAACATGGGTTATTTTTTCATTTTTAATCTGATCAATGATTTCTTTAACCATTACTGTATATCCTGCCATAATAATTCTTGGAGTTTCTTTATAACCTTCCCATGAAACATCTTGAACAATTTCCCAATTATTTTCTGTAGATTGTTTTATACATTCTTTTAAAGAGTCATCATAATTTCCTGATACTCTTATAACTTCAGAGCCTAAATTTTTCATCGCCTGAGCTCTTGACTCACTAACAAATTCACTTATAAAAATTTTACATTTTAGCCCAAGTCTTTGAGCTCCCCAAGCTACTGATCTACCGTGATTACCCGCAGTAGCTGTTGCTACAACAACATCACCTTTTTCATTTTTTATTTTGTTTACCGCAAAGGCGCCACCGAGCGCTTTAAATGATTTTAAATCAAATCTTTTATCTTCATCTTTATAATATATTTCTTTAAAATTAAGTTCATCCCTTAATTTATTTAATCTAATCAGTGGTGTTGGTGAATAATTTTTCCAACTAGTTATTGAGTTTATAGCCTCGTTGATAAACTTTTCTGGAAGATCAATTAATATTTTTTTTTTATCAAAATTATAGTTTTTATTTTCTATAAAAGAAGAGATAGACCAAACATTTTTTTGTAATATTTTTTTCATTTCTAATGTAATCTAGAGAACATTACGATTATGACAATAAAATAGTGGTTTTTGATGTGAATAATTTTTATTGCATTTAGGAAAAGTTCGTAATCAAATATGTAAAATATAAAATAGGAGATAATATGAAAATGTTAAATAAAATTTTAGCAACAATTTCTATGTTAGTTTTAACAACTAATATTGCATTTTCAGGAGAAAAATGGGATATGGCACTTGCTTATGGTGCATCAAATTTCCATTCTGCTAATGCAACAGAATTTGCTAAGAATGTTTCAGAGAAAAGTGGTGGAAAATTAACTATAGTTACTCACCCAGGTGGTTCGTTATTCAAGGGAGGTGAAATATTTAGAGCTGTAAGAACTGGCCAAGCGCAGATTGGTGAAAGATTTATGTCAGCTTTAGGTAAAGAAGATCCACTATTAGAAATAGACTCACAGCCATTCCTTGCAACTTCTTACGCTGATGCAATGAAACTTTACAAAGCTTCAAAACCAGAGATAGTTAAGGGTCTTGACGCTAAAGGTTTGGTATTTTTATATGCTGTTCCATGGCCAGCCCAAGGTCTTTATAGCAAAAAAGAAATCAGTAGTGTTGCAGATCTTAAAGGATTAAAGTTTAGAGCATATAATTCAGCTACTATTAGAATTGCTGAACTAACTGGTATGGCGCCAACTAAAATTGAAGCAGCTGAAATAAGTCAGGCTTTTTCAACTGGAGCAGTAGAAAGTATGATAACTTCACCAACAACAGGAAAAAATTCTAAAATTTGGGAAAATGGTGTGAAATATTTTTA
>CEUZ01213405.1_pt1 | contig 11019 bp, 8 predicted proteins | sample 361511 | NCBI WGS metagenome assembly CEUZ01 (sample SAMEA2622822, study PRJEB7988) | marine metagenome | biome: marine biome (ENVO:00000447); feature: surface water layer (ENVO:00002042); material: "saline water (ENVO:00002010), including plankton (ENVO:xxxxxxxx)" | depth 5 m
AGGTCGTTTGCCCGTATCACCTGAATGTGAAAGAAGCGGACCAACAAAGCGGCCCAGATAAGAATGACCATGCTGGAAAGAAAGAGCATCCGTGGACGGATCTTTAAAAACGCTTTGGTCACTCTTCACTACCCCGCGGTTTCGGAAGTAACCCTTCTTCCATGAATACCACCAGCGACTCGGGCTCTGGAGTGACCAGCTTCAAATCCTTTTCGGCGATAGCGGTTATTCTGTCAGCCCGCATAAGGCGGGCGATGTTGGCCTTCATTCTACGGTTGTCCTCCACTAGCGACGCCCTTGACTGTCGAAGTCCGTCATTGGTCTTCTCCGTCAGGATGATTTCATTATAGACCCAGAGATAAATCAGCAATCCTGTGACAGAGAGGAGGGAGACAGCAAGGAACAGTATGGAATTGATGAACTCCCGCTGTTTGCGGGAAGGTTTGCGCCGCTTGGGTTTTCGAGCCACCATCAGATCTTCTCCGCGGCCCGCAGTCGAGCGCTCCTGGCCCTGGAGTTGAACTCAACTTCTGTCTTTGCCGGTTTCACCACCCGCTTCGTCAAAACTTTTAGTGAAGGGGCGAGTCCGCATTGACAGACAGGAATATTGTAAGGGCAGATGCACCCTTTCTCCAAACGTCGAAATGCTTGCTTCACCAGTCGATCCTCAAGGGAGTGATAGGAGATAGTCACCAAACGTCCTCCATCAGAAAGATAGTCCATGAATTTTTCTAGGAACTGCCGGAGCGTTCCCAACTCGTCATTGACGGCGATTCTTATAGACTGAAAAATTCGAGATAGGGATTTGGTGGAGACGTATGATCCCACCACACTTTCAATAATTTGCGCCAGTTGTCCTGTGTATGCGATTTGCCTCTTTTTTCTCACATCAACAATAGCTGAAGCGATGGCGGCACCCCGCCTTTCCTCACCGTAGTCTTTGAACAGTTTTTTCAGCTCCTGGCGGGACCAGCTATTCACAATATCGCTGGCCGAGGTGGATGCGTTGACGTCAAATCGCATGTCGAGAGGACCGTTACTGCGGTATGAAAACCCTCTTATGGGATTATCGAGCTGATAAGAAGAGATGCCGAGGTCTAAGAGCATGCCGTCTATCTGCTGAACGCCGAGATCGGCGAGGTGATTGGGGAATGTGTTGTAGGGGGCGTGAATGAGGTGACAGGAAGGCGACAAGTTTTGTCTACAATGCTTGACGGCTTCCTTATCACCATCAAACCCGATCAGCTGTCCTTTGGCTGAAAGAAGGTTCTGAACCGCCGATGCGTGCCCGCCCATCCCGATGGTACAGTCTAGGTAAATCCCGTCCGGCTGTACCTGAAGGTAGGAGAGCACAGCATCTTGAAGTACAGGTATATGTTGTTTTGTGCTTCTCCATCCCGATTTCACTTGCTAAAGAATTACTATATCTGACAGGTCATCAAAATCTTCCAGAGACAGTTCCTCGATATTTTCAAGATCGTCGGGATTCCAAATTTCAATTTTGTTCACCACGCCGATGATTCGCACATCCCGGTCAAGGCAAGCATAATCTTTCAGGTAGGGAGTCAACTGGATTCTTCCCTGCCCGTCGAGTCTGACAGTAGTGGCGTAGCGTGTAACAGACCGAACAAAAAGACGATTTCGTTGCGACGTGGATGAGAGTTCACGGAGGCCCGCTTCAACTCGACTTTGCCATTCGACAACAGGATAGGCCACTACGCAACGATCCATCCCCTTCGTGATCACGAAGTTTCCATCATTCTCCGGGGACAGGGCGCTCCTGAACTTGGAAGGAATATTCAGCCGACCCTTGGAATCGAGGGTATAGTTGAACTCCCCTGTGAAAGTATTTTCGGTTATCGTCATACTCGAGATTTATGGGTTTTTTACCCACTTCTACCCACAATCTTAGTGTAACTCCCCACCAATGTCAAGAAAAATCTTGAACCGCTTAAACGTTTTTTGAAAGGAGAACTTTAAGGGGTAAGCGCTACCGGGGGGTGTAGCTTCGGATGGTAAGCCATCCGGCCTGGCCATCGAAGATAATGTCCGCGGGGTGATCTTGGTCCGGCAGTGCAATCGTTGTGCCATTAAGGTTGACGCTGACGTTGGTGGACCGTTCGATTCTCAGATAGAGGTTTTCCTGAAATTGAAAAGATATATCAGCGGCCGGGTTTAGGTTGGCGGAGGTGATGTTTCCGGAATAGTCTGTTTCGAGCTCATACCATGTTTCAGTTTCCGCCGATAAGGTTAAGGCATAGGGTGGCTCAAGATTCCACTCTTGATCTTCGTCATGGGGGATGAAATCAGAATTGAGCTGCCAATCGGTAATTTTTGGCTCCACGGGGACAATCATTTCCGTTGGCTCGTTGCCGGCTGAGTTATCTTGCTCATCGCTAATTTGCCGAACGACCCATACGCCAAAAAAGACCACAGCCACAAGGACAGCCACTTTGATCGTGGACGAATAGAAGTTATTGATGGAGTGAGGCGGAAGGATCGCATCATCATCCAGGTGTTCATCATCATGAAGCTCCCCGCTTTCCGGGATATCTTCTACCGGCGTCCGCCGATCCATGAAGTGGTCCAGTTGCTGAAGAATTTCCTCCGTCTCGGCGCCGACTTCCACCGCATACGCTTTCACGAATAGGCGGACATAAACGTAGGGAAGAAAAGTAAAGTCACCCGATTCCAGAGTTTCGAGATAATCGATATTGATTTTTGTCCGCGTGGATATCTCAGCCAGATCAATGTCCCGATCGGCTCTGAGCTTTTTCAGCTCTTCAAAGAACGGTGCTGTTTCCTCAATCTCGTTCATAAGCTGGTGATTTTAAGCGATCTCTTTGTCGGAAGCAAACCAATTGTCTACGGGAAACTTATTCTTCACACTTTCCTGACTGATAAGTTGAACAAATTGGGACAACGGAAAACCAACCACATTGTTGTAGCAACCGGCAATCTTTTCTACGAAAGGGGCTGAAGTATCCTGAATTCCGTAGGCTCCCGCCTTGTCCATGGGATCGCCGCTGGCGACGTATCGGTTTATGGCCGTCTTGTCTAGATTGTAGAAGGTCACTTCTGTGGCAGCGACAAAACTTTCCTCGGAGCCATTGGCGTCACACCTGAGGGCGACACCGGTGTAGACGATGTGACTCTTTCCAGACAGGCTTGTGAGCATGCGCCGTGCGTCATTGTCGTCGACCGGTTTACCTAGGATGGTATCGTCTAGCACAACAATGGTATCGGCACCGATGACGGTCTTATCCGGATGAAGGAGTGAAACATTTTGCGCCTTTTCAACAGCCCAGTATTCCGCCATGTGAATAGGTTTCAGGCCGTTGGCATAATCTTCATCCACAATGCTGGGGACAATATCAAACAGCAGATCGATTTTTCGCAGAATTTTCTTTCGCCGGGGCGAGGCCGAACCGAGTATCAGCGATGCCATTTTAGCGATATTTTGCCGCCTTGCCGATATGTGTAGACTTTTCCTCTTCGTTCACCGAAATGGCGGTGATATGATAAAGGTAGACCCCGTTAGCTATCTGGTCGCCGTAGTGATCCCTACCGTCCCAGTCGATGTGACCGTAGCCGTAAAATGTTTCTAGCGGCTCCAACATGGCCACCATTTCTCCCGAAATGGTGAAAACTTTGATCTCCATCAGCGCCTCTTTGTTGACCTCGAAACCGAACTGAGTTTTCTCTTTGAAGGGATTTGGATAGTTAAATACGTTGGTGAGGGTGAGTGCTTCATCGGTAGTAATGTTGAGCGTGACCGATTCTCGGGCGGCGTTGTTGGCGTTGTCCCACGCTTCGGCGGTAATAATCAGTTCGCCGGGGAGGGCATCCGCCAGAGAAAACTCAACCGATCCTGTGGTGTGGCTTCCGTCATCGTAAACGAAACCATCGGTCACGTCTACGAAGTCTACTTCGTCTTCGCCGTACCAGATACGAATACCATGACCGATCTCTCCCGTTACATTAATACCGAGGGGATCGGAGAGGTAGACGAGCAGATCTCCCCCTTCCGATATGTGGTCGCCGGTTTCCACCGATCGCCCAGCAAGGCCGAATGATATGAGTGGACCATTCTGATCGGTGGTGTTTGTTGTTCCTCCCTTGAAGACGAGTCCTGACTTTAGGCCGAGACCTTCCCACAGTTGATTGATCTGCTTGCCGTAAAGGTAGACGGAGAGCCTTCCTCCGGCGGCGGCGGTAATATCTTTTGGAAGGATAAAGGAGCCGTCAAACAGGCCGCCGGCAAAAGAGAGCTTTCCCCGAAAAAGTGTATTGCCAGGGAGGGTATAGGTGATCTCCTCGCTGTAATCTTGGTATTCGTAGCTCCGGGTGATGGGACGATCCGCATCGGACAGCGTGACGAAGCCGTCTCCTGTTCCCGGTGCATCTCCCACCACCTGACCGCCGTAAGTGCCTGTCTGAAGGGCTGTAAGCGTATCGGGATTGACAAAGGTGACTTCCGCGACGTTTGAAGGGAGGGCCACTTTCAGAGCCGGATCGCCCAGAAGATGAAACATTTGGCTTCCTCGGGAGCCGTCCTTGATACTGCTATAGATTGCACCAAGGGAGAGATCGGAAACTGCTGTGTCGGGGAAAAAGGCATCAAAAAGCTTTATAATGAAATTTCTGTTGGCAGAAAAGGTTATGAGACCGTTCGTTGAAATGACAGCGACACCTCCATTGGCCGGCGCCTGAAGGATTTCTTCGGACATGGCATCCCCTTCCACATCATCGAACCGTCCCCAGCTGCAGGTGGCGGCGAGCCAAATGGGAAGGCGACTTTCGGTCTGAATAGAGGCGAGGTCGCCGCGGGCAGAGGAGAGGAGCCCCTCCTGCGCCCACTGGTAAGCCGAACCGTGACCGATGTAATTGAGGAGTGCAGTACCTTCATGGAGCAGATCAAAGAGGGCTTCGGTGGCACCGGGCTTGGTGACGCCGTACTGTGAACCGTCATTTATTTCCGGGAAGTCTTCCATGTAAAGTTTCCGAACCTCCAGCGTCTTTGGAATCATCCCCGCCAGTTCTTCGCTATTCTTGGTGTGGGATAGTTCAATGGTGCCAAAATTGGGCCGGGCGAAATCGTCGGCCACCAGGGAGACGCGTCTGCGCCAGAGTCCAATTTCGGGGTTCGCTTCGTAGTCGACGATCTTGTCGATCATCGTCTCTGCTTGATAGAGCGTCGCTGCCGGAAGCCGACCCAGGGCAAATTCGGGTGACTGTCCCTGAAGATAAGCGAACCGGTCGTCGGCGGAAGTGCCGCCGAAAACTTCGGACTGAAATGTCGGTACCATGTTTACCGAATTGCCGGTGATGTTGCGGTAGTCATAATCGCCATCGCCGAGAAGAAGGACATAGGCGGGAAAGCCGGCTCCCTCTGAACCAGACCAGTTTTCCTTCACCCACTTCAGGAACAGCCGAATAGCCAGCGGATCTAGGACACCACCGGAGAATTCATCGTAGAGGGCTGAAAGAGGAGCCACCACTGAAGTCCCTCGGTGTTCTGCCAGTTTTTCCGCCGCGCTGAGAAATTCCTCCGGCGAGATGATGATGTGGTCAACACCGCTAGTGACGGTTCGTAGTGAGGCAAAATTTTGGTTATCTATCTTTGTAATTTCCGTTATGCTGAGCGTTTCGGTCCGATTGTAGACGATGAACCGTTCCGTGCCGGCCGAACCGAGGGTACGCTCAAAGTAGCCCCTGTTTCCGCTGAGAACCACCTCCTGAGCCACGGGAGCGTGGATATCACTGATGTCCCAGACGGTGATGTCAGAAGTGACTCCGCTGACCATAAATCGAACGAGAGTCAGGTTTGGCGGCGCCCAGTAGTCGAACTGCGTTCCATCCCACATCAACTCGCTTCCGTACCGGACCGTGATCCAGTCGAGAAAAACTTTGGACAGGTCATCGGTGGTGCTGTTGGTGGCTAGCAGAAAGTTGGAACCGTGGCCCAGCAGTGTCTCATCCAGATCCAGCGATAGGTTACGGTTCACCATTCCCGTCCACGACTGCCGGGCCAGTTCCGAATTGGAGAGGCTTCCTTGCCGCACCGTGATAATGTGCGCCGGGTACCCCTGAACGCCGGTGGATGTGCCGCCAAAAAATGAGACATCCGCCCGGGCTTCAATCTCTTGCCGGGGGTGGTGGAGCTGGATCGGCATAGAGAGGGTTTGGTCTTTGGTGACACCGGCCCCTACCCAGAGGAGTCCCGATTCAAAAGGGTTCAGCTCATCACTTTCGGAGTGGGTGTAGGCGATACCGTAATCGATGGTCACCGGTTCCGCAAACTCTTCATTGGCGGTCTCAATTCTCACTCCGGAAATCTCGGGATTTGACGGCACGTTCAGCCAGTAGACATTTAGGTCTGTGTAAGGGTTCTGAGTAAAGTCGACCGATCCGTTGGCAGCAGTATCGAAGCCCCTGGGGCCTTGTCCGTAAAAGACCACCTCGTCACCAACGTAGAGGGTGCCGTCACCACCACCGGCCACATGGATGGCCACTTCCGTCAGGTTTGAAGGTACAGGTTCACCAATGGGATCAACAATCGGTCTGCCACCCCGGGGATTAGTGAACATCCGCAGGGCCGCAGGATTGACCGCGGCGATATCCATTCCTGCTTCGGAAAGCGCCGTTCCGGTGATGCCATAGACGCCGTCCGAGGGGATGGTGATTCTGTACCACTCGCCCCTCAGATCAGTTCTCCGTTCAAGATGGGGAGAGGGCCGCTTCGGGGTGATCCACTCTTTCGCCACGGACCAGTTGAAAATACGGTGTCGGTAAAGAAGCTGTTCCGACCGGGACAGGGACGGTTGATTCCCAGATGCATTGGAAAAGCGGACCGTCACTTCCAGCTCAAGAGCGGCAGCTGCGGCTTCGTCGGAAGTGGTTGGGGACAGTTTCAGCACGGCCACATCCAGGTTTCTGTACCGATCCTGTCGAACCCACTCCCCGTAGCCTGCCGATGGTGTGTAAAACTCACTTTCGCTATTTTGTCCCGACAGGGGAACCATCGCCAGCGGGGAGACACTTAACCGGGGGAGCCGCCCGGTAGGAAGGCCGATGGTGAATGATTGATTTTCCAGCATGTGTCCTTCCGATGGGTCGGGGAAGGCGACACGAAAAGTCAGTTCGGTGGGGGTGCTCCTGAGAACCTTTGGCGGCTGGGCAAAAATATGAGACCACACTGTCAGTGCGGAAAGTGCAATCCCGCGAAAGATTCTTGAAATCACCGTGTCAAAGCCGCTAGAGTGAGGCGAATGAAATTGAAATTTCGCACGGACGCCCGTAATTTCCAATGGCATCTTCGACAGTTGTCGTCTGCTTTAACACCCAATGATTGCATAGCAAAGGGCGGTAAATGAATAAAATATGACAGTACCGAAAGACTTTAACACCATTCAGACTGTATACGCTCGGTTTGCGGACAAAGTTGCCATCGGCCGGGAACAGTTGGGAAGGCCCTTAACCTATGCGGAAAAAATTCTTTTTGCCCACCTCTATGAACCACTGGAGGCGTCGCCGGAACGGCTTGAGACCTATGTCAATTTTTCTCCCGATAGGGTAGCTCTTCAGGATGCCACGGCCCAGATGGCGCTCCTTCAATTTATGCAGGCGGGACGGTCATGCACAGCCGTTCCTTCAACCGTTCACTGCGATCATTTGATTCGCGCACAGGTTGGAGCTTCGGATGATCTAAAGAATGCTAACTATGAAAATAGCGAAGTTTATAACTTCCTAAATTCCGTCTCGCAGAAGTACAGCCTCGGGTTTTGGAAGCCAGGATCGGGCATTATTCATCAGGTGGTTTTGGAGAATTACGCCTTCCCCGGCGGCATGATGGTGGGGACCGATTCCCATACCCCCAACGCGGGTGGTCTCGGCATGGTGGCAATAGGCGTCGGCGGCGCAGAAGCAGTGGACGTCATGACAGGGATGCCGTGGGAACTTTCCTGGCCCGGTGTTATCGGTGTGAGGCTCATCGGTGCCATGACCGGCTGGACGTCGCCTAAGGATGTGATACTGAAACTCGCGGGCATTCTTACTGTAAAGGGGGGGACGGGCAGAATTGTGGAATATTTCGGAGAGGGGACAAAATCAATTTCCTGCACCGGAAAGGGGACCATATGCAACATGGGGGCGGAGATCGGTGCCACCACTTCTCTTTTTCCCTTTGATGACCGAATGAGTATCTATCTCAACGCCACGGGCAGAAGGGCCGTCTCCGATGCAGCGGAGGGCATCGCCGAGCACCTTCGGGCCGATGCTGAAACAGAGGCCGATCCCCAGCGGTTCTACGATGAGGTGATCGAGATTGATCTCTCAACACTGGAACCTCACGTGGTGGGCCCTTTCACGCCGGACTTGGCGAGGCCCATTTCTCAGCTAGCGGCGGAGGTGAAAGAAAAAGATTACCCCGAACAAATTTCCGTCTCACTCATCGGCAGCTGTACCAATTCATCCTACGAGGATATCGAGCGGTCGGCCCACATTGCCCGGCAGGCGAAAGTGAAAAACCTAAAAGCAAAGATGCCCCTTTTGGTCACCCCCGGCTCGGAGCAGATACGCGCCACCATCGAGCGGGACGATCAGCTAGCGGAGCTGATGGAAATGGGGGGGGTGGTGCTGGCCAATGCCTGCGGCCCATGTATAGGTCAGTGGAAGCGGGGGGATAAGGAAGAAGGGGAGCGGAACTCCATCATAACATCCTTCAACCGCAACTTCGCCCGCCGCAATGACGGCAACGCGGCCACCCACGCCTTTATAGGGTCGCCGGAACTGGTGACCGCCATGGCCCTGGGCGGAAGCCTCTACTTTAACCCCTTGACGGACGCCATTGTCAACGAAGACGGGCAAGAGGTGCGCCTTGAGCCGCCGATGGGAGAGGAACTTCCTGCTGACGGTTTTGAGACTGGTGAGGACGGTTTCATCGCTCCTCCAATAGACGGTGAGACGGTTGATGTGGCGGTGGACCGATCCAGTGAGCGGTTGGAGCTGCTGACCCCCTTTGCTCCGTGGAGCGGTGAAGATCTGCGTGACCTTCCGGTGTTGCTGAAAGCGAAAGGTAAGTGCACCACAGATCACATTTCACCGGCGGGGCCCTGGCTTCGGTTCCGGGGGCATCTGGACAACATTTCGAACAACCTTTTCATCGGTGCCGTCAACGCCTTTACCGTTGAGACGGGTGTGGGAAGGAACATCTATACCAATGAAACTTCCGTCCGGTTCAGCGATGTGGCGCGGGATTACAAGAAACGAGGGGTTCGGTGGGTGGTCTTTGGTGATGAGAATTACGGCGAAGGGTCTTCCCGGGAACACGCCGCCATGGAGCCACGGCACCTAGGCGGTATTGCCATTATTGTTCGAAGTTTTGCCCGAATCCACGAGACGAACCTGAAGAAACAGGGGATGCTTGCCCTCACCTTTGCCGATCCGGTCGCTTACGATGAGATCAGGGAAGACGACCGTGTCGCCATTCTCGGACTGAAACAGTTCGCCCCCGGCGTTCCTCTGACACTGGAGGTGACCCACGCTGACGGCTCATCACTCTCCACCGAACTGAACCACACCTTTTCACCGAGCCAGATCGACTGGTTCAAGGCAGGATCAGCCCTGAATCTCATCGCATCCGGTTGAGACGCCCTTGCCGAAAAAACCAGTAGCTGTCATCACCGGTGCCTCGGAAGGGATTGGCAGGGCCCTTTCCATAAAGCTCGCCTCAGAAGGGTACACTACGGTTCTCGCCGCTCGGAGTGAAGAAAATCTTCGGACCACCGCAGACCTTGTGGGCGCGACCGGGGGTGAATACCTTTTGGCGCCGACGGATGTCACCGCCGAAACTGAAGTGGAGGCGCTCTTCAGAAAGGCCGCCAAATTGGGCGACCTCGCCCTGCTACTGGTCAACGCCGGCGTGGGAACCTTTAAGGCGGTTGAAGAGATTTCCCTTGATGAGTGGCAGACGATGCTGGACGTGAATCTCACAGGCGCTTTTCTATGTACTCGTGAGGCGGTGACTCTGATGAAGAAGGCCAGCGACGGCCACATTATCTATATCAACTCCCTTTCTGGCAAGCGGGCCCTATCATGGGGGAGCGGCTACTCCGCCAGCAAGTATGGTCTGCGGGGACTCGCTGATACTGTCCGAATCGAGCTGAGAAAATCCAACGTGAAGGTGACCTCTGTCTTTCCTGGGTCGGTGAACTCCTCCTGGTGGAACAAGTTCGACTTTGATTTTCCCCGTGATCAGATGGTGACCGTTGACAATGTGGTGGCGGCGATCTGGAGCGCCGTGACTCAGAAAGGAAGGTCTGTTATAGAGGAGATCGATTTGCGGCAGGTGGGAGGCGACTTTTAGGGGTGCACACCTTACTTTATCGTCTTAGTAAATTCACCCGTTTTTATTCATTGTATATAGAATAGAGACCTCCGCTTAGAGTTTTCTCTAGGTCAACAATGTTAGTTTTTTCTTTTCACCCCTTCTCACAAAAGCGCTAAGTTTCTGTGCTATAATAGAATCGATACAGGCAGTTTTCGAGCGAACAGAAAACAGTAACGAAAGGAGCCTATTTTGGCAGTTAAGATACGAATGAAAAGACTGGGCAGACGGAACAGGCCTTTTTACAGAGTGGTGGTTATCGACTCTCGTAGGCGGAGAGACGGCAAACCGATTGAAGAGTTGGGGTGGTACAATCCCATTCAGCGGGTAGAAAAGAATTATGAATTGGATATTGAGAGGATTCTGGAGTGGATAGAGAAGGGGGCCCAACCTTCGGACACCGTCCGCAACCTCCTGAAGAAAGAGGGGGTCCTCTACCGAAGGCACCTTAAGAATCAGGGGATGGATGACAAGACCATTGATTATGAGATTCAAAAATGGAGCCTTGACCGTGAGGAGCGGGTGAAGGTGAAGGCGGAAAAAGCGGCCCAGAAAAAGGCTGAAGCGGCGGCAAAGAAGAAGACAGAAGAAGAAGCTGCTGAAGAACCTGAGAGTACTGAGGAGGAAATTGC
>CEUZ01070490.1_pt1 | contig 11015 bp, 9 predicted proteins | sample 361511 | NCBI WGS metagenome assembly CEUZ01 (sample SAMEA2622822, study PRJEB7988) | marine metagenome | biome: marine biome (ENVO:00000447); feature: surface water layer (ENVO:00002042); material: "saline water (ENVO:00002010), including plankton (ENVO:xxxxxxxx)" | depth 5 m
CAATATTGAAGCTAGTTTAAGATAATAAAATTTATTTAATTAATTAAATATGAATACATTAAATGACAAACAAAAAGGAATTCTACTTTCTCTAAGTGGAATTTTAATTATTACTCCAGATTCGCTTTTTATTAGATTAGTGAAAATAGATTCTTGGGAATTAGTATTTTATAGAGGTATAATACCTTTCCTATGCTTATTTTTAGGCTTACTTATTTATTATAATAAAAATTTTATAAAATATTTTTTAGCAATAGGATTTTATGGAGTATTAAATGCAATTATAGTTGCTGCAACCAATGTAACCTTTATTGTTTCTTTAGAAAATACAAATGTAGCAAATACCTTGATTATGTTAAGTTTGGCACCTTTTATGGCTGCCTTTATGAGTTTAATTTTTTTAAAAGAATATCCAAAAAGAAGAACATGGATAGCAATGTCTTTATGCTTTATTTTTGTAATTTTTATATTTTATGATTCTTATGGAGCTGGTAGACTTTATGGGGATCTTTTTGGTTTTGTTACTGCTTTTTTAGTTGGAGCAAGTGCGGTTGTAATCAGAGCGGCAAAAAATATTAATTTATTGCCATCTTTAATGTTAGCAAAATTTTTTACCATGCTAATAGGGCTGTTTTTTATTAAATCTATAGCTTTAGATGGGCAAGATTTATATCTTGTACCTATCATGTGTGTATTTATGGTTACATTACCATTAGCTTTATTAACTTTAGCGCCTAGGTATATGCCAGCTCATGAGGTAGAATTATTTTTTGTATTAGAAACTACACTTGGTCCATTTTGGGTTTGGCTCTTTATAAATGAACAACCAAGCTTAAAGACTATTATTGGAGGGATATTAATTATTTTAACAATATTTATCCATACGATTTTAGAACTAAAAAAATATAATAAGAAAAAATTAGCTTAATTGGTTAATTAAGTAAAATAATAATTTTTTTAAATCCGGCCATTTTTTAAAATATAATGAATTTTTCATTATAAATTTATCTATAATTTTTTTACAATATATATTTATATCATAATTATTAAAATATTTTGAAATAGTACTCTTCATTTGTTTAATATCTTTTCCAGGGGTTTTACCAATAATTTTCTTTTGTTTTACTGTATCAATATGATCATCAACAATTTGAAATAATAAACCAAACAATTCACCATATTCTGCTGCAAATTTTATTTCTTTTTTACTAGCCTTTGAAATAATAAAAGGACAAACACAACATAATCTAAAAAGTTTTCCTGTTTTCATTTTATACATTTGAATTATTTTTTTTAGAGAAATTTTCTTTTTTTCATATAATAAATCTAAAGATTGACCTCCTGCCAATCCATAAGATCCAAGATTTTTTGAAAACTGTTGAATTAACATTATTCTTATTTCTGAATTCATATGTGTTTTATTATCCGAAAGTATTTCAAAAGCTAAATCGTGAAGACTATCTCCAGCTAAAATCGCTTGTGCTTCATTAAATTTTTTATGTGTACTAAGTTTGCCTCTTCTGTAATCATCATTGTCCATACTCGGTAAATCATCATGTATTAATGAATAAGAGTGAATAATTTCAATAGCTGCAGATAGTCTTCTGTAATAATTGGGTTTAATTTTTTTTATTGTTCCAAATTGCCTTATCAGATATGGTCTTATTCTTTTACCTCCATTCAGGGCACTATATTTCATTACTTTGTCAAGATGATTCTTTGATAAATTTTTATTAAGTAATTTTTTCAAAAATTTATCAAAAGCTTTTTTTTCTAAAGAAATTTTAAATTTAATGGTTTTATTCATTTGAAATTAATTAAAATATCATTATATTTAAATTTATCCACAAAAGATAATTATTTATTTGCTGTGAATCGACAATAATATTTTATTAAAAAACTATGAGGATAGAAGAAGAAGTTAAATTAGACTATTCTGACGTTTTATTCAGACCTAAAAGAAGTACATTAAAAAGTCGTAAAGAAGTAAATTTAGAGCGAACTTATAAATTTAAATACAGTAATTTTGAGTGGACTGGAATTCCCATTATAGCTAGCAATATGGATGGAGTAGGAGAACTTAATATTGCTAAAATTATGTCTCAATATAAAATGATTACAGCTTTAACAAAACAACATAAATTAGATAAAATAAAAAAATTTCCAAATATAAAGAAAATATATCCTTATGTAGCCCTTAGTTGTGGTACAGATTTAAAAGCTTATCAAGTAGTAAAAAATAATCTTAAAGAATTAAATTTCTTCCAATTTTTATGTATAGATATTGCAAATGGTTATTCTGACCATTTTAGTAAATTTATTTCATCTGTTAGAGATGATTTTCCAAATAAAACTATAATAGCAGGAAATGTTGTTACTGCGGATATGACACAAGAACTTATTTTAAGTGGTGCTGATATTGTGAAGGTTGGTATTGGACCTGGAAGTGCATGTACTACACGAATTCAAACAGGAGTTGGATACCCACAATTAAGTGCTGTAATTGAATGCTCGGATGCAGCCCATGGACTTAGTGCACACATTATTGCTGATGGTGGATGCACTTGTCCTGGTGATGTCGCAAAAGCTTTTGGAGGAGGAGCAGATTTTGTAATGTTAGGAGGGATGCTTGCAGGTCATGATGAAGGAGGCGGCAAAACCACCAGTACCAATGGTAAAAAATTTGTTGAGTTTTATGGCTCAAGTTCAGAAAAAGCTATAGATAAGCATTATGGAGGATTATTAGATTACCGAAGTAGTGAAGGTAAAGTTGTTAAAATAGAATATAAGGGAGCTTTAAAAAATACAATTAATGATGTTCTTGGAGGAATAAGAAGTAGTTGCAGTTATGTTGGGGCTCAATCGTTAAAGCAAATTAGCAAATGTACTACTTTTATAAGAGTAAATAGACAATATAATAATATTTACGATTAATAAAACTATAAACCTAAAGCACAACCGTCTTTTCTAGGATCTGACCCGCCTATAAATACTCCTTTATTTAAATCAATTTTAATTGCTTGAGCTCCTCCATGGGGAGTTTTTGATCTTAATGTGTTATGCCCTATAAGATTTAAATTATTTTCTGTGATTAAATCTATACCTAATTCAAGTAGATATTTATTATTAAAGTGAAAAGCTCTTGGAAAGTCAATAGCTTCTTGCACAGACATGTCATAATCAAAAATATTATTTAAAAAATGTGTATGACCAACAGGCTGAAATTGACCTCCCATTACTCCATAAGAAAGGATAGCTTCTTCATTTTTATTAAGAACCATTCCAGGTATAATTGTATGCAGTGGTCTTTTATGGGAATCAATACAATTTGGATGATTTTCTTCTAACCTAAAATTTACTCCCCTATTTTGTAAAAGTATACCTGTTTCATTGGTAGTTATTCCACTTCCAAATGCATAACAAATAGAATTTATAAATGAAATTAAATTTAAATCTTTATCAACTACTGTTAAATAAGTTGTTTCTGGATGAGCTGGTATATTTAAATTACCTATATCTATACATTTATTCATTAGAATTTTATCAATTGAATTTTTTATAATTTTTGGAGATAATATATGGTCTAAATCTAATTCATTAAAATTTGGGTCACCTATATTTTCTTCTCTTAATTTATATGCTAATTTAGTGATTTCTGCTTCTATATGAAAACGTTCAAAACTCATTGGGCTGAATTTTTCAATATTTAGAAGCTCCATCATTTTCATCATAATTAAAACTGTAATTCCAGGACCATTTGGGGGACATTGGTGTATAATGTTTTCTTTATATGTAGAATTAATTGTATTACTTTTAATAGTTGCTTGTTTGCTAAAATCTTCTAATGTATGTAATCCTCCTAACTGATTTAAAGATTTAACAATGTCATTAGTTAAATCACTTTCATAGAATTCATTAGAACCCTTTTTACTTATTCTTTTTAAAGTATTTGCTAGTGCAGGATTTTTAAATTTATCTGAAAATTTATAACTTTTTCCTTCAGATAAAAAAGTTCTTTTTGTAGTATTATTTTTTTTTAGTTTATTAATACTTTTATTCCAAGAGGATGAAACTATTTCAGTAATTGCAAATCCTTCTTCTGCATATTTTATTGCATTTAAAAATAATTGCTCGAATTCAAGATTTCCATGATCATTATGTATTTCGCCCCATGCATGTATTGCACCAGGTACCGTTACAGAGTGAGGACTGTCTAATTCAATTGATTTTATATTATTTTCTTTGAAATAAGATAGATTCGCTTTTTCTGGGTTTATACCTGAACCATTATAAGATATCGGTTTTTTACTATTTGGAGCGACAATAGCAAAACAATCCCCCCCAATCCCAGTTGCATTTGGCTCAACGACTGATAAAACTGCTGAAGCAGCTATGGCAGCATCAATAGCATTCCCTCCTTTTTTCATTATTGATATTGCTTCTAATGAAGCTAAAGGATGAGAAGTGGCAGCTATACCCTCAGAACTAAGGACATTTGACCTTCCTGGTAAATGAAAATTTCTCATTATGATAATTCTAGTTTATATGTTTGACAAAATAAAGCACTCAATTTAGTAAATCAAAAAAATATTATATAAATGAAAGTAAGACATTCAATAAAATCTGCAAAGAAAAGAGATAAAGACTGTAAGGTTGTGAGACGTAAAGGTAGGATTTATGTTATTAACAAAAAGAATCCTAGAATGAAAGCACGTCAAGGATAATTATAGATTTTTTTCTGCTATATACTTTTCAGCTTCAAGAGCAGCAATACATCCCATTCCAGCTGCAGTAACAGCTTGTCTATAAATTTTGTCTTTTACATCTCCAGCAGCATATACTCCTTCTATACTGGTTAAAGTACTTTCAGGCTTTGTAATTATATAATTTTCTTTATCCATATCTAATTGACCTTTAAATAAGGAAGTTGCAGGGTCATGTCCTATTGCAATGAATACACCACTAACCTCAAGTTCACTTAAAGTATTAAGATTAACATCATTTAAAATTATTTTTTCTAAAACATTAGGATTTTCTTTTCCCACAAATTCTTTAACTATCTTATTCCAGTGAATCTTTATTTTTGTATTTTTAAACAATCTATCTTGTAATATTTTTTCAGATCTAAATTTATCTCTTCTGTGAATTATGTTAACTTTAGAGGCAAACTTTGTTAAAAATAAAGCTTCTTCTGCCGCTGTATTGCCACCACCAATAACAGCAACCTCCTTGTTTTTGAAAAAAAATCCATCACATGTCGCACATGCAGATATGCCATAACCTTTATATTTTTTTTCACTTTCTAAATTTAACCATCTTGCTTGTGCACCAGTAGAAATAATTACTGTATCAGCAATATAATTTTTTTTATTTTCACCAATTGCTAAAAAAGGTCTTTTTGATAAATCAATTTTGGTAATTATATCATCATGAATTATAGTACCTACATTTTCAGCTTGAGCTTTCATTTGTTCCATAAGCCAGGGACCTTGAATAATATTTTCATATCCTGGATAATTTTCAACATCTGTTGTTATTGTTAATTGCCCTCCAGGTTGAATGCCTGATATCAAATTTGGTTTTAAATTAGCTCTAGCTGCATAGACAGCTGCCGTATATCCCGCAGGTCCTGACCCAATAATTAATACTTTTGTTTTAATTTCTTTCATTTATTTTTTTTAAATATTTTGCACTGGCCAATCTGTTTTGAATGATACATAATTTATTTGAATACATTTTCTTTCAACAACAATTTCTTTTTTCTCAAGTCCGTGCCAAGTATCTTCGCCAGATGAAAAAAAATATCCTGTATTATCTATATATTTTGATGTTTTCACAATATTAAAATCAGAATCATAAAAATCTGTACCAAGTTTTTCTGATTCTTTGTAAGGATTTATCCAAATTAACATAGTCATTATTTTTTCTTTAATATCTTTATGAGGTTTAAGCCAAAAACCTTTTTTGTCAGAAATCACTTCAAGTCTAACATAAGATTTATTAAGATTCCTATTTAAATATTTTGAAATTATTTTTATGCATTCTGTTTTTTGAAGAGTGTTAATTAAACTAGTTAAATTAGGGTATGAATGATAATTATTTTTATCTATAAAAAGTCTTAATTTTCCATCAATGCCATCTCCAGTATGATCAGCTGCTCTTGTTCCATCATAAACTCGCTCTCCTTTTGGAGTTGATATATTTACTATTTCATTAATGGTTTCTTTATTTAAAGGATCTGATATTTCCCAATGTTGAAAAGGAATTTCACAAGAAGTTACTTTTTGGTTTAAAGATTTAAGAAAATCATTCATTCTTTTGTTTTAATATCCTTGAGCTTAATATTCCAGCAATTCTTTCTGATTCTTTTAATGGCTCGTAAGACCAATAAAAAAGTTCTTCTTTAAAAGGTTTTGTTATTCCTTTTTCTTCAAATTCTTTGTGAAAACGCTCTATTCTTTCACTTTTTCTTTTAAAAGGAAGATGAAATATATGTAAAGGCTTGCTTGTAAAAGAAGCTTCAGAAATCATAGAGGTAGAATCGGAACTGACGATAAAAATATCAGCAATTTTTAAAGCATATAAATATGGATTTTCAGAAACCTTATCCCATACATAATGATTTAAATTAAATCTATTTTTTATAATTTTTATTAAATTATTGTCAGTTCTTCTTGAGGGTATAAATAGAAAAAAATACTTTTCATTTACTTTATTTAAATTTTGAATTTTATCTAAAAAACTATTAAGAATTTTATCATTAAAATGGTAATGATTATTTTCCCCTCCTAAAATTATTGCAACTATTTTTTTATTATTAGGTACATCAAATATTTTTGATGCACTCTCTATTTTATTTTTTGTTAAGTGATGTAAAGCTCCAGTTGAATTGATAATATTTACCCCATTTAATTTATCATGATTTGGAGATATTATATAATCAAAGTTTTTTGGATTTATTTTTGGATTTTGTATGTGAATGTTTATAATCTTATTTCTTAATTGTTTTTTTAAATATATTGAAGCATATACACTTTTCCTTCCACAACTTATAATCATATTTGGTAAAGAGTCTTCAAAAAAATTTTTTTCAAATATCTTTTTATTAAATGGTATAAAACCAGGTTGTAAAATTGACCAAGGCCATTTTAACTTTATTTTTTTTTCAGTAAATTTATTATTCATGAATTGTGCCAAGCCATTAACTTGACTAATCATACCTTGAGATCCATCAGTTATAGTCCAAAGATTTAGATTATTATTCAATTTACTATTTGTATTTTACTGATTTTATACTGTAGGTCTTTAAGCCTTTTGGACTATTAAATTCCACAAGAGTACCTTTTTCTTTTCCAATAAGAGCTCTTGCTAGAGGACTTGATATAGATAACTTATTATTTTTTATATCTGATTCATTATCTCCAACAATTTGGTAAACTGATTTTTGTCCAGAATCTTCATCTATAATAGTTACAGTTGCACCAAATTTTATTTCTTTGCCTGATAATTTTGTTACATCAATTATGTCTGCTTGTGCAATCATTGATTCTAATTCAGCTATTTTTCCTTCTATAAAACTTTGTTTTTCTTTTGCAGCATGGTATTCTGCATTTTCTGATAAATCTCCATACGCTCTTGCTTCTGCTATTGCTTTAATTATATTTGGTCTTTCTTCATTAATTAAATGCTTCAATTCAGCCTGCAATTTATTTCGACCTTCAACTGTCATAGGAAATTTAGCCATTATCTCTCCAATTATTGATTACAAATTTTAGATAATAAATAAAAATAAATATGAATCAACAAATTATTATTTAGTATATTGATTGCAGATTCCTAACTTTTAGATCAGAATTTTTTAATATTTCTATAGAATTTACCGCCACATTTGCTCCCTTAATTGTAATATAGTAAGGAGTATTAGATATTAAGGTTTTTCTTCTCATAACATAGCTATCTCCCATGGATTTCTTTCCTTCGGTTGTATTTATAACCAAGTTTATTTGGTTATCTTCTAATAAATCAGCTATGTGAGGACTACCTTCACTAATTTTATTTATTTTATTAATTTTTATACCATTTTTTTTAAGATATTTAGTGGTGCCATCGGTTCCAATAAGATCAAAACCTAATTTTATTAGTTTTTTTGCTATAGGTAATAATTCTTTTTTATCTTTATCTTTAACAGATAGAAATACTTTTCCAGTCTTAGGTAAATTTATTCCAGCAGCAATTTGACTTTTTGCAAATGCTGTTAAAAAATCTTTATCAATTCCCATAACTTCACCAGTTGATTTCATTTCTGGGCCACGAAGAATATCTACATTTTGAAATTTTTTGAAAGGAAAAACGGGTTCTTTAACTGAAAAATAAGATAAATTTCTATAATTAATTAAATTGTTATATTCTGTTAAATCTTTTCCCATAATAATATTGGTTGCTAATTTTACAAGTTCAATTCCGCTAGACTTAGCTACAAAAGGAACAGTTCTACTTGCTCTTGGATTTACTTCTAAAATATAAATATTATTATTTTGTATGGCGAATTGAATATTCATTAATCCAACAACATTTAATTCATTTGCAATTAATTTTGCTTGCTTTTCAATTTCCTCCATTATTTCATTTGATAAAGAATAAGGAGGTATGGAACAAGAACTATCACCAGAATGAATTCCTGCTTCTTCAATATGTTCCATTATTCCTCCTATATAAACATTGTTGTTTTTATCTCTAATTAAATCTATATCTAACTCTCTTGCATTTTCTAGAAATCTATCAAGAAGTATCGGGTTGTTTTCACCTACATGTCTTGAAGTCCATATAGATCTTGCGTATTCAAAATATTCAGCTAAATTTTTTTCTTCATAAACTATTTCCATAGCTCTTCCACCCAATACATATGATGGCCTTATAAGAACTGGATATCCAATTTTTTTTGCTATTTTAATTGCATCAGAAACGTTATAAGCAATTCCATTTTCGGGTTGTCTTAATTTTAGTTTAGTTACAACTTCTTTAAAATCCTCTCTGTCTTCGGCTAAATCAATAGTATTTGTTGATGTGCCAAGAATTTTTATTTCATTTTCAATATATCGGGCAATATTTAATGGAGTTTGTCCACCAAATTGAATAATTGCTCCAATAAGATTTCCATTTTGTTTTTCAATATTAATTATATTGTTTACATTTTCTGATGTTAAAGGTTCAAAGTATAATCTATCTGCAGTGTCATAATCAGTAGAAACAGTTTCTGGATTGCAATTAATCATAATAGTTTCATAACCAAGTTCCTTTAATGCAAAAACAGCGTGAACACAGCAATAGTCAAATTCTATACCTTGTCCAATTCTATTTGGCCCCCCTCCAAGTATTATTACCTTATTATTTTTAGTAGGTTTTGCTTCACACATATTTTTTGTATTTGAGCTTATATTATAAGTGGAGTATAAATATGGCGTAGGAGAGTCAAACTCACCAGCACATGTATCAATCCTTTTAAATAAAGGTGTAATTTTATTATCTTTTTTAAATTTATTTATTTTAGATATTTTTATTTCAGAAAGTTCTGATATTCTATTATCGCTGAAGCCTATATTCTTTAATTTGTAATAATTAGCTATATTAAGAGGTATCTTTTTCTTAATGAGATTGTTTTCCAATTTTATAATATGATCAATTTGTTCTACAAACCATTTGTCATATCCAGTCAAAGAAGAAATTTTATTAATTGAAAAATTTCTTCTTAAAGCCTCCGCAACATATAAAATTCTTTCTGGACTCTGAATTAATAAGTTTTCTTCAATGTTGTATAATGATTCTTTTTTATTTTTTTTAGGTTTATTTAATCCAGTTAATCCAGTTTCTAAAGAGCAAAGTCCCTTTTGCAAAGACTCAGCAAAAGATCTTCCAAAGCTCATAACTTCTCCTACGGATTGCATTGAAGTTGTTAGAAGTCCATCTGTAGATGAAAATTTTTCAAAGGAAAACCTTGGTATTTTTGTTACAATATAATCAATTGTAGGTTCAAAACTTGCAGGGGTTACCCTAGTAATATCATTCGATAATTCATCCAAAGTATACCCAACAGCTAATTTAGCTGCAATTTTTGCTATAGGGAATCCGGTCGCTTTTGAAGCAAGCGCTGATGATCTGCTAACTCTCGGGTTCATTTCTATTATAAGCATTTTGCCGTTTATTGGATTTATTGCAAATTGAACATTAGATCCACCAGTATCAACTCCAATTTTTCTAAGAATATCTATGCTTGCATTTCTTAATTGTTGGTACTCTTTATCTGTAAGTGTTAACGATGGAGCTATAGTAATACTATCACCTGTATGAACACCCATTGGGTCTAAATTTTCTATGGAACAAACAATAATACAATTATCGTTTTTATCTCTAACGACCTCCATTTCATATTCCTTCCAACCTATTACCGATTCTTCCACCAATACTTGATTAGTTGGACTTTCATTCAATCCATTATTTATAGATGAAAAATATTCCTTTGTTGTTCTTGCTATTCCTCCTCCTGTACCTCCTAATGTAAAACTGGGTCTGACTATAACCGGAAGATTTATATCTTTTATTAATTTTAGAGCTTCTTCATTAGAATTTATTATATTACTTTTTGGAGTTTCCAATCCAATTTCTTCCATTGCCTTTTTAAATAAATTTCTATCTTCAGCCAAATTTAAAGAATCAATTTTAGCTCCAATCATTTCAATATTATATTTTTTTAGTATACCTAATTTATCTAATTCTATAGCTGCATTAATTGCTGTTTGCCCTCCCATGGTAGGGAGTAGGACATCAGGCTTTTCAGATTTAATAATTTTTTCAATAAAGAATGAATTTATCGGTTCAATATAAGTTTTATCAGCAATGTTTGGATCTGTCATAATTGTAGCAGGATTTGAATTAATCAATATAACTTCATACCCTTCATCTTTTAAAGATTTGCAGGCTTGGGCACCCGAGTAATCAAATTCACAAGCTTGCCCAATTAC
>CEUZ01255170.1_pt1 | contig 11010 bp, 7 predicted proteins | sample 361511 | NCBI WGS metagenome assembly CEUZ01 (sample SAMEA2622822, study PRJEB7988) | marine metagenome | biome: marine biome (ENVO:00000447); feature: surface water layer (ENVO:00002042); material: "saline water (ENVO:00002010), including plankton (ENVO:xxxxxxxx)" | depth 5 m
ACCATCATCTGATTCTATAATAAAAGGAAGAACATCTTTAATTATTCCATCACCAAATTCTTTACTAGAATCTTTAGGAAGTTCAGAAGGTAAATTGTCAACTGCCATAATAGCTAAACTATTATCAGATTTATCAATTTCATTATTATTAGCTCTATCAATATGATAGTAAGGATTTTCTATGGTAGATGATCTAGAAGTTGTTGGTATAGAACCATTTATATCACACGTAATATCCCCAATTACTTTTAGTTTAGAAAATTTTCTAATATTAAAAGAATTAAATAATATAGGACTTTTGGGATCCCAATAATGTGCACTAATGAGCATTGTAGCAAATGGTAAATAGTCTTCTAAAACCGATACATAAGTATCTGGAAACTCGATAAAATTTTCTAAGTTAAACTTATCTCCTTTTTTTTGTTTTACATATTGTGACGTTGTTAGATTACAAAATACTTTATTTAAATTATCATTTTTAAATTCATGGCAATTAATTTCTTTAATATTTGTATATTTTAAAAATTCTAAAACTCCATGGGCAACTCTTCCATCTCCAGTAACTAAGATTCTAATATTGTTAAAATCTTGATTTTCGATATTCTTTTTTAATTTTAAGTAAGAATTTAATTCAAAAGCCCTTGGCATTATTTTTTTGTTCAACATTTCTAAATATAAATTTAAAGAATTATAGCAACCAACTATTCCTGCAAAACGACCGAATCCTAGATAACGTCTACTTTTTTTATCACGTATATTTTCATAATCTATTAATGTAATATTTTTTTTTAAAATTTTAGTAAGTAATTCTTTTTTGTCCATGCCAGGAGTTCCTTGAGCAGCTGCAGAGTTATCAGACTTAACTTTACTAGTGTGTGAAAAAAAAATATATTTTTTAGAGTCAAGCAATACACTAACATCAATTTCTTTTACTCCTAAAATAAGATCACACTCTCCCAAATCTTCTTGAACAATAGCTCCTGCCTCTTTATATTCATAATCAGCATGACATCTATGATTAGCGGACTGAACTATAATTTTTAAATTTTGGTACTTTTTTTTAAGTTGCGAAATATGAATAGGAACTAGAGGTGTTCTGTTTTCATCAAGTCTAAATTCTCTAATTATTCCTATAGTTTGAGGACTCATCAATTTTTTTGGATAATAACATTTTGTTTTTTAAGTATATCAAAAAAATATTCAATATTATCTCTATTGGAGGGAGCAGCTTGAACTCCAGGTTTAATTTTATTTTCTATGATTAAATCAATAGCAGCACTTAAAGTAATTGAAACTAATTTTGCCATAGCGGTATTTTCACCAAATCCTTGTTCATCTAACTGATAAGTAGAGGAGAATACTTTTTTATTTTCTTTTTTTGCCTCTAAACATACCGAAAGGATCACCCTATCTTTTTCATCATTTTGGTATTTATAATTATTCCACAAAAATTCACTTTTCTTTTTTATTTTGTCTTCAAGATCTCCATCATTATTCTCAAGCATTTTAAATATATCTTTCCAGGCCTCAGTCCATCCATCTAATCTAAGAGTTCCTCTAACAAATTCTTCAATTTTCCAATTTTTAGAAAACAAATATTCTTCAATATAAGGTAAAGAATCTCTGTTTGGATAAGCCTCAAAACTTTCATTATTAATTATATAATTTTTAACTTCTTTGTATGGTTGATTAATTACTTTTTCTTTATAATCTTTAATAAATTTGGCAGTACTATTTAGTGCTTTGATTACTCCAACAGGAGACCAACTAAATTTATATTTAAAATCATTTGGAATCGCAGGTATACCTCCACAGTAAGATTTATAATTTACACTTATATTCTGTAACTCTTGTGATTTTAATTCTTCAACAAGTAGATGTGAAAAAAAATGATCTATTCCTGGATCAAGACCTACTTCATTTATAAAAACTAAGTTATTAGCCATTACATCATTGTGAAGATTTTTAATTTCTTTTGACAAATAACTCGTAGTAGCAAAATGAGCTTTTTTATCTAGACAAATTTTAGCTATATCTAGATGCATGCTTGCAGTGAGTTGTGAGATAACTATATCATTTTGATTTATATGATTTCTAATTTCATTGATGTCAAAAATTTTAGCATTAACATTTGTTGAATTGACATGATTTATACTTTTTTCTGCTTTGGAAAGAGTTCTGTTCCAAACTGTTAGATTATGATTACTGGAAGCTAATCTTCTGATTCCAGGAATAGAAGATAATCCCGCACCAAGCCAATGAATATTAGTCATATTTTAAAATTGTTTAATTTTTCTTGTTTACAGTTTACTTATATTATTGCTTATGGAAATACAAATTTTAACAACAATAATTATTTTTTTAATAACTGGTATATTTTCAGGATTAATTGCTGGCTTATTAGGAGTTGGAGGCGGTATTATTATAGTACCTATTACTTACTACATATTTATAAATTTAGGTTATTCTTTAGACATAACTATGCATTTAGCCATCGCTTCCTCTCTAGGAGTAATTTTTTTTACTTCTTTATCTTCAATGAGATCTCATTTTTTTTTAGGTAATGTTGATAAATCAATACTTAAAAAAATGATTTTTGGAATAATACTCGGCTCAATATTAGGATCTCTTTTTGGAAGCACTATTAATGGAGAAATATTAATAATTATTTTTATTTCTCTAGCACTTATTGTTTCTTTCAATATGTTTTTTATAAATAATTTTACAAAAATATCTAATGATCTTCCAAAAAATAACTTTATTAACAATTTAATTGGAAGTTTTATTGGATTTTTATCAGTATTAATTGGTATTGGTGGAGGAAGTTTTACAGTTCCTACATTATCTGCTTTTTCAAAGAAGATTCATAAATCTATTGGCACATCTTCTGTCTTTGGATTTTTTATAGCTATGCCAGGAGCAATTACATATATGTATACTGGCTGGAATGCATTAAATCTTCCTCCTTATTCAGTTGGATATGTAAATTTATTAGTTGTTTTGCCAATTTCAATATCTAGTATTTTTTTTGCACATTTTGGAGCAAAACTTTCATTTAAACTTAAAAAGGAAATTCTTAAAAAAATATTTGCTGTTTTTTTATTTTCTACATGTATAAGTCTTATAATTGAAAATTTTGTGATTAATATTTAGGCATATTATGCAATTTGTAGCTAATAGACTTTCTCGCGTCAAACCTTCAATGACCGTAGAATTAAATAATAAAGCAAATGCTTTAAGGGCAAAGGGTAGAGATGTGCTAGTTTTAGCATCTGGCGAACCTGATTTTGATACTCCTCAAAATATTAGAGAGGCAGCAATAAAAGCTATGAATGAAGGTCAAACCAGATATGTTCCCGGAAAAGGCACTCCAGAATTACAAAAAGCTATTATCAATAAATTTAAAAAGGAAAATAATTTAAATTATTCTTCTGAAGAAATTATTTGTGGTGTTGGAGGTAAGCACATCATATTTAATGCTATGATGGCTTCTATTAATCCGGGTGATGAAGTAATCATTCCTGCTCCTTACTGGGTTAGTTATCCAGATATCGTATTACTTGCAGAAGGATCACCAGTTATTATTCCTTGTGATCAAATTAATAATTTTAAACTTACACCAGAATTGTTAGAAAAAAATATAACAAAAAATACGAAATGGCTGATGTTAAATAGTCCAAGTAATCCTACTGGCTCAGTTTATTCAAAAGAAGAACTCACAAATATTTCTAAAATACTTTTAAAGTATCCAAATATACTTGTTTTATCTGATGATATTTATGAAAAAATATTATACGAAGGAGAATTTCATACAATTGCCTCTGTAGAACCAAAATTAAAAGAAAGAACTCTTACTTTGAACGGTGTTTCTAAAGCATATTGTATGACAGGATGGAGATTGGGCTATTGTGGCGGTCCAAAAGATATAATTAAAGGTATGAATAAAATACAGTCACAAAGCAATACTTCAACTTCTTCAATAACTATGGCGGCAGCTGTTGAGGCATTAAATGGTAGTCAAGATTTTATAGATATTCATAATCAGCATTTTAAAGAAAGAAGGGATTTAGTTGTAAGTAATTTAAATAAAATTTCAGGCATTTCATGTGATAAACCTAAAGGAGCCTTTTATGTTTATCCAAGTTGTAAAGGTTGTATTAATAAAAAAACTCCAAATGGAGACATAATAAAGACAGATGAAGATTTTATGAATTATTTACTAGAAAGTGAAGGAGTGGCGGGAGTTCATGGAGAGGCTTTTGGTCTATCCCCATATTTTAGAATTTCATATGCAACTGATAAAAAAACTCTGGAAGATGCATGTAATAGAATTATGAGAGCTTGTTCAAAACTTATTTAAGATCTTTTTAAGCTATTATTTTAGCAATTCTCAAAAGATTAGTTGATCCAGCATTACCAAAAGGAACGCCTGCTGTGATGACAATTGAGTCACCTGTGAGTGCTAATTCAGATTCTTTAACTATTTTACATGCGTTTGTAACCATTTCTTTTGTATTTTGCGCATCTTCCCCATGATAAGAGTAGACCCCCCAAGCTATTTGAAGTTTTCTTGCCGTTTTTATACTTGGAGAAATTCCCACAACACGAACAGGAGATCTTTCTCTAGACATTCTCAATGTAGTTCTTCCACTGACTGAGAAAGTTACAATTGCTTTTGCTTGGGCATTTTTGGAAATTGTATATGCAGCATTTGTAATTGCATCAGTTGTAGTTGCATCATGTTTATTTTGCATTTGAATAGATTCACTATAATTTTCACTGTCATTTTCTACACTTTTAATTATATTATTCATCATTATAACTGATTCTATTGGAAACTTTCCAATTGCTGATTCAGCAGACAACATTACTGCGTCAGTTCCATCATAAATTGCATTTGCAACATCAGATGCTTCTGCACGTGTAGGAGTATCATTATGAATCATGCTTTCAAGCATTTGTGTAGCAACAACCACTGGCCTTCCTGCTTCTCTGCATTCTTGAATAATATTTTTTTGTATTGCAGGTATTCTTTCTGGAGGTAATTCAACTCCTAAATCTCCTCTGGCAATCATAATTCCATCAACAACATTTAAAATTTCCTTTAAATTTTTTACAGCTGAGGGTTTTTCAATTTTTGCCATTATCATTGCATTATCTTGTACTATATTTTTTAATTCTTTTATATTTTCTGCTGATTGAACAAATGAAAGTGCCACCCAATCTACCCCCATATCTATAGCTTTTAAAACATCCCCTTTATCTTTAGTGGTAAGTGAGGAGATTGGTAAAACAGTATCAGGTATATTTACACCCTTGTTATCTGCAATAGTTGCATCATTAAGTAATTCAGTAATTAAATAATTTTTATTTTGTTCAATAATTTGTAATTTAATTTTTCCATCATCAATTAAAATTTTAGAATTAGGTGTCAAAACTTCATATATTTCAGGATGAGGAAAATTTACTCTAGTAGAATCTCCCAGCTCATTTAATAAATCTAATTTAAATTTTTGACCAATTTTTAATTTTTCTTTTTTGTTTTTAAAATTTCCTATTCTAAGTTTAGGACCTTGTAAATCTGCAAGAATACAAGTTGAATAACTATATTTTTTTTCTAAATTTCGAATTATTTCTGAGTTTTTTCTATGTTGTTCTATCGAGCCATGAGAAAAATTTAATCTAAAAACATCAGTTCCTTCTATAAAAAGATTTTCAATAATTTCGGCCGAAGATGATGACGGACCAAGTGTTGAGAGAATTTTTGATTTTCTATTACGTTTCATTTATTATTTATAAATAAATTATTTCATTTCATGTTATAACAGAAATTAAATGAAAAAGGAGAAATTAATGGAAGATAAAGTTCAAATGCAACTTTATGCTGATGTACTTCAACGTTTAATCTTGCATTTGCAAAAAAGAACAGATGTTCAAAATATTGATCTCATGAATCTATCAGGTTTTTGTAGGAATTGCCTATCAAAATGGTATGTAACTGCTGCAGAAAAAAAAGGAATAGATATTACTTATGAAGATGCACGTAATTTAATTTACGGCATGCCCTATTCAGATTGGAAAAAAAAATATCAAAAAGAAGCTACAAAAGATCAGCTAGACAAGTGGAATAGTAAAAAAAATTAATATAACTCTTCAAGTTGATTTTTATATTTTTCTTTAACAATAAATCTCCGAACTTTCATAGTTGGGGTCATCATATTATTTTCTATTGTAAATTCATGATTTATAATTATAAATTTTCTTACCTGCTCAATTATTGATAATTTTTTATTTACTCGATCAACCACTTCTTTAATATTATTGTAAAAATTTTCATCTTTAGACAATTCAGATAGTGAAAATTTTTTATTATTTTCTTTTGACCATTTTTTAGCAAATTCAGAATCAGGAACTATTACAGCTACTAAATAATTTTTGTAATCACCATAAATCATAGATTGAGCTATTTGAGGCTCAATATTCAATTTTTCTTCAATTCTACTTGGTGAAATATTATCTCCTCCTGCATTTACAATAATATCTTTTTTTCTATCTGTTATTTTCAAGTAACCTTCTTCATCAATTTCACCAATATCACCAGTATGAACCCAACCATTTTTCATAGTAGAATTGGTTGATTCAGGATCATTCCAATATCCATTCATTAAATTATTGCCAGAAACAAGTATTTCACCATCAGTTTCAATTTTAACCTCTACCCCTTCAAAAGGTATGCCTACTGTATCAAGTTTAATTTTTGATGGCGGATTGGCACTAACAACAGGTCCAGTTTCTGTTTGACCATATCCTTGTAATAATGGCAGACCTAAAGCAGTAAGATAAATACCAACTTCGAAATTTAAAGCTGAACCACCTGAAACTAAAGCTTGCAGATGTCCACCAAATCTTTTTTTAACTTTATTTCTAACAATTTTATTTAATATTGAATTTTTGAAATTTTCAAAACTAGTAAGCTTTTCATTCAAATATGTTTTTTTACCTATTCTTAATGTTTCAGAAAATAAATATTGAGATAATTTGCTTTGTTTTTTCAAACCTTGTGAAATTCTAGTATGTAAAGAATCATAAAATCTAGGAACAGCAGTCATCAAATGGGGTTTTGATTCACTCATATTAACAATTAATTTATCAATTCCTTCAGCATAATAAATTTGACTTCCTAAACCAATATTAAAAAACTGAAGAGTATGTTCATACGAATGTGAAAGAGGAAGCCATGATAAAAATCTTATCTCTTTGAGAGGCTCTGTTATTGTTTTTAAAAGTATATTTGCTCCTTTACAGTTGGTTAACATTGAAAGATGACTTAGCATTACCCCTTTTGGATTTCCTCCAGTGCCAGAAGTATATATTATGCAGGCTGTATCTCGAGGCTGATGTTTATTTGTTGCTTCAGTTAAATCAAAATTTTTATTATTTTTTTCTTTAAGCAACTTATTCCATGAGTAAATAGCTATAGGATTATTATATTTCTCATCATCATCGTCTATTTTAATTACACTTTTACATTGAGGAGAATTATTTACGGCAGGTAAAACTTTTTTAGCAAGAGCATGGTTAGAAACGATAAGAGCCCTAGCTCCTGAATGTTTTAAAATATATTCATGATCTGTAGTAGTATTAGTTATATAAGCAGGTACAGTAATAGCTCCTAAAGCCATTATAGCTAAATCAGCAATTTGCCATTCAGGTCTATTTTCTGAAACAATAACAACTCTGTCACCTCTTAGAATACCCATATCTGAAAGTACAAGTGAAAATCTACACACCTTATCTCTTACATCTGACCAAGATAATGGCTTATATTCGTTATTATTTTTGTACCAAAGATAGGGTTTGTTAAGAAATTTTTGAGATTGTATATCAAAAATACTTAAAACACTGTTAATTTTATCATAATCTATAGACATAATTTTTTTTTATTATTGCTTGGAAGCTATAATAAGGAAACTATATTCAAATTAGCATCATGACAATAAAAACTAAAAAAAAATATATTAAAAAAAATAAAGAAAATCTCGGAAATCTGCCTATTTGGGATTTGTCTGATCTATATCCTTCAACTAAAAGTAAAAAAATTACTTCTGATTTAGAGTTTATTTCTAAAAAATCGAAGATTTTTGAAAAAAAATATGAAGGTAAAATCTCTTCATTAAGCAGTTCTAATTTATTATTTGCTATTCAAGAATTTGAAAAGATTAATGAAAAAATGGGTAGATTGTATTCTTTTGCCCAACTTTTATATTCAGAAAATATTGAAGATAAAAAAAATAAAATTTTTTTCCAAAAAATAAAAGAAAAAATAATATCATTATCTTCTTCATTAGTTTTTTTTAACTTAGAGTTAAATACAATAACTAAAAAAAAATTAAAAAGTCTATTGATAAATAAAGATTTAACAAAATATAAAACATGGATTGAAAATTCTAGAACCTTTAAACCGCATCAATTAGATAAGAAACTTGAACAGTTGATGCAAGATAAAAAAATAACTTCATCTTCTGCTTGGGTTAGATTATTTGATGAGACCATAGCATCATTAAGATTTCCATTTCAAAAAAGAAAAATAACAAGTACTGAAATCCTAAACTTTTTCGTTGATAATGATTTTAAAAAGAGAAAAGAAGCGGCTAAATCTCTTGGAAGTGTTTTTAAAAAAAATATTAATATTTTTTCAACTATTACAAATACACTTGCTAAAGATAAAGTTATTAATGACGAATGGAGAAAATTTCCAAATCCTATCAGAAGTAGAAATTTATCTAATGTAGTTGAAGATGAAGTTGTTGAAGCACTATCAAAAGCAGTAAAAGCTTCTTATCCAGAATTATCTCATAGATATTATAAAATAAAAGCTAAATGGTTTAGAAAAAAAACATTAAAATATTGGGATAGAAATGCTCCTCTTCCATTTCAAAGTCAACGTATTTATTCATGGAAAGAGGCCACTTCAATTGTGCTTCAAGCATTCAATGACTTTAATCCAAATATTGGCAAAATTGGTAAAATATTTTTTGATAAGAGATGGATTCATGCCCCTATTATTAGAGGTAAGTCCCCTGGAGCATTTTCTGCATCTACAGTTCCAAGTGTACATCCATATATATTAATAAATTATCAAGGTAAAAGTAGAGATGTTTCTACACTTGCTCATGAATTAGGTCACGGAGTTCACCAGTATTTAGCAGGACAAAAACAAGGATATCTCAATTCATCCACTCCATTGACTCTAGCAGAAACTGCCAGCGTATTTGCAGAAATGTTGACATTCAAATTAATTTTAAAGTCTGAAAAAAACTTAAAGGAAAAAAAGGCATTATTGGCAAATAAGGTAGAAGATATGTTAAACACAGTTGTAAGGCAAATATCATTTTTTGAATTCGAAAAAAAAATCCATGAAAAAAGAAAAAAATCTGAACTTACCTCAGATGAAATTTGTCAATGTTGGATAGAAACTCAAAAAGAAAGTTTAGGACCTTCAATTGATTTTGATGAAGAATATAAATATTTTTGGATGTATATACCACATTTTATTCATTCACCATTTTATGTTTATGCTTATGCTTTTGGTGATTGTTTGGTTAATTCTTTGTTTTCAATTTACGAAAAAAATCCTGATGATTTTGATAAAAAATATATAACTTTGTTAGAGTCAGGAGGATCACTAAAATACAGAGAGTTATTAAAACCTTTTAAGTTAGATCCAATTGAAGTTAATTTTTGGGATAAGGGTCTTCGTGTTATAAAAAATTTAATTGATGAGTTAGAAAAAATATCCTGAAAATGTCAAAAAAAAAAGATAACGATTCAGTAACATTTTCTAAACAAATTAAAAGATATGTTAAAGTTGGCGGAGTAGTAGGTAATCTAGCCTCTAAATTAGCTAAAAAAAAATATTTTGGAGTCAAAATCAATAAACAGCAACACGCAGCTGAAATAAGATCTGCCTTAGGAAATATCAAAGGTCCTTTAATGAAAGTGGCTCAATTGTCAGCATCAATTCCTGATTTACTTCCCCCAGAATATTCACAAGAATTATCTCAACTTCAATCTAATGCACCTCCTATGGGATGGTTATTCGTTAAAAGAAGAATGGCAGCTGAATTGGGAATTCAATGGCAAAAAAAATTTGATACTTTTGGTAAAGACGCAGCTAAAGCAGCTTCTCTTGGTCAAGTGCATAAAGCTATGCTTTTAGGAGGAGAAAAAGTAGCTTGCAAATTACAATATCCAGATATGGCTTCAGCAGTAAAAGCAGATCTTTCACAATTAAAATTAATTTTTTCTATTTATCAATCATACAATAAAGCAATTAAAACAAATGAGGTTTATTCAGAAATTAACCAAAGATTGACTGAAGAACTCGATTATGAAAGAGAAAAAAAATTAATGAAAATATTTTATAATATTTTTAAAGCTGATTCTTATGTAAATATTCCAAAAACATATGAAAAATTATCAACTACAAAATTACTAACAATGAATTGGTTAGAAGGTAGTCATATTTTAAAATTTAAAAATCAAAAGAAAGAAATCAGAAATTTAATAGCTAAGAACATGTTTTATACTTGGTATAAACCATTTTATGAATATGGTATAATTCATGGTGATCCTCATTTAGGTAATTATACTATTAAAAATGACTACTCTATAAATCTCTTTGATTATGGTTGTATGCGTGTTTTTAATGGAAAGTTTATCAAAGGAGTGATTGATTTATATTTTGCTTTGCAAGAAAAAGATAATCAAAAAGCAGTTTATGCTTATGAACAATGGGGTTTTCAAGATATAGATAAAAGAAAATTATCCATACTAAACAAATGGGCTAATTTTCTTTATTCTCCTTTAATGAAAAATAAAGTTCAAAAAATACAAGAAGGTGATAGCGGTATATATGGAGCTCAAGTAGCTGCAGAAGTTTATAGTGAGCTTAAGAAATTAGGAGGCATAAAACCTCCTAAAGAGTTTGTTTTTATGGATAGAGCTGCT
>CEUZ01287762.1_pt1 | contig 11010 bp, 8 predicted proteins | sample 361511 | NCBI WGS metagenome assembly CEUZ01 (sample SAMEA2622822, study PRJEB7988) | marine metagenome | biome: marine biome (ENVO:00000447); feature: surface water layer (ENVO:00002042); material: "saline water (ENVO:00002010), including plankton (ENVO:xxxxxxxx)" | depth 5 m
CTTGGACATTGGAATGCCCTCTAAGCGGTAGCAATCCTGCATTATTTTTTCCAACCATTCCACGAAGAAGAGCCAAGTTTACAATAGATTCCACATTCCCTACTCCATGTAAATGCTGAGTGATACCCATACTCCATGCAAAGACTACATTATCTGCCTGGGCATATTCTTTAGCTAATTCCTCAATTTTTTTATGGCCAACACCAGATGAAAGCTCAATATCTTCCCAAGATGTAGAGATAATATCATCTGAAAAGATGCTATAACCATTGGTGTAATCTTGGATATATTTTTTATCCACAAGTTTTTGATTTATCAGGACTTTGGCAATACCTTTCAAAAGTGCAATATCACCTCCGATATGGGGCTGTACATAGTTGGTAGCAATTTCATGATCACCTAATAACATGGCACGCCAATCACTGGGAACCTTATAGTTTACTAAACCTGGCTCTCTTAATGGATTGACAATAATAACCTTCCCTCCCTTTCTACGGCAATTTAGGAGTTCTTTCATAAAACGTGGGTGATTGGAAGATGGATTAGCACCCTGGACCCAGATCATATCAGCATATTGCAAATTGTCAAGCAAAACTGTGGCAGTTCCGCTACCGATTGTACCGTTAAGTCCAGTTCCTGATGCCTGATGACAGTAATAAGAGCAGTTATTTATATTATTTGTCCCTAAAATTCTTGCAAATAACTGTAATAGAAAAGCTGCTTCATTGGATGATCTACCAGAGCTGTAAAAAAAGGTACGATTTGGATTAACATGATTTACGGCCTCTGTAAGTTTGCTCATAGCTTCCTGCCAGCTGATAGGTATATAATAATCTTTTTCCCCTTCATTCCATAAGGGTGTGTTAAGTCTACCAAGACGCTCCAAGTCTATAGGACGCATGGCTTTGAATTGTGCTATGGTATTATCATCGAACAACTTATCTGGAATTGGACTTTGTATATCAGTAAGTTGCGCCTGGATGCTCTTTTTACAGATTTCCGGAAAACTGTCAGTCTCATTTACCATCCCTCCCTTTTGACCGCCCATCCCCAACGCACAGGTTTTACATGTATTTTTAGAATTGATAGAATCAAAAAAATTTCTATACCCAACAGTCCGCGCTGTCTTAAGGGAGTCAACAATAGAACTGAATCCAGAAACTGCTCGACTCATGCTATGTTTAATATAATTTTTTTCATTATTTAAGGACTATTGAATAACAACCAGTACTTCAACCGGATCACTAGATTGCAGATTAATATCCTTTGCTATAAAAACCCAGTCGTAAGTGCCAGCTGTCATTTGGGAATTGACTAAAATCTGATTGCAATAGCGCCCATCCCCTGCTAATGTGTCTCCACTTGTATGTTCGGCTTCGAATAATGTATCCATCCCACCATCATCAAAAAGAGAAAAAAATGTACTATCTCCCCGGATGCTATCTGCTATTAATATGTAAGATGTAAAACCTACAATATCTATGGTTGCTAGTCCATTTTCATCTGTAACCTGTGCACTGATAAGGTATAAACTGTCTTCATTTATGCCGGGGCGGGTAATGGTATCAGGTGTGCTGGTATTTATAATAATCGGTGGAGGCCCGAAATCTACTTCCAGGATATTACTTTTAGAAGATAGATCCCAATAATCTTTTACAGTAATTTGATAAAAATTTTCCGTAAGTATAAAAGGCGCAGTATATGATGTATCCAATTTACTATTGGAAAAATATAAAACAGTATCCTGTTCTGTGCTTTCCGTTCTTATCATACTTAAAGTATAGGAAACAAAATCAGAATCTGTATTTGTATTCCATAAAAATTTATGCTTACCATTTTCTAACAGGGCTGCATCCAGATTTACCGATGTAGGGACGTCATCGATCAATCGATAACCATTACCTATAGAACTAAAATTATAGATATCAATCAACTTCAGCCAATAATAGCGTACTACACCTGGGTTAAAATCTGTTGTTGTGTAACTAGTGACACTTGAGTCTTTGATTGTAGCTAATGTTGTTTTATTGCCATTATAAGATTCTGAAATAAGAACCTCGTAGGCAGCAAGGTCAGTCTCATTTGAAGGTTCCCAGGTTATTGTCATTTTTGTTCGATCATAAACAATATTGGAAATATTCTGCGCGGGGGGTGCAGAGTTGGAATTATCTACTACCAATGTTACAGATAAAGATCGAGATGTATTTTCTGACAGATCAATCGCAACTGCTTGCAACTTATATTCCTTGTTTTCATAATTAGTACTATTCCATTCTAACGCATACAGGGTATCAATTTTTTCCCCTATATATAATAGCGTATCATTGATTAAAAATTCCACCCCATCAATACCCTCATTATCTTCAGCGTAAGCCAAAATTGAAACCACTTCACTAACGATTGAACCAGTTACAGGGGCTAATATATATACTTCTGGTGGAGTTGTATCTTTATCTACTATTGGTGATTCACTACAACGTATAGAAATAAAAACAAGCATGGGAAACAATATAGAATGTTTTTTCACACTTCAAATCTAACCAAGGTACTGCCATTAATAAAAATTAGGCTGAAAAAGACAGTCTTCCTTAGGGAAACTGTTATATGAAATACTAAATTCTAAAATGGTATTTCTATTTATGTGGTATATAATCCATGACCAATAATTTATACACTTCAAAAGGAAAGTTCTTTTCAAAAATAACCTGGAAATATATTGGCTGGGTAGGTGCTGCTCTGGTGATCATTGGTTATTATCTCAATGCAAATGGACTTACAGCATCATGGCTGGTATGGTTTACTGGTAACCTTTTCGTCGGTCTTTATTCTATCTACAAAAAGGCCTACTCCACTGCCGCTATGTCTTTCATTATAATGGCCATGAATATTTACGGTTACCTGCAATGGATCTCATGACCGTTGATCTTCAGAATCAGACTATTTAACAAGTCAATGAAACCGCTTGTACCAACTTCTGATTTCCCAAAAAGAGATGATTTAATTTATCTTAATGCTGCCAACGTTGCCTTAATGTACGAGGGCTGCAGGGCCACCATCTCAGATTGGTATAATGATGTCGCATTCAATGGAAGTATCAACTTTAATGAATCAGCAGAAACAGAGGTTTTTGATTCAATACATGATCTCGCAGCCCAGTTATTTAACGTTAATCCTACTGATATTGCTGTTGGCTCTAGTGCTACTGAATTACTTAGTTCCCTTGCTTGGGCCATTGCTCCAAAAAAAGGAGAAAATATCGTTAGTACTGATATAGTATTCCCCAGCACCATATATCCATGGCAGAGGGTTGCTAATACTACTGGAGCCACTATAAAACTCGCACGAGGTAAAGACAATTATCTGGACCCAGATGATATTGTGAAACTTATAGATCAACAGACAGCGGTAGTTTGTATATCCCATGTAGAGTATGGCAATGGACAGTTATTTGATCTGGAAAAATTATCTGATGCAGCTCATGCAGTTGGCGCATTTTTTATTATTGATGCGACACAGTCTGCCGGAGCTATACCCATTGATGGAAATATAGTTTCTATTGATGCCTTGGTCTGCAGTGCTTACAAATGGCTTTGCGGCCCATTTGGCGTTGCTATAATGTATCTTAATCCTAAATTGCAGTATAATTTAGAACCAGGCCTAGTCGGCTTTCGCAGCCACAAAGATATGTGGAAGCTGGATCCTAGAAAAATTGAATATCCGGATACAGCAAAAAAATTTGAATTTAGCACTATGGCTTTTGGCTGTGCCAGAGGCCTAGAAGCTTCTATACGATATATATTGGATATTGGGGTAAAAACTATATTCACTCATAACCGTTTATTAACTGATCAACTGATTGCAGGTCTTATAAAACAAAATGCCCAAATAATATCTCCAGTTAATGATAAAGAACGTTCAGCTATAGTAACTGTAAATTTTCAGGGTTGCAATTCAGCCACACTTGTTCAGAAGTTAAAGCATCAACAGATCTTCGTATCTCTCAGATCTAATACAATTAGATTCTCCCCTCATTTTTATAATACGAAGGATGATATTGGAATCACTTTAGATCACATTAGACGACTTTTAAAAATAATAAAATAATCTATATTATATTTTTAATGATATTTACAATTATTGATTCAGTACAGAAAGAATATTACCAATGATCCAGCTTGATAAAGTATCTGCTATTAAGATCTAATGTCGATGGGTCTAATAGGCAATTTCCTGATCCTTTTACCTGTTGCAGCATAAACAGCATTAGTTATAGCAGGTGCAATCGGTGGTAAGCCTGGTTCTCCTACGCCGCCAGGATCTTCATTACTATTAATTATATGTACATCTATTCGGGGCATCTCATCCATTCTGAGAACCTTATAATCATCATAGTTACTTTGATCTACTTTCCCATTATTAACTGTAATTTCACTCTTTAAGGTAGCACCAATACCAAAAACAATAGCACTTTGCATCTGCGCTCTGATGGTCATTGGATTAACTGTCTGTCCACAATCAACCACACAGGTCACATTATGAACTTTAACTTGGTTTGATTCAGTTACAGAAATTTCAGCTACTTCTGCAACATAGCTTCCAAAAGAATGGTGATACGCAAACCCATGGAACCGACCTTCTTTAAGTTTCGTTCCCCAGCCGGATTCTTTAGCTGCTTTTTTAATTACAACCACTGAACGTGAATTAGAATCCAAATGTTTCAGTCTAAGTTCTACAGGATCAATTTTCCCTTGATATGCCAATTCATCAATAAAACACTCGTTCGCAAATGAATTTTGTGAATCATAAACTGCTCTCCAAAATCCAAGGGGAATATCTGTTTCAAATGGTTTTGTTTCTATTAGCATATTAGGAAAATCATATTTAATGGTTTTGGCCCCTTCTGCAATAAATGAAATTTTTCTTTTAATAAAATTTAGACTCATAATCCCTTTGGCTAAACCAGGCAAAGATGCTCCATATTGATAGATCATTTGTTGCCCGGCCGCATCGGGTGACACAATTTTATGTTTCCATAAATTAATTTTATTATTCTTCAGATTACCAACCAAATGATGAACACTTGACGGCCTATTAAATCCGTATCGAGTATCATCCTCCCTCATCCAAATTAACTTAGTTGGCTTTTTAATTTTTTGTGATATATAAACTCCTTCATCAATAAAATCATTAAATGATTTGCGACCGAATCCGCCTCCAAGAAAGGTAACATTCATTTTAATATTTTTCTTTTCAATACCAGTAATACTTGAAGCTCTGTCTACGGCATTTTTTGCATTTTGAGTTCCTGCCCATATTTCACATGAATTGTTTTTTACATCTACCACACAATTGCAAGGTTCCATAGCTGCATGAGCCTGAAAAGGAAGATAATATTTTGCTTCAAATAAGTTATCGGCTTCTTTAGTTGCCTTATTTGGCTGGCCTTCTTCACGGACTGAATCTGCTTTCCCGGAAATTAATTTTTCCATTTGCATACTGTATATTTTACTATCATTGTTTATTGGTTTTTTCTTTTTCCATTTAACCTTTAACAATTTTCTTGCCTGAATCACAGACCACGTATTTTTGCCAACTATAGCGACACCCCTTGGTGTTACAAATATATCCAAAATCCCAGGTTGTTGTTTTACATGCTCTTCATTTGAGCTAACATAAGTTGCTCCAAATGAAGACGGCCTCTCTACCATAGCATAAACCATTCCTTCTAAATCTGTATCCATGGAATATGAAGCCGTTCCGTTTATTTTGACCATAGTATCAGTTCTAAGAGTATCCTTGCCAATAATGGAAAAAGTTTTGGGATCCTTTAGATTAATTTTTTTAGGAACCTTTAATCGCGAAGCCAAATCACTAACAGAACCAAAGGATACTTTTTTACCGCTGGGTTTATGATAAATCATGTTGGCTTTTGCTTCACATTCAAGTGGACTTACTTTCCACTTCAATGAAGCGGCTTCAATCAGCATTTGTTTTGCTACTGCACCTGCTTCACGCATTTTTTTCCAACCATATCTACTTATGCTGCTACTTCCACCTGTTCCGATAAATGAAGAATCAGAACTTTGCATTATTTCTATGCTGGACCAGTCTGCTTCCATTTCTTCTGCAATCAACATTGGTAAAGAAGTCCAGACACCTTGTCCCATTTCAGCCTTGGCAACGGATATAAGAATTCTGTCATCAGGCAAAATGTTGATAAACGCGTTTGGTTTAAAACCTGTTCCCTGTGAACCAAATAACTTGTTTCCAAACGGAAAATGGAAAGCAATAGCAAGACCAGGCCCTACAATTGACCCAACTTTTAAAAAATCCCTCCGAGTAAATGTATTTCTATTACTCATTTCTTAACTCTTTTGATGCTGTATGAATGGCTTTTCTAATCCTTTGGTAGGTACCACATCTACAAATATTCATTTTCATTGCACTGTCGATGTCTAAATCATCAGGATTCTTATTTCTATTTAATAATGCCGAAGCAGTCATTATTTGACCTGATTGGCAGTAACCACACTGGGGTACATCCTCAGCAATCCACGCTTTTTGCACTGGATGATCAGAATTCTTAGATAACCCTTCAATGGTTGTTATCTCGCTATCCTGGATGTTTTCAACAGCAGTGATACAGGACCGTGTTTCTTCGCCATCTATATGCACAGTACAGGCACCGCAAAGACCACGACCACAACCGTATTTTGTTCCGGTTAATTTCAGTTCGTCTCGAAGAACCCATAATAAAGGAGTTTTACCATCAATATTCAATGAACGTTTGGAACCATTAACAAATAGTGTGATTTTATTCATACAATTAACAATACATAATCAATAATTTATATTAATCTTTTTTTCATTAACATTAATTCATCTAATTAAAACACTGTTTAGATTATATGCCTTCCATAGTTTTTTGTATTCTATTGTAGGTGTATAATAATACTTTAATTAAATCCACAAAAAAAATTACCGCTACTTGGGTGAAGATTTTTGTTTATAATTATTTAATATTAAAAAAATTTTACTCAATTCCTTTGAATGGATGGCTATAATCATATTCAGTCGTAATTTTTTGATAATGGATCCAATCGCTATTTTCATTTTCTCTATTGAAATAATCCGTATTAAGTACATGGTAGTACCTATCATACTCGGTAATCATTTTCGATCTGTAACCAGATACAATACAGCTATCATTAACAATAGGATCAGCTAATACTTCAACAATGTTACTACTCCAATTCCATTTGTTTTTATGAATTATAATTCTATCACCATTACAATCTACTGATTCTCGTACTATCAACAGTCTTCTTCCATTTGAGCTAATATCATTATAAATCCAAGTCGCTATATGATTATCATATTTCGCTGATATGAGTCCATACCGATTATACTTTTCTTTACCATTAGGTCCTGTAGCCGTTAATTGGTCAGATTCCCAGTTATAAGAAACCAATGTTGTATCATTATTTATAACACAAATAGTAGATAGCGGTTTCCAGGCATCAAATAATTGTTTTTCACAATAATTACCATCATAATAGTCTTTTTCATAAAATAAATATCCATATTCATTATAGATTAAATGTTTGAAAGGATTTCGTATTCCATCTACAGTACGAAATACAGTTGCATTTCGCCAGCTTTCCCACTCCCATTCTTGCAATATGGATGTATCTGTTAAATAATCTGTTAATGTGGTACTTAAAAGTCGCTGTTGCATAAAATGTCCATGAAATCCATCAAAATTATTTCCTCTTTCTGTATGGAGGACATTTGTTTCTGTACAACAAACCAATATAAATAAAAATGGAATTATTTGTTTCATTAATTATTCTTTTCGATAATTATTTATCCATTATTTGTTAGCTATTTATGTTTTAGTATTTTTAGCTAAACCCTTTTTAATGCATCAGATTGTATCAATTATTCAGCTTTAATATAAACAGACCTCCAGTTATCAGATTCTTCTTTAATTTGTTTGTCATCAAGAATATATCGTCTGTATCCGTTAAACTTTATAGATGAGTCCCAAACCATTTTTTTTAAAAGGCCGCGATGAGTAATTGATTTTTCTTTCTTAATAAGCGTTGCCAGTTGCCTCGCTGTTGCGGATATAATTTTTTTCTGTGACTGATAGTGAAAATCAATTTGGCCACTGATATCCTGGACGATTTCTTCATACATAAAATTATTATGCACATAGGAAAGGCCCTCTTTTACTTTTTTATTCCTGTATTCCGAATTGTCCAAATAGAAGGAGATCAACTTATTTAATTGTCTGCGGTTTTTATAGGTGTCAGCACCAGGATTTAATTGTTTATAGGCTTGATCATCATATAATATATAAGGCAAACCACTGAGTAATCCATCAGTGGTGGACACAGTCCAATTTCCCCCTGTTTGTTTCGGTGAAACACCTACACAGCATCGCCCTAATCCATAATAGTATTTTTTTTTAGTTTCTTTGGGAATATCTGTTATCATCCATTCAAATGGAATCCTACGTTTTGCATAAAATGGTACCCAGACTCTGAAATCCTTTCTCTTCATCCATAATTCTTCAATAGCTGCACAAAACAATGGAAAACTTTTTTCTTTATCTGGTTGGTGATTAAAAACAACTATTCTTAACGGATCATGATCAAATATGGTAGTTTTCTCAGTTTCTACAGGAAGGGTTGGTGTTGGAAAAACTTTGATTATTTTATTCAATTTCCTTATAAAATTCACATTAAATGTTCTGCCCGCCTGTTCTATAACCTGGTCTTTTTGGGATTGAGTGTTTATATAACAAACATCCATATCCAGTATGCCAACCGCATTCATTCGTAGTAAACTTGGGCTTTTCATAATGTTGGGATAATCTTGTAAATGGGTAAATCCAAAAAAGGATGGGCACAGATTGCTATGGTTAGAAAAATAGGTTTGCAATTCAGTGGTTTTCTGTGGCAGATTTAAGAAAACAGAATCAATGGCGTAATCCTGCCATTTGATTTTTTTCAATTCCTGATAATCCACATTTCCCTTGCTGGCAGGCGGTGCGGGCGTCATGATATCAATATGTTTGGTGTTTGTAAACCTAAGCATTTTTTTCATTAAGCGGGTCTTATCTTGATGTTCATCCCTAAACCTTGGAATCAAGCAGTACCAATAAATATCATTGCGAACCAAGGACATTGAAAATATCATTTTTCTTAAAAAACAAAGATAGGTATCCTTCTCAGGATCCAAGAGATTGGTAATAGTTGGATATAATAAGATTCGTTTCATTACAGCTTACTCTATTAACCGGATATGGATCAAAATGAATATAGAAGAGTATTGCAAAATATCGTGTTCAAAGTCAACCGTCAATTATAACCATAGGAGCAATGCTTGAGAAATAAGATTTGTTTCTATTCAATATGGTTTTTACATATAGAATTTGAAAATTGGGAAAATGTTGTAAAGTTAAACCAAAGGAGATCAAAATTTAGTTTATTTGTAGGATCGATAGATCTAGTCTTATAGGGGGATGAACCAGTTAGGAAAGAAAGATATTGGAAACGTATGATGATAAATCATTTTTTTTGATAAACAACTACCGATTTTGTTGCAAAATATTGATCTGTTTCTTCCTCTTGCGTAGTAATGGTTAGGTTCTCATCAATAATCGTGTATTTCCCAATTGTCTTTTCAGATCCGATAATCGTAGTTAGTTGATTTTCGTTTACGCTCCAAGAACCGTGACCCTGGTCTGTTTCCCCTGCTGAATTACCCTTATAATTAAATTTACCATCTGCTGTAAATATCAATGTCTCAGAATAATTATCATTTTTATCAACAGTGTCAGTTTCCTGGGGATCACTGTAATAAGTAGTAGCCATGGATTGAAACACCCAGGTACCAATAATTGGATTGGTATTTTCCGATGCATCCAATTTCCAACAGCAGAAAATAATCAGACTAAAAAAGATCAAATAAAATTGTTTTTTCATTATTTACTCCTCTGGGTATAATCTAAATCTAATTCAATATTGTAATTAAAGAATCAAATTTTAGTTATGTCCATTTTTTTCATCCTTTACCATAAGCTACTTCCTTTTAAATATTTTGTTCAATATTATGGATAGTATTATCATCAGTACAGATAAATATTTTCTTGTTCTCATCTCTATAGATCAAGGATTGATTTCCATTTTTGTATAAGAATCCAAATATCATAGGATCGCCCGTGCATGGTGCAGGTGTTTTTTGGCTGTCCCAGGCAGTATATGTACCCTCCCAAGGTTGGCCTTCTTTATAAATTATTTCTTCTACCACTTCTTGGTTCCGACCATAGAATTTCCAGGTCCCGATACGAATTCCCCTAAAATATTCACCCTCTAATTCTAATTGTCCATCTTCATAATAGGAAATATACTCGCCATCCTTTTCACCATCCATATAAAGAATAATCCTATGTAGCTGACCATTAGGATAAAATTCATTTACCGGGCCTGCAATTATCCCACGTCTGTAGATTCCTTTCCAGCGCAATTGCCCATTGCGGTAAAATGTTTTCATACCACCACTTCTTTTTCCATGTTTATAATTCCCTTTTTCCGATAGATAATAGGCCTGCTTCACCATTTCTTGGTTGTCTTTTTCAGCCGTACGTGTCCATTTAATATATTTGCCGTGCTTCATGCCATTCTCATATGTATATACCCTATATCGTCGACCATCATCATAATAATTGACAATTTGAGTTATTGATATCCCATCGTGTGTTTTAAGGTAGTGTGTGATTTTATTCCGATTTCCTAATTTATCCTTTACCACATGCCTAATTTTAACTTGACCGAAACTAAACCCAATAAATAGGTTTAATAAAAGGATATAACGAACTACAATATGCTCCGAATTATGCAGCATAGAAACAATCCAATCAAAGCAATAGCGACAATGAGTACAAAACCTGCGTTGGACCTGTAACTTCAGTGTGGTTGGTAAGATGCTAGTTCTCAAAAT
>CEUZ01165231.1_pt1 | contig 11007 bp, 9 predicted proteins | sample 361511 | NCBI WGS metagenome assembly CEUZ01 (sample SAMEA2622822, study PRJEB7988) | marine metagenome | biome: marine biome (ENVO:00000447); feature: surface water layer (ENVO:00002042); material: "saline water (ENVO:00002010), including plankton (ENVO:xxxxxxxx)" | depth 5 m
CCTCCATAAGCAATGACTTGAAGTCCATGCTTTTGTAAGTTGAGATCTCGGTATATTTCGGGTCTCAATAAGCTGCAAACATAAGAGCAGTTAGAATATACCCAACCGTCATGCAACTCTCTGCTGACTGCTGCTCCACCTATGTAATCATTTTTTTCTAAAACCAAAACCTTTAAGCCGGATTTGGCGAGATAGGCTGCATTGGTCAATCCGTTATGGCCAGCGCCTATTACTATTGCATCATAGTTTTTCAAGACTCATCTCCAAGTGTTCTTTCCAGTGCCGATTCAAATGCCTCAAGCGTTGGTTGCATCGCATCCTTCGCATGAGCCTCACAAATGAACCAGGGCTCCCTAGGATCAAATTCGCATAATACCCCATCTTCAAGCATCTCTTCAGCAAGTTTCTCATAAAATGGGTAATCGGAATATCTAAAATCTCTTGCGTTTGTTGGGGGATTCTCTGAGAAAAAGAGTCCAGACATTGAAGGATGCCCAGTAAAAGAATGCGCGATATCTCTTTTGGTCAATATATCGCTGATTCCTTGTTTTAAGTTCTCACCATAGTTCGCGACGGTTTCTAATGCATCGGTGTTTTGCAAAATCTCCAACGTCTTATTTGCTGCAGAAATTGACACTGAATGTGCAGTGAATGTTCCGCCATGAAGGACTCCTCCATATTTGATATGTCTCATATACTCTTCCTTTCCTGCCAATGCAGCAATGGGATAACCGTTGGCAATTGATTTTGCGAATGTGCATAGATCTGCTTCAACGCCATAGAGTTCCTGAACGCCTCCCTTGGCCACTCGGAAACCAGTTTTCACCTCGTCTATGATCAGGATGATGTCGTATTTCGTACAAAGTTCTCGAACCGCTTGCATGTATTCTTGTGTTGCTGAAATTGAGCAACAATTGCCTAGAATAGGCTCAATCATCAGCGTTCCAATTTCATTGTGTTTCTTTTTCAAAAGATCTTCTAACACATTTGCATCATTAAAAGGAACGAGTGAAACCAAGTCTTTAGTAATACCTGGAACTCCAGCGCTCGATGATTTGATTTCTGGTTCCCCTTTCTCTGGATCCCATTCATCAATATCTATATCCCAAAGTGCTGCATCCCAAACTCCGTGATATCCGCCCTCAACCATGATGTATCCATCCCGCTTACTAACCGCTCGCCCAACGCGTAGTGCCGCCATCACTGCTTCTGTGCCTGAGTTCGAGTATCGAACCAATTCGGCTGAAGGTACCATGGAAGAAATCTTCTTTGCGACTTCATATTCCAATTCTGTTGCCAGTGCAAAAACACCGCCGATCTCCATGCCCTCTCTTGCAGCTTGATCGACCCTTTCATCGGCATAACCAAGAATGTATGGACCATATGCTAGACGATAATCAATGTATTCATTGTCATCCAAATCCCATAATCTGCATCCCTTTGCACGCTTGATATAGATGGTGTCATCATCACCCCAATATCTAAAATTAGAAGTGACTCCTAGTGGGAGTTTGTTGAGTGCTTTCTTAAAATGTTCGTTGCTTTTTTTTAATGATCTTTTACTCATTTGAGTTCTCTTATTTGTTTTTTGAAATGGATTAGAATCGCCAAAGGCGAAAGAGACAGAAATTAGTCTCTGGTGTAGATAATGTTGAATCGAGAATCGAGTAAATACATCATATGGGTAAATATTATCCAAATAATTATTAGTTTCAAAGGAAAATCGTCAATGACACAAATTAGCAAAACATCAGACATCATTGATGCAGTTGAAACAATCAGAGTTCAGGCCAATGGAATTGACTTTGAAGTCGATACTCAAGGTGAGGGAGACAAAATGATTCTATGTCTTCATGGATGGCCAGAGCATAGCATTACCTGGCGTTTTCAAATGTCTCATTTTGCAAATCTGGGTTATCGAGTTTGGGCTCCTAATCTTCGAGGTTATGGAAATAGTGATGCCCCAAAAGGTATGAAAAATTATCAGATTGAGGTCCTGATGGAAGACGTCTCAGAAATGATTGAAGCATCTGGTGCGAAAGAAATCATTCTTCTATCACATGATTGGGGTGCGATGATTGCTTGGCACTTTGCAATGCGCTACCCAAATAAAATTGAGCGCCTGATCATTTGCAATGTCCCACACCCAGGGCCTTTTCTTAGTAGCATGAAGACTGTCGAACAATTGATGAGATCTTGGTATACATTATTTTTTCAATTGCCCTGGATTCCAGAATTTTTGACTAGAAATTTTCGTCCGGGAAAATTGATCCGATCTGGTGCTGCAAGAAAAAGTAATTATTCAGATGAAGTTGTCAGTCTCTATGATGAAAATGGCGCAAGAAAAGAAAATCGAACTGCAATGTTTAATTATTATCGTGCATTTATGAGAGGTGGTGGACTCTATAGGCAATGGAAATTGGGTTTCCCAATGATTGAAACTCCGACCCTGATGCTATGGGGTGAAAAAGATATTGCTCTATCAATAAGAAGCACATTGGGTACAGAAAAATATGCTTCAAATTTGACGCTTCGATATTTCAAAGGCATTTCTCATCATATTCAGCAAGATGCACCACAGGAGGTCAACCAGATGATAGAAGCCTTTTTGAAAGATGAAGATGTTCCTGAATATTTGGATATAAAAAATGGATGATAATTTGTTATCAACTCTGATTGAATCAGAGTAAGATTTATTCTGGCATTTATGTTGATGGAGAAATTGAATGCATATTAATTTACCAGATGATGTTAAAGAGTGGATAAAAACTGCTGAGAGTTTCTTGGAAGAAACAAAGCCTTGGGAAGTTGAGGCAGAAATGAATAGTGGCAAGGTCCCAGAAGAAATTGATAGCAAACATAGGCAGATGGCAATTGATCTTGGATTATCAAGTATGGATATGCCAAAAAGTATTGGCGGAAAAGAATTATCCAATCTTCAGCAAGTCGCTGTTTGGGAAGTCTTGGGAAGGAGTACAAATGCCCTGACATGGTGTTTCTCAGAACCTCAGAAATGGATGCTTGAGGCATGCAACGAAGAACAAATTAAAAAATACATTCTGCCGATCATGGATGGAAGTCGACACGAATGCTATGCAATCACGGAATCTGAGTCAGGTTCAGAGCTTGATGTTTCAGCCACTGCAAAAAAAGTGGATGGTGGATATGTTGTCAATGGTGAGAAATGGTATGTAACTGGCGCCAATCATGCCGACTTCTTTTTTATCCAAGCAGTCATCCAAGATGGAGATGATGTAATTGGTGATGCTTTATTTTTCCTAGATATGGACCAAGAAGGAATTGAGCATGTTCGAACACCGCTTTTTTCTCATACATTTGATAGTCATCATCCTATTTATAAATTCCATGATGTTTTCATACCCGACGAGAACTTGATTGGATCAGAAGAAGATGGAATGAGTTATTCGCTGGCATGGTTCAGAAGGGAACGCTTGATGATCGCTGCTAGATGCTGTGGTGCAGCTGCAAGATTAATAGAAGAAGCAACTGAATTTTCTCAAGAGAGAAAAGTTAAAGGCGGACTTTTATCAGAACAACAAGCAATCCAATTTATGCTTGCTGACAGTGTCACTGAACTTTGGGCAACAAGACTGATGCTTTATGAAACAGCTATGGCGCATGATCGAGAAGATGATGTGAAAGCACTTCATTATCGATGCTCTGCAGTCAAACTTTATGCTTCAGAAATGGCAAATAAAGTTGCAGACAGAGTTGTACAAATCTTTGGAGGCAGAGGCTATATGAGAGAATTTGCTGCCGAGAGATTTTATAGAGAGCTTAGAGTAGATCGAATCTGGGAAGGGACTTCAGAAGTTCAGCGTCTCATTATCGCTGGAGGCCTTCTTAAGAAAGGTCTTAAGGATCTCTAAAAGGGTCAGTTTCTTGAAAAATAAACCAGCCATTCTTGATTGGGTCTCTATCATTGGACTTTCAGCTGTTTGGAGCAGCGCATTTGTATTCATTAAACAAACAACGCCAATCTTTGGGGCAGTTGGTTTGGTCTTTATGCGGCTATTCATTTCGGCAATTATTCTTAGTCTCTTATTTATTAGGCCAAAGCATTTTAAAACCATCCGAGATAATCTTGTTCCAGTCTTCATAGTTGGTGCTACAAATGTGACCATACCGTTTATGTTCTTTGCACTATCTGCCTATTACATCAATGCGGGTTCAATGGCAGTTGTGAATGGAAGCACGCCACTGTTTGCCTTTCTTTTTTCAATTCTATTGCTGGGATTCTCATTCAGATGGATCCAATTTTTAGGCATTCTGATGGGCATTATTGGCTTGATCATTTTTGTGGGAGTTGACGCATTGGAATTTCATCCGATGGCAAATCTCTCTGCTGTCATGGGTGCAATGATGTATGGCCTCTCAATGGTTTATATCTTTAAGTTAAATTTCAAAGACACCAAGCTCATGGCAGCAGCAAGTATGGTTGCTGCAACTATTTGTATTGCTCCTCTATTGATTTTTTTTCCAATCCCCTGGGATATAGTTACGACTGAATCGATGATCAGCGTAATTTATTTAGCTACTTTTTGTACTGGATTGGCTTATATCCCCTACTTTATTCTGATTAGGAATGTTGGACCTGTAAGCACATCAATTATTGCGATGCTTGTTCCAGTTTTTGGAATGTTATGGGCCTATGCTTTACTCGAAGAAAAGATAACGTTATTGATGTCCATCGGTTGCTTGTTTATTGTTATAGGTATCTTGATGACCAATGTAATTGGAAACAACAACGAAAAAAAATCTGCATAACCCAAATTGATTATGAAATTAAATTTAATTAAGGCTTTACTGCCGATACTATTTCTTTCTCAGCTATCACAGGCTGAAGGGGTTGTTAATTTCTATAACTGGGCAGATTACATTGGCGAATCAACCATCAGAGATTTTGAGGAAGAATATGGCATAAAAGTCAATTACGATGAGTATGATTCTTCTGAGATTGTTGAAGCAAAACTTTTGGCAGGAAACTCTGGATATGATTTGGTGGTTCACTCGAGTATGTATTCAAAAAGATTGATGCCGCTTAAAATATTTCATGAAATTGATCCTGCGAAACTCTCAAACTTTGAAAAACTCGACCCAATGCTAATGGAGATGCTCGATGAAATTGACTCTGGAAATAAAATCATGATTCCATACAGCTACGGATCAACTGGCGTCAGTTATGATGCAAAGAAAATTCTTGCCAGAGATCCTAATCCACCAATTGGCAGTGCTGACATGCTCTATGATGCTGAGACAATCTCAAAATTTGCAGATTGCGGCATCAGCATCCTTGATTCACCCACAGATGTCATCCCTCAAGCACTTGTCTATCTTGGTTATGATGACAGTTCAAAAGATCCAGATGAGCTCCAGGAAGCAGAGGATCTTTTACATGAGGCGAGACCATACATAAAAAAATTCACTTCAAGCACATTACTGAATGATCTGGCAAACGGTGATGTTTGCATCGCGATGAGTTGGGCTGGTGATTACGCCACAGCGAGTGCTCGAGCGAGTGAAGCGGGTAAAGACATTGATCTGAGATATTTTGTGCCTGAGGAAGGAGGGCTACTTTGGGTAGATATCATCGTGATTCCAAAAGATGCAAAGAATTTAGAGAATGCTTATTTATTGCTTGATTATCTTCTCCGACCTGAAGTCAGTGCAGATTTTGTCAATTTGACGCATTATGCAAGCCCTGTACCAGATGCAAAACCTTTCATAAAGGAAGAGGTACTCAATGACACGGCAGTTTACCCAACACCTGAGATCATGGATCGACTCTTTTTCACAGAGGTAGATCCACCAAAATACACAAGGATAAAAACAAGAATTTTTAGTCGATTTAAAACAGGAATCAAAAAACGAGAAAGAAAATGACAAGTGATGAACAAAATTTCATTGAAATAAAAGGTGTCAGTAAAAATTTTGGTGAGATTATTGCCGTAGACAATGTTGATTTAGCAATCAAAAAAGGCGAGCTTTTTTCCATACTTGGGGCATCGGGCTCTGGTAAAACGACCCTTTTGAGAATATTGGCTGGCTTAGAAATACCTAGCCAAGGAAGCATACTAATTGATGGCGTGGACATGACATCAGTGGCTCCATATGACAGACCTGTAAACATCATGTTCCAAAACTATGCTTTATTCCCACACATGAGTGTGTTTGAGAATATTGCATATGGTTTAAAAAAAGAAGGATTGCAAAAAGAAAGCATTGAAGAAAAAGTTCAGAAAATGCTCACATTAGTGAAACTTGAAGGTTATGAAAACAGAAAACCCAACCAGCTCTCTGGCGGCCAGTCTCAAAGAGTCGCTCTGGCTAGATCGCTTGTGAAAGAGCCAAAAGTTCTTCTCCTAGACGAACCCATGGCGGCATTGGATAAAAAGCTCAGGCAGAGCACTCAGTTTGAGCTGATGGATATTCATGATGAACTTGGTATAACCTTTGTAATTGTCACGCATGACCAAGAAGAAGCAATGACGCTGTCAGATCGAATTGCGATCATGGAACAAGGGCAGTTTGTTCAAATAGGTTCTCCAAATTTAATATATGAAAATCCAAGTTCTAAGTTTGTGGCTGACTTCTTGGGCAATATCAATCTTCTTGAAGCGATCGTCACTGAACAAAATGACAAAGAGATCATTGTCGACTGTGCCGCACTTGGGGGTGAGTTAAAGTTTGATCAAACTGAACAAGCGAATGCATCTGAAATGACTGTAGCCCTGAGACCAGAGAAAGTAATGATCGAAAAAAACATGCCAACGAATGATGACCAAAGTCATATCAAAGGTATTGTTGAAGACTTTGGATACTTCGGTAATCTTTCTATTTATCGTGTCAAAACTGAAAGTGGGCATGTCATTCAGGTCAGTAAGCAGAATAGAGATCGAGTTGAGCAGTCCATTAAGTGGGAAGATGAGGTTTACCTTTCTTGGGATAATGACAGCCTGATGTTATTGGGTGAATAGTGTCTGGTTTACTTGTAAATACAAATAATTCAATCAGAGAAAATCTCTGGAGATACTTTATTGTTGCCATTCCTTATATTTGGCTATTGCTTTTCTTCCTCGCTCCCTTTGTCATTGTCTTCAAAATCAGTCTGGCTGATCCAATCATTGCTCAACCTCCATTTACACCATTCTTTAATGAAAGCTCGGATGGTGGATTTTCAATCTATACGACATTTGATAACTTTTTGTATTTGTTTCAAGATTCGCTCTACTTCGTTACCTATCTCAATTCTGTAAAACTTGCTTTTATTGCAACTCTTTTTACCTTGCTGATTGGATATCCAATTGCATATGGAATAGCGAGATCACCACAGCCCACTCGAAACATTCTACTCTTATTGGTTGTTATACCTTTCTGGATTTCTTTTCTTTTAAGGGTCTATTCTTGGATGGGAATTCTTAAAACAAATGGATTGATAAACGGGTTTTTACTTTGGTTGGGTGTCATCGATCAACCCCTCGAGCTTCTATATACCGATACAGCTGTATACATTGGTATGGTTTATTCATATCTGCCGTATATGATTCTTCCGCTATATGCGAACCTGGTCAAACTCGACGTGAGGTTGCTAGAGGCAGCTTCAGACTTGGGTGCGAAAAAATGGCAAGGGTTTTTGGATGTCACTTTGCCGTTATCAATGCCAGGAATCATTGCAGGATGCTTATTAGTATTCATACCAGCGATCGGTGAATATGTTATACCTGCACTTCTCGGTGGTGCAGACACATTGATGATTGGAAGGGTTCTCTTTGATGAATTTTTCCTCAATAGAGATTGGCCGGTTGCATCGGCAGTTGCGATTGTTCTTCTTTTGTTATTGGTTCTACCAATTGTTTATTTCCAAAAGAAACAAGCGCAAGAAACATCGGCGGCAGCAGCGTAATGTTGAATCAGAGATCAAGATTCATCTTTTCAGCCCTTTGTTTTGGTTTTGCGTTTTTATACATCCCAATTCTTCTAGTCATTATTTACTCATTTAATGACTCTCGATTGGTGACCGTGTGGGGTGGATGGTCATTTAGATGGTATGTCGAGTTATTCAACAATGAGAATATCTTAAATGCTGCACTGTTGAGTTTTCAAATAGCTGCTATCACAGCAACATTTGCAACAATCATGGGAACGATGGCTGGCTTTATCATGGCGAGGATAAAAAAATTCAGAGGAAGATTGCTATTCTCAGGAATGATTGCTTCTCCATTGGTGATGCCTGAAGTGATCACTGGGCTATCCCTGCTGCTTTTGTTTGTGTCACTGCAAGATTTCATAGGTTGGCCAACTTCAAGAGGAATGAATACCATTACAATTGCTCACATCACATTCTCCATGGCCTATGTTGCAGTGATCATTCAATCAAGATTAACTGAGATCAATGATTCATTAGAAGAAGCAGCAATGGATTTGGGAGCAAGGCCACTTCGAGTTTTATGGGATATCACTCTGCCAATCATATTTCCCGCGATGATTTCTGGATGGCTTTTATCGTTCACCTTGTCGTTGGATGATTTAGTGATTGCCAGTTTTGTTTCTGGCCCTGGAGCAACAACCCTTCCTATGTTGATATTCTCTAAGGTTCGTCTGGGCGTCTCTCCAGATATCAATGCATTGGCCACAATCTTAATTGTTGTGGTCACACTAGGATTGTGTATTGCTGCTTGGATCACATCAAGGCAAAATAGATCAGCCAAATAATCCTTTAAGAAAAAAATATGGTCAAAGACGAACATTCAGCCCTAAAGGCATCTTTTGAGAGAGCGCTCGAATTCTTGAATGCTGGTGATCATGTCATGGCAGAAAAGATCTGCAGAAAAACAATTAAAGAGGTTTCAAGCAGTGATCCAAACATCCAAGTATTACTAGCTGTTTCTCTTATCAGACAAGGGCGATCAGGATCAGCTGTGAAACGATTAAAACACACTCTTAGAGCATTTCCAGATTTCCCACCGGCACATGAAGAATTGGGCAATGCTTTGTTGGCACAAAATAAGCCGGAAAATGCAATCGAAGCCTTTAAAAAAGTGCTCCAGCTCAAACCCGATAATGCTGGCGCTATGATCAAGCTTGGGAAAATATATAAAAAACTTGGAAGAAACGATGAGGCGAATGAGTTTTATAAATCTGCACTCTCACTTGAGCCAACAAAAGAACGCCTTGCAACAGCCGCACAAGCATTTGCAAGAGGACAAATCGAAGAGGCTGAAAAAATTACCAGGGAGACTTTAAGAGAGTATCCAGATGATGTGGATGGATTGAGATTACTGGCAAGCATTGCAAATAAGATGGAGCAAAGACCCGATGCCATTGTTCTTCTGGAAAGAGCTGTTCAAATCAAACCAAGATTCGCAGGTGCATGGGCTGATTTAGCAGAAACATATACCGAATCGGAGGATTATGGAAAAGCGCTGGATGCAGTCCAAAGAGTCATCAAGCTTCAACCAAAATTACCATTCGGACATATGATCAGAGGAAGCATTCTGGGTAAAATGGATGATCATGAAGGGTCAATAAAGTCCTATAAAAGCGCTCTCGAAATAGAGCCCCAGCACATTGGAAGCAACATGGGCTTGGGCAATATACTCAAGACCATTGGTCGTTATGATGATGCCGTTGCTTCATATAAGAAATGCATTGAAGCGCAACCCATGTTCTCAGAAGCATATTGGAGCCTTGCGAATCTAAAAACATATACATTTGAACAATCTGAAATAGATAAGATGGAGGAGCATGTTCAGAATCCTGATCTTCCACCAGCAAGCAAAGCTTTTTTTCATATCGCGCTTGCCAACGCAAAAGAAAAACAAAAGAAATACGACGAGGCTTGGTACCACTTTTTCACAGGAAATGAGTTAAGAAGACAAACAGAGGTCTATGATTCAGTGACAACACAAGTGACTCATGAAACCTTGATGGAAACATTCACCAAAGATTTTGTTAAAACCACCAAAGGCAAGGGCTGCCAAAGTGATGCGCCAATATTCATTCTAGGACTGCCAAGGTCAGGGTCAACATTGGTTGAGCAAATTCTAGCAAGCCATAGCAAAGTCGAAGGCACAAGAGAGCTGCCTGATATTTCCCTGCTAGGAAGAAAGCTGACAAAAATAAAGCCTCCAGGGGTCAAATATCCTGATGCTGTCAAACACATGACCGATGAGGAAATGATTGAATTTGGGGAAGATTATCTTAAAACATCTATGAGATACAGAACAGACAAGCCCTACTTCATTGATAAAATGCCCAATAACTTTGCACACATTGGATTCATTAAAACCATTCTTCCAAATGCAAAAATCATCAATGCAAAAAGACATCCATTAGACAGCTGTGTCAGTTCATTTAAGCAATTATTTTATAAAGGTCAATCTTGGAGCTATGACCTCTTTGAAATAGGAGAGTATTACCTTGAATACGTTCGTCTGATGAACCACTGGCATGAAATATACCCAGGTGACATCTATGACATCAGCTATGAGAACCTGATTGAAAACCAAGAAGAAGAAACAAAAAAACTAATTGATTACTGCGGTCTTCAATGGGAAGAAGGATGTCTAAAGTTCTATGAAAATAAACGATCTGTTAATACTGCTAGCTCAGAACAAGTGAGGCAACCGATCTATAAAGGCGCAATGTTTGCATGGAAGAATTATGAATCTGAATTGGGTCCGCTGATTGAAATTTTAGAGCCCGTACTCAACGAACTTCCAGAAGTTTAGACTGATTTTGCCTTGTCTCTGATGTCAGGAGGCATGTAATCAAATATAAATGTGATTCGATCCTCCTTGCCTCGGTTCATAACACTGTGAGTGTTTTGATTATTGACTTCATAAACCTTTCCAACTTCTAGATGGAATGGTCTGCCCCCTATGGTGAAGCGAACAAGGTCATTGGTTGTGATGGGTATGTGAATTCTATGTGCAATATGAAATGAAGGATGCTTGTCCGTATGAGGTGTAATTCTCTCACCAGCAA
>CEUZ01014444.1_pt1 | contig 10993 bp, 12 predicted proteins | sample 361511 | NCBI WGS metagenome assembly CEUZ01 (sample SAMEA2622822, study PRJEB7988) | marine metagenome | biome: marine biome (ENVO:00000447); feature: surface water layer (ENVO:00002042); material: "saline water (ENVO:00002010), including plankton (ENVO:xxxxxxxx)" | depth 5 m
GCCTTCCAATCTCCTCTATTTTCAGAATATGAAATATAAATTTGTCCCTTGTCATATAAGACATCAAGTAATCCTCCCTGTCCAACTTCTAGGACTAAAAGATTGTGTTTTATCTCTGAAATTTTTTTATCTTTTAAATTTAATGTGTATAGCTTCCCTGATTTCTCGGTAAATATTATTTTTTCCTTATCAATAAAAGATAAACTCCAAGGTTTTTCCAAACCATCAACTATTTTTTCTAACTTAACTTCTGTAGCATGTAAATTAGAAAAGAAGAAAAAAAATAAAAGAAAAATAATTATTTTTTTCATTTAACGGTAATAAACATTTTTTTTTTATTAGCAAAGCTAATGCATTTTCTTCTTTCTAAAAAAACATTTCGCTTATTTTTTAATACAATCCCTTTAAGACCTGCTGATTTACATTGTATTAAAGTTTTAAGACCAACCGTAGGCAAATCAATTCTAAGATCTTGTTTTTTCTTTGGAAACTTGACTAAAACACCTTTGTTTCTAAATTTTTTACTTTTGCATCGCTTAAGCATTTTTTGAGTGCCACCCTTCCCTTCAATAGCAACTACTTTTTTGTTTCTAACCACTGCTCCTTGGCTGAAAGTATATTTGCCTAATCTATTTAATGTTTTAATGGCTTTACTAATATCGGCTTTATCTTCTTTGTTAGGCTTTGTTTTGGAGTAGTTTCCTTTTTTTAAAGTTAATTCAGGATTAAAAGTCAATGAGCTTATCGTTCTAATTCTTTCTTGGCTTAGTATTTTTATGATTTCTTTTAATATAGCAGCATCTCCAAGTGTAGAACTTCTAATTATTCTAGGCATATAATAGATTCCTTTAAGATCTAAACGAAGCTTGGAAAAATTTGGTTTTTTAACTTTTCCAGCAAACAAAACTTTCTTGCAGTTATTTTCTTTTAATATTTTAATAATTTTACCAAATTGTCCTATAGAGACCGTATGAGAGTGCCTGTCTTTTCTAAAAACTCTGCTTTTAGTTAGATCAATAACCAAGTATCTAGCTTTTCTTTTTTTGATTTTTTTTAGAATTTCTTTTGGAAAATGCGTTTCTCCAAGTATTAATCCAATCATTATTCAGACAACGGTGAACAAATAGGTCTTTTTTTATCCTTTTCTATAAATTTTGTGACCTCTTGTACTAATTCATTTTCTTTATATTCCCCATTGATTTTGCTTAGATTTTCATGAAGATTGTTAGAAGAAAATATTTTTTTATAAGCTTGGTCTAGCTCCATAATTTTTTTGTTGTCATATTTTTTTCTTCTTAATCCTATTAAATTGATACCTTTTAAATAGTTTCTGTTTCCAAAAGACAAACCAAAAGGAATAACATCTTTTAAAACACCTGTCATTCCTCCGATCATTGCCAATCTTCCTATTCTGGTGAACTGTTGGACTGCAGAATTTCCTCCTATAATAACGGAGTCTTCAATCGTAACATGGCCTCCTAGTGGTACGTTGTTAGCAATAACAACGTTGTTTCCAATTTTACAGTCGTGAGCCACGTGAGACGAGATCATGAACAAACAATTATTTCCGACTACAGTTTTACTTCCTCCACCAGCTGTGCCTGGATTGATGGTTACATATTCTCTAATCACATTATTTTCACCGATTTCTAAACTGTTTTTTTCACCTTTGTATTTTAAATCTTGAGGAGCTGTCCCGATACTTGCAAAAGGATAAATTTTTGTCCCCCTACCTATTTTCGTATTTCCCTCAATATGAACATTGGATATTAATTCAACAGAATCATCCAATTGAACATTTGGTCCTACAAAACAAAAAGGTCCGATCTTCACATCCTTTCCAATTTTTGCTTTTAAATCTATTACGCTAGATTTGTGTATCATTTATTTCTTTCAACTATTGTCGCTGCCCATTCAGCATCGGCTACTTTTTTTCCATTAACTTTAGCGCTTCCTTTATACTTCCAAACTTTTCCGTGTGATCTAATCGCTTCAATATCTAAATGTAATTCACAATTTGGCATCACAGGATTTCTAAAACGAGCTTTATCAACGCTCATTAAATAAACGAGCTTATCTTTGTATTCTTTTGGATCAATTCCGTGGGCTGTAAGTGCTGCGGCAGCTTGACCAAAAGCTTCCACAATCAAAACCCCAGGCATCACTGGTTGGTCAGGGAAATGACCATCAAAATAAAAATTCCCTTTCTTTACATTTACTATTGCAGTTGCAGATTTTAACGGAACTATATTTATCAACTTATCAATCAAAAGCATTGGTTCCCGATGAGGAAGGAGCTTTTTGATTGTTTCTTTATCTATACTATTCTTCATTATTTTTACTTTTTTTTAAAAATTCTTTTAATGGAACGGCAGGATATCCCATTACCGTTATATTATCGGGAATATCTTTTACAACACCGCTTCCGCCTCCTATCCTAACATTGTTTCCAATTTTTAAATGTCCCGATATACCCGCCTGTCCTCCAATTGAAACGTTGTCTCCAAGTGTTGAACTGCCAGCAAAACCTACTTGTCCAGCTATCATGCAATTTTTTCCAACTCTAACATTGTGTGCCATGTGAACCTGATTGTCTAAAAAGGTATTTTCACCTATCACTGTGTCTCCTATAGAACCTCTATCTATCGTACAGTTTGCTCCTAATTCAACATTGTCTTTTAAAATTACTCTGCCTATATGAGGAAATCTGAAGTTTTTATCTTTTGTAGGTACAAAACCAAATCCTTTAACACCAATTTTACAACCATCCTGTATCACAACATTGTCTCCAATTATTGTATTTTTAATTGTAACATTTGAACCTATTAGACAATTTTTTCCAATTCGTACATCATGTTCAATAACTGTATTGCTGCCTATTATGGTCTTAAATCCTATTTTAACTTTTTTGCCAATGAAAAAATTCTTACCAAATGTAACTGAAGGATACTTTGAAGATACCTTGTTAAACTGCACAATTGATTTATCTGGATAATCAAGATCTGCTTGAGGATAAAATTTTTTTGATGCTTTTGCGGTTGAATAAAGTACATTTTTTACAACAATTTTAATACAATTGTTAGGTAAATATTGTTCAAGATTCTTTGTTGTTATACATGCCGCTGCTTTAGTTTTTTTTGCTAAATCTTTATAATTAATAGAATTAAAAAAAGTTAGATCTTTTTTGCCTGCTTTATCAAGGGTTTTTACGTCTAGTATTTTTAATTTTCCAAACTTACCTGATGCTTCGACAGTTAGTTCATGAAGATAAAATGGACCTTTAGGTACAAAAAAGTTTATTTCTGGCATTAAAAAATTTATTTTAAATTGAGTGATTTTACTTGGTTGTCCAGTATTTTTAAGATTTGATCTGTTATATCAACCTTTGTGTTTGCCATAATCACGTACTTTTTATCTAATATAATTTCAACTTTATTCTCTGACATATATTTTGTGAAAATAGGGTTTAAAGCTTGTAATAACTTGCTTCTTGCTTCATTTTTCTTATTAAGAAGTTCATTGTTCATATTTCTTTTTCTTTTTTGGTAATTAATATTTTTTTGCCTAAGTGAATTTAAATTCTTTTTATATTCTTCTGCTGAAATAGATTTTTTTTTAGCAATAAGGTCTTGTTCTTCTTTTTTTAAAGCCTTAACTTCTTTTTCAAATTTTTTATTTTCACTTGTAATTTTTTTTTTTAAAAAATCTTGCGCTTGTTTACCTGCTTTGCTTGAATTAAGTAATTTTTGCATATCAACAAAGACTAGATCTTGCGCGTTAGACAGTGTGTAAAAATTAAAAATAACAAATATGAATAATATTTTTTTTATGTATTTCATATTTTAAAACGATGTTCCTATTTGAAATCTAAATGTTTCAGTCATATCGCTATCTAATTCCGATAAAGATTGTGCGAACACAAAATTCAGAGGCCCAACAGGAGTAAACATATTCGTTGCTATACCCACTGAAGATCTAATTTTACTAGATTGTCCAACCGTAGAATCGTAGTCTGTGTGCCAAAGATTTGCCATGTCCATAAAAATTGCTACGTCTGTGCTGGTGTTTTCTGGAAGTAGATTTGGTAGAGCCGCTTCTATATTTGCTGCTACAGCATAGTTACCACCCACATAATCTCCTGAATCTACCGGTCCTATTTTTTGTGATTCAAATCCTCTCAATCTTCTGCTTGGTATATGTAGTCTTTTACTAAGTCTAACATCGTCATCTACACCGTTAATTGCAGCCGCATAAAATTTAAATGCACCAATAAGGTCGTCGCTGAACAAATGGTATTTGCTGTAATTAAAAGCATTTAGTACAGATGCTTGGTCTGCATATATCGGCAATTTCTGGCTAAATTTAATCCAATGCCCATCTGTAGGCATAAAACTTCTATCTCTCTTGTCTTGTTCAACGCCATAACCAAAATAAAATTCTGTAAAATCGCCTGCTTGTTTTTTCAAATTAGCTGATGCAGTGCTATCAACTCTTAAATCGTCAAAACCAAAAACAATGTTTGGGGAAAGATAAATGTCATCGTATTGTTCAAATCTTGTTCCTAAATTAATTTGTGTAATAGTATTTTCATAACCAGAATCAGCTTTGTCATTTCTTGTGCTATTTAAACCTCCATATACCATATTACCACTATATTTATAATTTGGGTTTATAACTTGAATTCCACCTCTCAATGAAGCTTGAGCTGCATTGATAGAGGTATCAACTTTAAGACCTTTACCTAAATAATTATTTTCTTTCAAACTAAACATAAGCGAAGTTCCCTCGGTTCCAACACCAGCTCCAGCTGCAATTTCTCCCGTAGGTTTTTCCTCAACTTCTATTTGGATAATTTTTAAATCCTCCGATGATCCTGAAACTATTTTATGTTTTACACTGGCAAAAATATCTTTTGCTTTTAGATTTGATATCGACTTTTGCAATTTAATGTCGCTGTAAGGATCTCCCTCATCCACCAATAACTCACCTCTGATTACTGAATCGTTAGTTACATTATTTCCTTTTATATTTACTCTCTCAACCTGAACTTTTGGACCTTCAAAGATTTTAAAAGATATATCTATTGTGTCATTGTTGATGCTTTCAGAAACTGAGTGTTGAACAAATTGAAGCTCATTATTATCAATAATTTGATCAATTTTTTTTAAAATCTTTTGTACTTTAAATGGAGAATAATATTCTCCAGCAAATTTGTTAAACTCAAAACTTAAGTCCTCAAATATAGTTTTATCAAAAACTGGCGCGATATCTGTTGATAGCTTCCTGATTCTGTATTTTTGTCCTGCATTAATACTGTAAGTAAGCTCAATACTTTGTTTATTTTTTAATTCTGCACTACTCGAAAGAACTTCGACATTGTAATATCCTAAGCTTAAATAGTAATTTTTTAATAACCTTTTATCCAGAGAAATTCTTTCATCACTTAAATAAATATTTTTTGTTAAAAATTTCCAAAATTTTGCTTCTTCTGAGGTAATAACATCTCTTAATCTTTTATCTTTAACTTTTTTATCTCCAACAAAGTATATTTTTTCAATCTGGCTTCTGGATCCCTTGTCTACGGAAAAAATTAAATCTATTCTATTTGTTTCAGGATCCAAAGTTTTTATCCTGGCATCAACTTCCGCAGTATAGTAGCCGAGAGTTTTGTAATAGTATTTAATCAACTCTATGTCATAACTTACATCGCTTTCAATATACGATCCCTTTTCTTTTAAAGAAAGAGCCTTAAGTATTGCGGTCTTAAATTTTTTTGCTACCTCACCTTCAATTATAATCGAATTAATAACTGGATTTTCTTCTACAGTAATTTTGAGAATTCCATTTGAAAAATTAGTTGATATTTTTGAAAAAAACTTAGTATCGTAAAGTTTTTTAATTATAGAGTTAAGATCATCGCTAGAATAATTTTTGTTTAATTCAATTTCTCCGTAAACTTTGATGGTTTCATTAGAAATTCTCTTGTTTCCAACAATTTCAATTTTCTGTAAAACTTCACCATAAGCAGGAACAAAGTTTAAAACAAAAAAAATTAAGAAACAGATTTTATAAATTTTTCTAATCATTTTTTCTTTCAATTATCTCCACTGTCTTCTTTCTAGCCCACTTATCAATTCTATAAATTTCTTTGATATTTGGGTTCTTTTTTACAGCATATTTTTTAAAATCTCTATCTTTAAAAACTCTTTTAAGGCAATAATAGATGGAGTTAAATGATATTTTATTTTTTATAAAACTATCAACCAATACTTCGTTGCTAGCATTGAGAATAATAGCTCCGGAATTATCACATATCTTGTTTGAAAGAAATGTAACAATTGGAAATCTTTTTTTATCAACTTTTTGAAAAGTTAAAAAATTAAAATTTTTAATAAAATTCTTTATTGTCTTTTTTGAAGCAAGGTCAATTTTATTTTCATAAATTGCGTTTGCTATGGGGATCGACATATCAGTTTCATGATAGAGGAACTTTGTCTGTCCATTTTTAAAAAAAACTATGGCATGAACAAGAGATTGAGGATGTATTATAATTTCATATTTATTTTTACTAAATGAAAAAAGTTTATAAGCTTCTATAACTTCCAATACTTTGTTCATTAAATTTGATGAATCAATTGATATTTTTTTTCCCATTGACCAGTTAGGATGCTTAATAGCATCTCTAGATTTTATATTTTTAAAAGATTTTATTGACTTTTTTAAAAATGGCCCGCCTGAAGCAGTTATATAAATTTTCTTTATATCTTCATCTGTATAATCTTTTGTCAACTGATCAATTGAGAAATGCTCTGAGTCGATCGGAATAATTTTTGTTTTAATTTTTTTACAAATTTTCTGAATAAGATGCCAACCACAAATAACTGTCTCTTTATTTGAGAGTAAAATTTTTTTGCTAAGTTTTATAAACTTTATTGTGGGTTCTAATCCGGCAATACCAACTATTGCTGAGATTGTAATATCAAATTTTTTATTTTTCAAATTTAAATCTGAAAATCTATTGTAAATTTTTATTTTTTTTCTTTTATGTTTGTTTTTAATTTTTTTAAAAACATTTGTATCGTTGATAATAAAATATTTAGGTTTGTACTTCTTGATTTGTTTGTTTATTAATAAATAATTAGATTTGGCAGACAACAAAACTATTTTAAAATTTTTTGAATCTTTTTCAATAATTTTAAGTGATGTAGTTCCAATTGATCCTGTAGAGCCTAAAATTGCAATTTTTTTTTTCATGTATCTAAATTATATATAAAACAAACCAGTATGATTGAAATATAATAAAAAGGTCAAAATAGACACGAACATTAAAGCATCAATACGATCAAGAATGCCACCATGACCTGGTAAAATTTTACCAGTATCTTTAATTTTATCTAGCCTTTTAAAATAAGAAACGGTTAAATCACCAAGTTGAGCCACGGTAGAGAAAATTACAGTTAATAAAATTTCATTTATCTCAAATAAAAAAGTAACATTAAAATTTGAATTTATTGGTTCTAAAGCGTATTTATTAAATACATAAAGGCAAATAAATGAAAAAAAGTAAGATCCAAAAACTCCAGATATAGTTTTATTAGGACTTATTTTTGTTAATTTTTTCCACTTAAATATTTTTCCAAAAACATATCCTCCAATATCTGAGCTTATAGAAACTGCAATAGCAAAAAATAAAATATATTTGGATGTCAAATTTTCATTTGACAAAAAATAAATTGAGCAAATAGATAAAATTAATATTAAAGATAAAAATAATTTAGTTCCTATTCTTTTAAATACAGTAAATAACTCATGCATGCCAATAAAAAGAATAAAGATTAGAAAAAAAGTAAGTGGAGTTCCTCCAATAATAAGAAGATAAATAGATAAAGGTAACGCTACTAGCGAGGTTAAAATCCTCTTATCTAAATTTGTCATATATTTCCAAAGTTTCTTTTAATTGATCTATAATTCTTAATAATTTTTCTTAAATCACTTGCTTTAAAATCAGGCCATAATTTATCGAGAAAGTAAAGTTCTGAATAAGCAAGTTGCCACAACATAAAATTGCTTAATCTTTTTTTTCCGCCTGTTCTTATTAAAATATCTGGCTCGGGCAAGTTGAAGGTATACAAATTATTCTCAAATTTTTTAATAGATATATTTTCTCTTTTTTTTTTTAATCTCTTTGCTGCGTTTACAATCTCATCCTTTGATCCATAATTAATGGCTAAGTTTATTAAAATTTTTTTACAATTTTTTGTTTTTTCCATGCTATTCAACAAAAGATTCTTTAAATTTTTTGGCAAGACTTTAATATTTCCAATAATATTTATTTTTATATTATTTTTTACAACATTATTTATTTCTTTAATAAAATACTGTTCTATTAATTTAAATAAGAAATGTATTTCGCTTTTTGGTCTCTTCCAGTTTTCAGTTGAAAAAGTGTAAAAAGTTAAAATTGGAATTTTTAATTTCATTGCGGCATTCACAATTTTCTCGATAACTTTTATACCGCTTGCATGTCCAAAATTTCTTGATTTGCCTCTTTTTTTACCCCATCGGCCATTACCATCCATAATAATGGCGATATGGTTAATTTTGTTCATAACTTGAGAATTTCTTTTTCTTTTTCGGTTAAGATTTTTTCTATTTTGGAAATATTGTCGTCAGTATTTTTTTGTATTTCTTTTTCATAATTACTAGATTCGTCTTCACTAATTGATTTATCTTTCAATAATTTTTTAATTGTGTCATTCGCCTCTCGTCTTATACTTCTTATAGAGACTTTGCTTTTTTCACCTATTATTTTTAAATTTTTTGTTAACTCAATTCTTCGTTCTTCTGTTAGTTGAGGAATGTTAATTCTTAATAGCTGTCCATCAATTTGTGGATTCAGACCAAGATTTGATTTTTTAATTTCACTATCTACTAAGTTTACATTAGATTTGTCCCAGACTTGAATTGTAATAGTTCTTGGCTCAGGAACGGTAATTGTTGCCAACTGATTGATGGGCATTTTTTGTCCATAAACATCAACTCTGATTAAATCAAACATTGCTGGGTTTGCTCTACCAGTTCTTAAAGTTCCTATATCTTTCTTTAAAGAAAGAATAGTTTTGTCCATTTTGCCCGAAATTTCTTTTGTATTAAAAGATGAACTCATGAGTAATCAAACTCCTTCGCCAACTTTAAATCTAAAAAAATCTAATATTTTAATTTTTTCTTTATCAGACTTGCTTTTTAAAAAATCACTAACTTTCTTTTTTGGATCCATGATCCACACTTGATTTAGCAAAGTATTGTCAGAAACAAACTTTTTTAGCTTTCCGCTAGCTATTTTTTCTATCATATCTTCTTTCTTTCCGGTATTCTTTAACTCTTCTTTAATAATTTCAAGTTCTTTATTCAAAATGTCTTTGTTAATGCCTTTTTCGTCTATAGCTATTGGTGAAGAAGCGGCTATATGCATGGCCAGCTTGTTACCAACATCTTTTAAATTAACGTTGTTGTTTTTTTCCAACTTAACTACTGATACTACTTTTCCAATATTTTTTTCTAGCGAATTATGTACATAGCTAAAATTTGTTCCTGTGTTATCAAAATATTTACTTCTTCTTAAAGTTATTTTTTCTCCAATTTTAGAAATTAAAGCAATAAGGTTTTCTTCGACTGTTTTGTTATTTTTCATTTTAGATAACTTGACTTTTTCTATATTGCCCTGATTGTCAAAATTAATTTCGGATGTTTCTTTACAAAAAGAAATAAAATCTTTGTTTTTTGCAACAAAATCAGTTTCGCTGTTTATTTCTATAGATGAAATTGCGTTATTTTTTTCATATAGCAAAACAAGTCCATCAGCAGCTACTCTACCCATCTTTTTAGACGCTTTGGCTATACCTTTTTTTCTTAAATACTCTATAGATTTTTCTATATCGCCATTATTTTCATCTATAGCTAGTTTGCAATCTTTAAAACCAACCCCGGTTAATTCTCTAAGTTTTTTTATACTTTCTAAATTTGTTTTCTTGGACATTTGTAAAAGAGAAATATATTTATTATTTTTTTTGAATATTTTTTTTTGCTTTTTTAGTCTTATCTTTTTTTTCTATTTTTTTACCAACTTCTTTTTCTGCTTTTTTATTAACTTCAATTACTTCTTTCTTTGCTATATGTTTTTTTGCATCTAAAATAGTTTCTTTTAAAATTTCACAGTAAAGATTGATAGATCTTCTCGCATCATCATTGCCGGGTATAGGAAAATTTATATTTGTAGGATCTGAATTTGTATCTAAAACTGCAGCTATAGGAATTTTTAACTTTACCGCTTCCTTGATTGCTAGTGACTCGATATTGGTATCAATTACAAAAAGCATATCAGGAATTTTTTTCATATCAGAAATTCCACCTAAAGATCTTTTTAATTTATCTCTTTCCTTTCCTAGTTTTAGAACTTCCTTTTTTGTAAAACCTATATCTTCTTTTGACAGGTCTTGATCTAATTTTTTTAATCTCTTAATAGAGTTTTGAATTGTTTTCCAATTAGTTAGCATTCCTCCTAACCACCTATAGTTAACATAAAATTGGCTTGTCTCGGTTGCTAATTTTAGAATATTTTCAGCAGCCTGTTTTTTTGTAGAAACAATCAAAATTTTCCCTCCAGAAGAAACACATTTATGCACTTCTTGCATTGCATATTTTATTAAAGGCAAGGTTTTTGTTAAATCAATAATGTGTATAGATTCTTTTTCTCCAAAAATGAATTGTTTCATTTTTGGATTCCATCTTAGGGTTTTGTGACCTAAGTGTACTCCGGCTTCCAATAATTGTTTTATTGTTATACTTGGTATATTCATACTTTTTCCGGTTTATCCTCCACAGCTTTCCTTTCGGACCGGTGAGCCTAAGCTCCTTTGCTGTGTGCGAAATTAGCTAGTACTTATAGTTTATTGTAAAAAAAATCAAGTTATTAAAAATTTATTTTTTTTACGTA
>CEUZ01065265.1_pt1 | contig 10991 bp, 9 predicted proteins | sample 361511 | NCBI WGS metagenome assembly CEUZ01 (sample SAMEA2622822, study PRJEB7988) | marine metagenome | biome: marine biome (ENVO:00000447); feature: surface water layer (ENVO:00002042); material: "saline water (ENVO:00002010), including plankton (ENVO:xxxxxxxx)" | depth 5 m
ATCGAATCTTGAACTACAGAGGGCTCCTCTTGAGAAAACAAAAGACTACTACACAATGTAAAGAATAGCAAAAGTCCTGAAAATCTTGTTTTCATTAAACTAAAAGTAATTTTATTCAAATCTGTTACAAATTTTTTAAAGTCTCTTTAATAATATCTTCAACTGAAACATCAGGGTTGTCCAATACAATCTGATCCACTAATCTTTCAGAAGACTTTTTATTAATTCCTAAGACTTCTAATGCAGATAACGCTTCTTCTTTGTTAGTATTGTTCGAAGAAGCAAATCCTTCATCTAATTCATATACTTTTAGAATTTTATCATGAAGATCTATTATAACTCTTTGAGCAGTTTTTGATCCAATTCCTTTAACAGATTGAATAAGTGAAACATTTTCCCTTGATATAGCATCAATGATTTGATCAGGAGAAATTGATGAAAGCATTGTTCTTGCTATACTTGGCCCTATACCATTTACAGAAATTAACAATCTAAATATTTGTCTTTCCTTAATAGAGAAAAAACCATAGAGAGTGTGAGAATCTTCCTTAACTTGTAGGTGAGTAAATAATTTTAAATTTTCATTATCTGGAATCTGAGAAAATGTGTTTAATGAAATATTAATCATATAACCAATTCCATTACACTCAATTACAACACTAGTAGGTGATTTTTCAACTAATCTTCCTTTGATATGAGTTATCATAATAAAAATTTAATTAGTCAAATTTACTAAAATTATTTCCAGATTTATTAAAGAATAAATTTATATGTTAATTGGATTTAATAAAATTTAAATTTCTTTTTAAACCATTATATCCAGCCCTTTTTAATGCAGAATTATCAAAAACCTTGTTAAAGGTTTCTTCAGTAATTTCATACCATTCATCCTTGCTCATATCTACAAAATCAGACTTAGGATCAAACAATGGCTCACTATGAGCCTTAGAAAATTTATTCCAAGGACAAACATCTTGACATATATCACAGCCAAAAACCCAATTATCAAATTTCCCCTTGTAATCATTTGGTATATTATCTTTTAATTCAATTGTAAAATAGGAAATACATTTACTTCCATCTACAACATATGGCTCAACGATAGCCTCTGTTGGACATGCATCAATACAAGCAGTACAGTCTCCACAATGATCAAATTCCTTTGAATCATAATCTAGCTCTATATCTATTATAAGTTCAGCTAAAAAATAAAATGACCCAACCTGTTTTGTGATTAGGTTTGAATTTTTTCCTATCCATCCTATGCCGCTTTTCTCTGCCCATGCTTTTTCTAAAATTGGAGCTGAGTCAACAAATACTCTTCCATATACATCACCAATTTCTTCCTTTATAAATTCTAGCAGTAATTTTAATTTATCCCTAATTACATGATGGTAATCTTTACCATATGCATATTTAGATACTTTTGTCAAATCATTATTCTGAAAATTTTTTGGATAATAATTATATGAAAGGGATATTACACTTTTAGCATCTTCTACAAGCCTAGTGGGATCAAGGCGCTTATCGAAATAATTCTCCATATATTTCATTTCACCATGCATATTTTTTTTTAGCCATTTTTCTAACCTTGGGGCTTCTTCATGTAAAAATTCTGCCTTACTTATTCCGCAAGACATAAAACCTATTCGCTTGGCTTCATTTTTAATCAATTCTGTATAATGTGTTTTATTTTTCAAGGATTGAAAAAATATTAAGGGATTAAAATAATCCTTTCTGGCCTGATTCGGGTATTTTACCTAAATGCTTATATGCAAGCTCTGTTACTTGTCGACCTCTTGGGGTTCTCATTATAAAACCTTGCTGAATTAAAAAAGGCTCATAAACTTCTTCGATTGTCTCAGAATTTTCACTTACTGCTGTAGCTAATGTTGTTATTCCAACAGGCCCACCTCCAAATTTTTCTATAATAGTTGTTAAAATTTTATTATCCATTTCATCTAATCCATGTATGTCTACATTAAGTGATTTTAGACTGCTTTTTGTAATGGAAATATCAATTTTTCCATCTCCTTTAATTTGAGCAAAATCTCTAACTCTTCTCAATAAAGAATTTGCAATTCTTGGAGTTCCTCTACTTCTCCCAGCAATTTCAATAGCTGCTTCCATAGAAATTTTTACATCTAATATTTTTGAACTTCTTTCAATAATTGTTGACAACAATTCAGCAGAATAATATTCCAATCTATTACTAATTCCAAATCTTGCTCTCATTGGTGCAGTCAATAATCCTGATCTAGTAGTAGCACCAACTAGTGTAAAAGGATTTAAATTAATTTCCACTGACCTAGCATTAGGACCAGATTCTATCATAATATCAATCTTATAATCTTCCATTGCAGAATAAAGATATTCTTCAACAACAGGGCTTAATCTATGGATTTCATCAATAAATAAAACATCTCTGTCCTCAAGATTAGTCAATAAGCCTGCTAAATCAGCTGGCTTATCAAGAACAGGTCCTGAAGTCACCTTAATTCCTACTTGAAGCTCATGAGCTAATATGTGAGCTAATGTCGTTTTGCCAAGTCCTGGGGGGCCATGAAATAAAGTATGATCTAATGCATCTCCTCGTTGATTTGATGCTTCAACAAAAATTTTCAGATTGTCAATTACCTGATCCTGACCACTAAATTCATCAAAAGAACTTGGTCTCAGGTTATTCTCAAATTCCTTCTCTTCAGGAGAGAGATTCACAGGGGAAGGATCTAAATTTTCGTTCATACTACAATGTATGAAAAAAATCTATTTAATACTCTTGTTCTCCCTTTTTAAGTGGAATATTTTGTGGGACGAAATCTTCCTTATATCCAGGCTTACTATAGTCGTAAGGCCATCTATAAACTTCTGGTATTTTACCTTTCCAATTTCCATGAATATGCTTCATAGATGCTGTCCATTCTAGAGTTGTAGAATTCCAAGGGTTTTGAGGAGATTTTTTTCCATAATAAATACTATGAATAAAATTATATAGAAATACAATCTGAATTAATGCTCCAATAATTGCAAAGACTGTTATTATAGTATTTGTATCTGCCAAATCATCAAATAACGGGAAATTTGAATTAGTGTAATATCTTCTAGGCAAACCTGCCATACCAATAAAATGCATCGGGAAAAATACTCCATAGGCACAGATAGCCGTTACCCAAAAATGAATATATCCTAGATTCTTATTCATCATTCTTCCAAACATCATAGGGAACCAATGATAAATTCCAGCTAACATTCCATAAAGTGCTGAAATTCCCATTACTAAATGGAAATGAGCCACAACAAAATAGGTATCATGCACATTAATATCTAAAGCACTATCTCCTAAAATTAAACCCGTTAAACCTCCAGTAATAAATGTTGAAACAAATGCTATTGCAAATAACATTGCTGGGTTAAATTGAATATTACCCTTCCACAAGGTTGTTATATAATTGAAAGCCTTAACTGCAGATGGAATTGCAATTAACAATGTTGTAAATGTAAATACTGAACCTAAAAATGGATTCATCCCCGTAATAAACATATGATGCCCCCAAACAATTGTAGACAAAAATGCAATTGCCAATATTGACATTACCATTGCTTTATATCCAAATATTGGTTTCCTTGAATTAGTTGCAATAACTTCAGAAGCAATACCAAGAGCAGGTAATAACACAATATACACTTCAGGATGTCCAAGGAACCAAAATAGATGCTCAAACAAAATTGGTGAACCTCCTTGATAATGTAGCACCTCTCCTTGAATAAATATGTCTGAAAGAAAAAATGAAGTCCCAAAGCTTCTATCCATAATTAGTAACAAAGCTGCTGATAACAAAACTGGAAAAGAAATTACACCGATTATTGCTGTAATAAAGAATGCCCAAATTGTTAATGGCATCCTAGTTAAAGTCATACCCTTTGTTCTTAAATTAATAACTGTAACAATATAATTAAGAGATCCCAAAAGGGAAGAGGCAATAAAAACCGCCATTGAAACTAACCATAATGTCATACCTAATCCAGATCCAGGCTGTGCCATTTCCAATGCACTAAGAGGAGGATATATAGTCCATCCAGCTGCAGCAGGTCCAGCCTCAACAAAGATTGAAGCAACCATAAGAACAGTAGAAACAAAAAACAACCAATAGGCTAGCATATTTAAAAATCCTGTAGCCATATCCCTAGCTCCAAGTTGTAAAGGGATTAATAGATTACTAAATGTCCCACTTAGTCCTGCAGTTAATACAAAAAAGACCATTATAGTCCCATGCATGGTAACTAATGCCAAATAGATATCTGCATCCATTACACCTTCTGGAGCCCACTTACCTAAAAGAAATTCAAAGATTATATTTGGTTCTTCGGGCCATGCTATTTGCATTCTCATTAATGAAGACATCAAAATTCCAATAATCCCCATAAAAATAACGCCAGTAAAAAGATATTGCTTAGCAATCATTTTATGATCCTGACTAAAAATATATTTTGTAATAAAGGTTTCTTTATGATGGTGTTCGTGATGATCTTTATCAAATACTATATATTCTGACATATCTTATATTTTAATTTTGAGCAATTAATGAATTCTTAAAAACTGTCTGCTGACTTATCCATTTATCAAAATCCTCTTGTGATTCTACAATAATTTTCATCTGCATATTATAATGAGACTTACCACAAATTTTATTACAAATAAGAACATAATCAAATTCATATGGATCAAGAGGCTCTTCACCTTGACTAATTAATTCTTTACTTTTCGTGTCCCTAATTTCATTTATCGTAATGACTTTATCTATCATTTTTGGAGTATTCCTCATTTCTTCAGTTGTCATAGTGGGAGTTAACAAAAACTGTGTTATCATCCCAGGAACACAATTCATCTGTGCCCTAAAATGAGGCATATATGCTGAGTGCAAAACATCCTGAGATCTCATTTTGAATAATACCGGCTTATTTACAGGCAAATGCAATTCAGTAGTAATAATATCATCACTAGCATTTGGATCTGACTCATCCACGCCTAAAATATTTGCTCTATCCATATCAATAAGTCTAACATTGGATTTGCCCAATGCATTGTCCTTGCCTGCATATCTTGCTTTCCAATTAAATTGTTGTGCATATAGTTCAACTACCATAGGATCATCATCTTCTGAAATATTCATTACATCTGCCCATGTTATAAGTCCATAAGTAATAAATCCTGTTAGAACTATTGCAGGAATAATAGTCCAAATCATTTCAAGTTTATGATTATCAGTATAGAATAAGGCTTGATTTCCTTTCTGGCCTTTATATTTATAAGCAAAATAATGGAGCAAATACTGTGTAATTGTTTGGACAAAGAAAATTAAGGCTAAAGTCCAAATCATTAATGTGTCATTTTTTACTCCGTGTTCTGATGCGGCATCAGTAATAAGTGGGAAATGACCATATTTTACTACACAAATTATAGTTATAAGATAAATGAACCCAAGAAATCCTAGCATTAATCTAGCATTAATTCTATTGTCCTTATCATTAGCAACTTGAGAATCATCTATTTCTTCTCCTTTTAAGGCACGAGTCAAATCAAAAATTTTGATCATTTGCCAAATTGCAATCGAAATAAAAATTAAAATTAATATGATAAATAATGTAATCATTCGTTAATCAATAATTTAATAATGAAAATTTTCACTCTCTTTTATAAAAGGATTTCCTTTGGCTAAAAGTGGAGCTTTGGATAATGAATAAAAAACCAACAAGAGAAATAAGCCTAAAAATATAGATATGGAGCTTATTTCAGCTAAGCCAAATCCATAGCGATCAATAACTGTAGCTGGCATAATCATCATATACACATCCATATAGTGTCCAATCAATATTATAATTCCCGCCATAATGATAAATCCTGGAACTCTTTTATAATCACTATTCATTAATACCAAAAATGGAAAAATAAAATTTAGTGCAAACATAGTAAAAAATGGAATATTATAAAGTTCAATTCTTGTAATAAAATACGTCACTTCTTCAGGAATATTAGCATACCATATTAACATAAATTGAGAAAACCATAAGTAGGCCCAAAAGACACTAAACCCAAACATATACTTTGCTAAATCATGTAAATGACTATCATTAACAAATTCTAGAAGTCCTTTCGATTTAAGATATATTGTCATTAATGCTATCGTTGTTATCCCACTAACTACCATGCTAGCAAAAAGATACCAGCCAAATAGTGTGCTAAACCAATGAGGGTCAACACTCATTACCCAATCCCATGACATCATTGATTCGGTATATATATAAAAAACAAGAAACCCTGCTGAAATCTGAAAATTTCTTTTAAAATTCTTATTATCCTTTGCAAGGTCTTGAGCTAAAGAAAATTTTCTTGAAAAATATCTATACAAACTCCAGCCTCCGATAAATATTAATCCTCTAATTAAAAATGCAGATTTATTTAACCAACTTGATTTTCCTTGAATTATTTTATCATGAGCAACAACCTCAGGATCCATCCATATAAATATATGTTTGTCAGCAAATAAAGCTATGCCTAAAACAATCAAAGCGCCAGGCAATAAATAATAAGTTATAGCCTGCATAACTCTAAACAATACTGGAGACCATCCTGCTTGTGAAGCATATTGAATTGCATAAAATGCCAATACTCCAAGCGATATCATCATAAAGAAAAATGCTGCTACATATAAAGCTGCATAAGGCCTATTGTGAATTTGATGCATAACATGCTCAGCATGTTCATCTTCATGAGAAGACTCATGTGAATCATTATGATGATTCTCATTAACCTGATCCATATGGGCGGTTTGATCTCCATGAGATGATCCATGATGTGATTCATGGATTAACATTTCTTTTACTTGATCGAGAGTTTTATGAGATTCAATATAACTGTATGACCACCCGATTGCCCCTAAAATAATTAGAGTTAATGAAAAAATCTTTAGTCTATTAGATAAAATATACATACTCTATTTGCTTAATTTAGATTTTAATTGCATTACATATTCGGTGACCATCCATCGCTCCATCTCATTTAATTGATTTGCATATGACCCCATAGTGTTTCTTCCATAGTATATTACATGATAAACACTTCCTTCAGTAATATCTCTGCCAGGATCTGAATAACTTGGAATCCCTAATATTTTTTCTCTTTTCATTAAAATGCCCTGTCCATCTCCGTTATTCCCATGACAAATACCACAATAAATATCATATAATTCTTTAGCTTTTGTAAAATTGATTTCAGATTCATCCAATGGGTTTTTTAAATTGCTTTTTGCTAATTCATATCCAGAGTTTGAATTTTCATATTGATATAATGAATATCCTCTAGGGATTGATCCTTCCACTGGGTTTAAAGCTGATTGATTATTATCAAAAAGACCATTCTCAGCATAAGTTTCATAGCCAACAGACTCATACATATTAGGCATAAATTCATAATTAGGATACTCATTATTCTTGCATGAATAAATAACAAATAGAATAGTTATAGTTAATATTTTGTTTGTTAATCTCATATAAAATTAATGTTCCTTTGATTCAATAATATTAATCTCAATTGCTCCAGAATCCTTTAAAATTTTCTTTAATTTTCCTGTGACCTCATCAACATTTATTTCAATCAAAAAGTGGTCATCTGTCGTTCTTGGATCAGGATTCTCTGCTTTTTTAAATGGCCACATTCTACTTCTAAGATAAAATGTAATTACCATTAAATGTGCAGCAAAAAACACAGTTAATTCAAACATTATTGGAACAAAAGCTGGCATATTTTCAATATAACTAAAGCTTGGTTTTCCGCCTATATTCTGTGGCCAATCTGCTATCATTATATAATTCATCATCAATATTGCCACAGTAAAACCAAGACATCCATACAGAAATGATGCTATTGCTATTCTTGTTGGCTCCAATCCTAATGCTTTATCCAATCCATGAACAGGGAAAGGAGTATACACTTCTTCTATATGATAGTGATTATCTTTAATTGTCTTAACAGCAGACAATAAGACATCATCATCATTATAAAAAGCACGAACTATTTTTGAAGCCTTCATTTATCTATTTTTTTTATAGTTGATGTTCTACTATCAGCACCTGTTCCGCTTAAAGATTTTCCAGATTCTCTTATTCTCTTATATTTCTCACCTGAACTTTTTAGTATGGTTTTCACTTCTGCTTGAGCAATTACAGGGAATGTTCTAGCGTATAATAAGAACAGTACAAAGAAAAATCCTATAGTTCCCATAAAAATGCTTATATCAACAAATGTTGGAGAAAACATAGTCCAAGAGGACGGCAAATAATCTCTATGCAAAGAGGTTACAATAATAACAAACCTTTCAAACCACATTCCTATATTTACAACAATTGATATAAAAAATGAGAACATTATACTTGTCCTTAATTTCTTAAACCACATAAATTGTGGAGAAAATACATTACAACTCATCATTGCCCAATATGCCCAAGCATATGGTCCAGTAGCCCTATTTAAAAACGCATATTGCTCATATTCAACTCCTGAATACCACGCTATAAAAAGCTCGGTAATATATGCTACTCCAACTATTGATCCTGTAATCATAATAACAATATTCATTAATTCGATATGTTGAACAGTAATATAATCTTCCAAGTCACATACTTTTCTCATCACAATTAACAAAGTCTGAACCATTGCAAATCCAGAAAAAATCGCACCAGCTACAAAATAGGGTGGGAATATAGTTGTATGCCATCCAGGAATTACTGAAGTTGCAAAATCAAATGATACAATAGTATGAACAGATAATACTAATGGAGTTGCTAACCCAGCTAATACTAAAGACACTTCTTCAAATCTCTGCCAGTCTTTTGCTCTACCAGTCCATCCAAAACTAAGTATACTATAAATTCTTTTTTGAAAAGGTTTAATTGCTCGATCCCTAATCATTGCAAAATCTGGCAATAACCCCGTCCACCAAAAAACTAGTGAAACTGACAAATAAGTAGAAATTGCAAAAACATCCCATAATAAAGGAGAATTAAAGTTTACCCACAATGATCCAAAAGCATTTGGAATAGGAACCATCCAGTATCCTAGCCATGGTCTACCCATGTGAATAATAGGGAAAAGCCCTGCTTGAATAACTGAGAAAATAGTCATTGCTTCAGCTGAACGGTTTATAGCCATTCTCCATTTCTGACGGAACAAAAGAAGTACAGCTGAAATCAATGTTCCTGCATGACCTATTCCTACCCACCAAACAAAATTGGTAATATCCCACGCCCATCCAACAGTCTTATTCAATCCCCAAACTCCAATTCCTGTTGAAATTGTATATATAATACATCCTAGACCCCATAAAAACATTGCCAGGGATATTGAGAAAACAATCCACCATTGTTTATTTGCTCTTCCCTCAACAGGCCTAGCAATATCAACAGAAACATCATGATATGACTTTTCTCCTGCTACTAATGGTTTCCTAATTGGCGCTTCATAATGAGACCCCATAATTTCTCTTGTTAATAGTTATACTTTTTTTTCGTTTCTTATTTTAACTTGATAAACAACATTTGGTTTCGTCCCTACAGAGTCCAACAAATGATATGCTCTTTTATCATTTTTTAATTTATATATTTCGCTGTCTTTTTCATTTATATCTCCAAATCTCATTGCTCCACTAGAACATGCTGAAGCACAAGCACAAGTATCATTAAATTCGCCTTCTGCTACTGGCCTTCCTTCTAATTTTGCTTTTAAAATTACAGCTTGAGTATTTTGAATACAGAATGAACATTTTTCCATAACCCCTCTCGATCTTACTGTAACATCTGGGTTTAATACCATCCTTCCAAGATCATCATTCATATGATAGTCAAACTCATCATTTTGACTATATAAAAACCAATTAAATCTTCTAACCTTATATGGGCAATTGTTTGCACAATATCTTGTTCCCACACATCTATTGTATGCCATATGATTCTGGCCTTGTCTTCCATGACTTGTTGCAGCAACAGGACAGACGGTTTCACACGGAGCGTGATTACAATGCTGACACATTATTGGCTGAAATGCAACTTGAGGATTTTCAGAAGGACTTTCTAGTTCTCCAAATGAAGTAAGAGAGCTTTGAAGTCCACTTATATCATCTTTCTTTACATCATCTTGATTAAATGTATCTTCAGATGAATAATATCTGTCAATTCTTAGCCAATGCATATCTCTACTTCTTCTAATTTCTCTTTTTCCTACCACAGGAACATTGTTTTCTGCATTACAAGCAATAACACATGCCCCACATCCTGTACATGCATTCAGATCAATTGATAAATTAAAATGATGACCAATTGATCGATCAAACTCATCCCATATATCAACATCTGGCGAAGAAACAGGGGTTTCAATATGATTTAGAGAAACTACTGCTTCTGCATTCCAATGTTTTTTATCTTTAGTATTAAATATTTCTAATGTAGTTTCTTTAAGAATTTCTCCTCTACCCATTAGAGTATTATGTAACTGAATGCATGCAAATTCATGCTTTCCATCAGTTGGTTTAATAGAAATTTGTTGGACATTATTGAAGTTTTCATATAATTTATATGCATTAGTTCCGACCTTCATTTCATCCTTAACTCCTTTTGTTCTTCCATAACCAAATGATAAGCCTACTGATCCTCTAGCCTGTCCAGGCTGTATCATTACAGGAGCCTTAATTGAATTGCCATTAACAGTAATAATAGCGTATTTACCATTTAATCCACCATCAGCATCATGACTAGATTGTGAAAAGAAAGTACTAGGCTCCAAATAAAGACCTAATGATTTTGCATCATATTCAGAAATTGTTAAATAATTATCCCAAGTTGTTCTGGTTAAAGGGTCAGGGAATTCCTGTAGCCAAGGGTTATTTGCTTGCTGGCCATCTCCCATACCAATTTTAGGATATAAAGTTAATTCAAAGGAACTA